>Ga0116231_10003792_pt1 | contig 31061 bp, 19 predicted proteins | sample S1TSphgellanicum_2_FD_89695 | JGI IMG/M metagenome (GOLD analysis project Ga0116231, IMG submission 89695) | Host-associated microbial communities from peat moss isolated from Minnesota, USA - S1T2_Fd - Sphagnum magellanicum MG | ecosystem: Host-associated > Plants > Peat moss > Unclassified... | reverse complement strand
CTTTTTTTTTGTTTTGTGTGTTTTTTTTTCCTTAAAAAAAATATTTTTTGTTTCTGTGGTGGGGGGGGGGGGGGTTGGGGACCCTTTTTGGCATATTTAGTTTTGGCCTACTTTTTACTCTTCCAAGTTTCTGCCCCCCACCCCGCCCCCCCTTTTGCCCCCCACTTTTTTTCTTTTTGGATTATGGGATGAATCATCCAACCACCTGTACACCAGTCATTGGAGACAAGTCATGACTCCCCTACCTACCTTTCCACCAGTCATTTGCAATGACTCATGACTCTTGACTCAGTTTTGGATGAACAATGCAAGTATGGATGAACAATGCAAGTACCAACCTTGGTAACTTATTAGCTTGTATACCTACATACTACCTCACACCCCACCTCCAAACAAAACCTTTTATATTTTTTTTTGGCTAAATCTCTACCTTTTTAGCAAAACCTATGTACTTTTTTGGCCAAACCTATACGTTTCAATAATACATTTAGTTAAACCCCTTTACCTCTTGTCAAAACCTTTGTTTTTTATTGGTTAAACTTATATATATATATATATGTTAAACTTTTATTTCTTAGCAAAAGCTCTTCACTTCTTGGTTAAACTCTTTATCTTTTACTAAAAACCTTTCTATTTTTGGCTAAACTTCTATATCTTGAGTGAATCAATACCCACCGATGTACCAATTTGGATGTTTGGTGCATTGATGAATGTACCTTTTTTGTCCCTTTCTTGTGGCCATCACAATATTTTAATTTATTATTTTTTTTGGCTCAAGCCCCCACCTTTGACCTAATCTCACCTACTTAGATACATTTAGATTACCTACCTATGCACCAAGAGGCCTACTTTCTACCCCATTACCTACCTATTTGCCCACCCACCCGCCCATATACCTACCAACCCATTTACTTATTTATCTACCTACACACTAAGCCTCCACCAAGGCAATGCCAATGATGGCCAATGAGGGTTTTGTTATCTACTAGGTAGGTAGGTAGGTAGGTAGTTCTTTCACCTTTCTACCTATTAGGCACCAAAACAAGTACTTACCAAACCACACCTACTTGGTTGCTACATTTGACTACCTAGTCCATCATTCCAACCAACACCACAACTACCGAAAATGATGCCAAATGAAACAAAATGAAGGTATTGCAAGGAAATTGGAATTATTTCCTCAAGTGATATGTAAGGCCATGTTAAAATATTTGTCACTACCCTTATGATGGTGTTGTTCATGACATGCACCCCCCCACTTGGATGAAGGTATTATGTATAAGGTTTGGATTGTGAAATCGTATTTTCAATTGTCTTGTGGGTATTGCATGACCAAAATAAAATCCAAATAAGGTGCAATATTCGTATGTGAATATTGCATTTGGAGGCAATTTTTCACTAGCTTGATTTCTTACAAATTCGTTTCCATTTTGGCTCAATTAATGCATATTGTATAGATGGGGTTACTTTATTTTTCCTTTAATATGCACATAGGGACGCTTAGAAGGTGTTTTCCAACTTTTTATGACATTAAATGTTTAGGGCACACAATTAGTACCATAATGTCATTTAAATTTTTTTTTAAAAATTAAATAGGATTTGGGTTTTTTTCCACTTTGAAGGACACATAGACATATATGGAATAAGATCAATTTGTTTCTCCTATTTTGAAGGAGAAGGAAAACAACTCCCAATCATAACATGTATGAATGATAATTTTTTCTTGTTTCAATCAACATTATGAAAAATCATGTTCGTTGAAACCACACTATTTTACAACTAGGGCTCCAAAAAAATTAATATACAATTAGATTACAATTAAAGCATGAAAATATAGGCAATTACTAAATAAAATGTTGTATTAAAAGATCAAGGAGTTGTATTATAGTTGGAATTTAATTGCAAATGGGATATCTATATGGTGTATGTACATACTATACATATAAATGTAGTTAATCATGTTTGATTTTTAGGAAATTTACACTTTAGTTCCATGTGGCAACTACATTACAACTGGTGTAAATGTAACACCCAATCAACAACTACATTGCAACTACCATATGACATTGACACATTCAATAATGTCAAGTATATACATTTCCACTACACATTAAAAATTACACTTGCCACCAATTGTCAACTATGATTCCCATTGATACAATTAATTGTGCCACTATGTTTTCATTATGTTTCCACTATAGAAATATTATGACTGTTGTTCAATTGTTAATAAATTGATAATTATAAATTAATACTTAATCTTCAACATTTATTATTAATTTTTAATAAGTTATTATTTATTACATATTAATTAATAGTAAATTATTATTGTGATTTAATCAGTTTAATTTTGAAAATTAATTCTTAATTCAGTGAAATAAGTAATTTATAATAAAATATAAAATATTTAAAATTATAATGAATAATAATAGTAATAATTAGTTCAAAGAATTAAATTTCAATTCAAAAATCAAGATATTTAATTATTTAATATTCAAATACCTAATAATATATATTTTTACATTCAAATGATAAATTATTAGTTATCTAAATTCATTGACCACCTAATTATCTAAATTAGAAGATGAATTTAGATAACTAACTCAAATCATTATTTGGAATAATTAACTATCAAATATCCAAATAATTAATTTTGAGAATCCAAATAATTAATTATTTGAATATTATTTAAATTTAGATACTTACATATTTAATAATTAATTAACAAATTACTTGAATTAGATTTATTGATTCAAATAATTACTTTAGCTAATCAATTATTGATAATAATTTCAAATATATAATTATCAAATAATCACCTATTTAATTGTATAATTTACCAAAAAAAACAAAAAAAAAAAACTCAAAGAGTGTGGGCAAAAAAAATTATAATTACAATTCAATATGCAATTAAAAAATTGAACCCATATTTTTGTCTTTGAATGTCATCTCACAAACTATATAAAGGTGCATTTTCTTGTGTGTTCACATTAAAATACAATGTATTGTCAATTTGGGATGGATTTTTAAAAAGATTAATTTCAAATACAAGACATAAAATAAAAATTTATTACTCTTTAACTCATTTACCCTTTTACCTTCCTACCTACTTGTTTATTATTAAGGGGTGAAATTGCAACCCCTGATCATTACTGTTTCCCAAAAAATAAGACTAAGGGGGCAAGGTTAATGCCTTATTATTCAGTAGAAATAAATTACCTTCACTAATTTATTTTATAACAATTACTTAAGTAGTAAATAAGAAGTCATACAAAAAGCAAAGGAAGAAGGTAAGGGTCTATTGTCCAAAAATATACCTACTTTCCTAAAAATAGTTTAATCCAAGGAGGTAAAGGAAGAAAGTAAAAAAGGATAACATGAGAAAAAAAGAATGTAAGAGTAGCTACTTTCCAAGGTTTTATAGTGCTTTCGATTCCCCCAATGTTGATTTATTGGGATCTATAGACGTTCTACAACCATTGTCCCATCTCCACCACGCCTATAGGCCTTATAGTGGTTATGTTTGTCGCCTATAGTTGTTTAGGAGACCTCCTCCACTATTATCTACATCTGCAACTATTGCATTCCCTTGTAGCTAATGCCTACCACATGCTTTAAAACCTTTTAACTTGTAAGTGACTATTTGCTAGTTTTCTCACTCTAATTTCTACCCTTGATATAGGTTAATACCTTTTTGTGGTAGCCAACTACTTACCTTTCCAGAGGCTACTAAATGGTACGCCTTTTGCTTTCCATTCTATAAGCAATGTAAACTACCATTTCAAGGGAATATACTTGTACAATTTCCAACTGACCTACCTTCCACACTTGTTAGTAGATTATAAACACAACACAAGAAACTCAAGTCCTTCAACCATCTTCCATTAAAATCACACACAAAGCACATACACCTTCTTCCATTCCTCACACATTCTACAAAAGTATCAAATGCCATAGAAGTCTTTCAACACTTCCTTTAATCCCCCTTCTCCAAAAACCACAAAAGGCCCACATTGACCCCTAGAAAATAGGGCCATCATATTAATTTCTTCTTAAAAATCTTTTAAATGATTGGGTCGAATATTACCCCCCAACCATTCACTAACCTGAACTACTTAATCCCACTAGTTTCACCCTTTTGATAAGGGATGGTAAGCCTACCATTAATCTTTATTAATTACTAAGAGACCTATGGAACTAACTAATTTAAAGATTTATACCCATTAACACTTACCTAAGTAGGTAGGACCTACCTATCTACCTATGCCTATGTATTGACCTACCTAGATATATATATCTATATATATAATTCCAATTTTCAATTAATATGCATTGTGGTAACTTTTGACTAGGCCATTTGTCATGATAGAAAGCAATATAAAATGAACAATCATAATGGATGGTGGAGATCAATGTTTCAAAAAACATTCACAAAAAATTCTTCATAATGCTACGTGTCAAATTTTGATAAATCAATGAAAAGTAACATCAACATGACATCATCAAGGTAGTTGCAAACTAGTTGCATTAAAGTTGCATAGTAGTTGTTCTTACATAATTGTAACAAACTTGCATGAGTTACCTATGTATATGGTTTCATATATGGTGAGTTGCATCCCTTGCAATTTGTGTGACTTGTCCAATAGCACTCACGTTCATAGAAATATGTTGAGTCGCAATGAGTTGCAAATGGTCATTGTAACTCAAAAACCCAATTGCAAGGTTCGTTTCAAATCACCCCATTTTTTCACAATGTGCAAGCTTTTTAATTTTTTCCTCACAAATAACTATTTATAAAATTGGGGTTTTTTTTTTCAGTAAATCTCTTTCAAACATTTGTATATTATTGTTTGTTTATTATGCAAATGTTTCTACTAAAGGGCAATTTTTAAAGTTGTTTATTCCATTAAGGCCTATGGTTTTGTTGAACATGATTTTTCCCGTATTGGGAATTTGCATACCATTGTTTGTTTATTTGGATTGATGCAATATGATGCATAATGTAAGTTATGATGCAAAATGACATGCTTTTAACCACAAAAAATTAGATAATATGGGTTTAACGCTTTAACATATCTATCCATGTAATATTATTTATTGTGGAGTCATTGTTGGATGGGGTTCATAATGGTAGCCCAATATTGTAGCCTAAATTTGGGCAAAATAAAACCCACCCACCCTTTCACATGGAGAAAGAAGGTGGGCCAATAAATTAACATAATTATAATTTAATTGGACACATGGAGGGGGGACAAAGACTACAATGTGTTGCACTTATTCCTCTATTGTAAAAAGATTGAATTTGTTGCAACATGCATTGGTTTATCGATTGGATCAAAAGGTGACCCATTTATTGCAACATGAATTGGTTTTTTCATTGAAACACTTGCACTCATTTTGATCTTACTATACTAAAAAAAAGTTTATTTGTTGCAACATGAATTAGTTATTCAATTGAAGCACTTGCACCCATTTCTACCATATAAGGAACTAATTCATTTCTTGCAACATGCATTAGTTCTTTCAAACCATCTAAAATTACCTCACCCATAACTTCCCTAATTATTTCCATGGCTTATGGAGTTTAGATTTGTTTCAACTTCTTGTGAGGTGGGAACTTAGTCCAAGCATTTAGACATCCATCACAACAAAAAACACAATAATAAATTGAAAAAAAACTAAATGAAAAAACTGAAAAAAAGAAAAGAAAAACCTACAAATATAGAAAGAAGAAAAAGATAAACAAAAGAGATAAAAAAACCAAGACCAAAAAAAATTGAAAGAAAAACATTGTAGATAGGAAAAACCACATAAACAAAAAATTTGGAAAAAAAAGAAAAGAAATTATATTAAAAATATAAACATGGAAAAAAAAACACACACACAAATAAAAGAAATAACACATGCACACATGCTAAAGGAAAAAAAAACATTTAAAAGAAAAACAAAGAAACGCACACATACACACAAATAAAAACAAATAAAAATAAATCACATGAGAATAAACTTATTGCACATTAAACTTTCCTCCTCCTTGTTACTCCTTGTTGTTCTTTCCATCCAAATTCTATATATATATATATATATATATAATCACACTTGCCTATGTGGGAGTTTCAAGTTCCCCCAATAAGCAGCCTTCTCACCTTGCTGCAAGCCCCCCCCCCCTTGCCTTGCTAATGTTTTTTCCTCAACACAAAGCTTGAACACACACAATTAGTTGTTGGAGCTTGTTAAAAACCCCCAAAAAACAATTAGAAATCACACACATGCACGTGTTTTGAGTGTTTTCAACAAGTTCTAGTAACTAATGTGTGTTTTTTGGAGTGATGGTCCTTCAAGCTCTAACAATGGAGATGGCAATGGTAGTAGGAAGGGAGATAGGTAGGATGGGGGGAGGGAAATAGGTAGGCGATAAGGAAGGTAAAATGGGGCATGGAAGGAGAGGTAGGAACCATAAGAAAAAAAAAGAAAACTCACCTTAGGTGGAACTTAGTGGGTGAGGTTGGGTTTCAAAACCTAGTCCCAAAAACAAAACTGGTGCACTAATGGGTGTTGGGTCATTCAGGCCCCTAAGGTGAGGGTGAAATGGGGCTTAAAGTGAGGCCATTGCTAAGTTTTAACTATTAAAACCAATGTTGGAATGTTATAATTAGGCATGTGTTTGGTATCAACATAAGAGGGTCCAAAACAAGATTTTCAATCTTTTTATTTCGAAATGTACCAACTAGGGGTGTCCTTGGTAATTTTTAGCTTTGGGATAGTTTTTCATTTAGGATCATGCAACATCGGAGACAATAAAAAAACATATGGGGATGGCAATGGATGATGTAACAAGTTACAAGAATGTTAGGTGATGGTGAGAACGTGAAGGGGTCATGATGGGGGACATCATACAAAATCAACAAATGATGAAGGGATGTAGAACATGGGAAGTTGTAAGAAAAACATTGTGATGCATTGGTGATGTTTAACAACACCAAATTATGAGTGAAAAATGGTGTGAAACGTCATGCCACATTGGGACATGGCAAGGGATGGTTGTAACATTGAAGAAATGGCAAGAGATGTAAAGGAAATGGTAGGGGACACTTGGAAAAGAGGTTGGGGATTGAAGGGACATTTGTGAAAATGATGGGAACTACCTTGGGAAACAATGAAGGATGTTAAGGAAATAACATGGAAACAATGAATAATGAATAACTAGTCATGGATTTTCTTGTTACCTTCAATGTTTAAATAATTTAAACCTTTTCCCAAATCTAAACCATCGGGTTTCATTTAAAAAAACTATTGAAATGATTATTTGACTTTTAAAAATAATAATGGAAAATCATGTTTATATATAATAACAAGGCATTTGATTTTTTGATATGCATGGGTGTATATATATATATTTGATGGGGATTTGTGTATTTTTGAATATCTCCCCACACTTATATCAACACTAGTGCCAAAGACCCCACCCAATTAATATGACCTAAGGCCAATATATCAACTTGGTAGGGTGTCAAGACTAGGGACTTGTGGAAATACCAAATTATCCCTTCTTCGCTAAGAAAAAAATAGCTTTGAACCCAATATTGATACCATATTAATGTGAAATTTTTAAGGAATATCATAGAAGGTTGGCAAGCTATTTGTAAATAAAACTTAAAAATAAAAATTCAGGAATTAGTGTGAAAATGACAAAACCCAAAGTATTTCCTATTTTGAGGTGATGAATATTAAACACATGGATTGAAGGTGTTGAACTTTAAACCATATGAATTTTAAGAAGCACATGATTTTTGGAAGACACAATGCATGTCGATTTCATGTTCTCATTTGTGCACACCTATTTTTCATCAAGGACCATCTGTCCTTATACATATTCAAAACATTGATTTCAAATCTTCATCATGTGCATATGTTGCATTTAATCTAGATTTTAAAATTTTGTAACAAAATAACATATTATATGTATTTTTTCTTTCATGAAAATTTTATCCTTGTTGAGAAATTGTTTCCAAACATGTTTTGTGCTTAACTAATCAATTCATGCATTGCATATTACACCCAAATATATGAGTTTCGATATGGAGATTAAAATGTGGAAAAAATAAACATCTACATTGTTTAAATCATTCAAGGTAATCTTCAACAATTCCCATTCCATTTCATTCCATGTCTCATTCATTATAACTATCCATTTCACTCAAAAAGCCAAAAAATCAATGTGTTGAGAAAAACTTGTAATCAATATGAATTCAAAATTAATAACATTAAGATTGTTAGGTCTTTTTAATGTTTTCTAGCAAATTGCTTGAGATTGAAACTTTGTCCATTGCTATTTGATTTTTAAAATTGTCACTTTTGGAGCTTCATCCAAACATTGTTGCATGATGAGATATGTGTTTTCCTCTAGATCAAAATCATTAGATGTAATCACATTAACAAGAGCCAAAACAATTGTAACCAATGCTTTATTTTATTTTATTTCAGTAAAAATTTGTACTAATGTTGAAAGTTGTTAAAAACAATCATGAAAGCATTTTTAATATGATGATTTGGAATGAATATTATAAGGAAAGAATATTCAAAAAAATTCATTAAACATTGTAACATGTGTTTTAAAACATCAAAAGGACTTTTAATTTTTAAAAGATTTTTTATGCATAACAAATTTTGAGGGAGATTTTTTAAACATATATTTGCATAATAACATATCACAACACCTTCTTAGGTTAAATTTGAGTTTTTATAACTTTCAAATCAAAAATTTAAAGATATTATGGGAATATTTTGGATTAAATAGCCACACAAGCATGTAAATCTTGCTCCTATTATCTGAATTGCACTTCACTATCATCTCTTGAAGCTTCATGTTAATCTACTTATATTAAATGTGTTTTTGTAACTAAAGGTTTAGCAACATTCACATGTCATTTGCCCCCATTTGAAACTTTTTTTTGTCAAAGCTTTAAAATAAACATGTTTTCAAACCTTACAAATCATCTATATCCTTTGTTGTAGTTGTGTTCATGCATGAAACAACCATGCACAAATATGGAAATTTATGACAAACATTCAAAAGTCCACCTTTGGATCCTTCTTTTTAACAATTAATTTGTGATGGATGTAGATGTCCAAAGATGGAAATGTTGCTTAAAAGAATGTTTGAATGATCGTTATATGATAACCTTAACATGTTATAACTTGCTTATATAATTTGCTAAGACAAAAATTCAACAATATTTTGGGAATGAATATTTCATTCATTATAAGAATTCTTTTGTGAAAGGCCCTCAAACAGTGTAATGCATATGCTAATTCTTATTCTTTTCATAGTTGCAAGAAATGAAGGCCAAAGATGAAGTGCAAACCATTGTATGTAAGGTCTTTTATGTTTTCTAGAACATTTTGTGGTGCACCCCTAGGGTTGTCAAGTGGTATGAGTTTAAAAACCAATTGATTCCCAAATTTGTATTGGAATGCAAAACCCAAGGCAAGTTCCTTAGCTCCCACAAAGAAAAAAGACATGGGAATTTAGGGATGGGATTATGACAAACTCACAAAGACAAGTTCACTATTTGCATAAACAAACAAAGAGGATAGTTAATGCACTGCAACAAGGAAATGTCATTTTCAAACAAGTGAAATGACTTGGATTTAGCAACTTAGGTTTTGCAACTTCCAAAATAAGATGTAGTCAAAATGAAAATTGCAAAACCCAAGATGGAAATTCCAAGTTATAAATTTTATAAAATCCAAGTTGTTAAACCGAAGTTGAAAATGACCATTTCAAACATCATTTATCATTTGCAATTTTGTTCCAAAGATTCTAGACATTTTGAGATGTCAACCCCTAAAATGAAAAATCCACTTGAAAACGTTGGGATTTTACTTTCAATATTTGTGAAAATGTGTTTGAAGGTGTTTGCATGCTATGATGTACACAATTTGTTTGAAAATTGGAACTACATATAATATTAAAAATAACATGTAAGATTTCATTCAATTTGAATTATTTTTAAAATGACATATAAATGATTTGGGTCTCAAAATTAAAAGAAGTCACAAGAATCATTAATATGAAATTGAGTCATAATTTTGCATTTGTGTAAATGTATACCAATAATTTAATAAAGGTTTCTAAAAACCTCTATTTGACAATGATTCTCCATTTAAATAAGAATTCAAAACTTCATCTTATTTTTGTCAAATGATTGAAAAAACATTTATCCCAAGTACATCTTCAATGGAAAAACATTTTTCAACCTAAAAAAATCATTATCATAATCATTATCATACCATAATGTACTAATGAACATTTTCAAATCATTTAATCTAAATTCACCACCTTGAAAAATATTGAAAACCATGATGGAAAAGACTGTTCTTTAATTTTTTTTGTATGTGTAAAATTTCATGAAAAAAAATCATTAAATGTAATACTTCTTAGTCTTTTTGTTGGAACCACAAAGATGCTTCAAGGTTTTGCAAATCAAAATAATATTTTGTTGGACTATTATATCATTCATATGTGCATTGATTTCATAATATAATGTTAGATTGGGACATAAACCATCATTTATTACAAAATTTCAGTGAAAATTATTTTTCAAATTTCCACCGTGATGCATGAAACTCGAATAGGTACTAAAAATTGTCAAATTATGAGAGTTTTTTGTGTACACTATAACATGCAAACCCCCTTGAATCCTAGGACACTTTCATGGCTTGTTCCCTTCTTTTGCATTAAACTTGAACATCCCATTTTAAGATCCACGTGTCAAGCCCAAAACAATTGTTACACAAGTCTTTTTTCAAATGTAAATAGATTATAAAACACATAACATATTAAGAAAATAATTTAAAATATTAAAGAACTAAAAATTTGAATCAATCTTTGTATGTTTTGACCAAATTTCAAATGCACCACAAAACATGCACATTTTTGAAAATTAATGTTTATTCAATAATCACATAATCACCAATGTGTTGGGGTTACGCATGTATAGTTAGGTTTAGTTGTCCCAATTGAAAATGTATAGAAATTGATTTTTGAACTTTTGATTCATGGATAAAATAACAATTTTGGTTGTTTTGATTGTGATTGAACTTGGCAAGCAATTCATTTGTTAACCAATTTCAACAGTTAAAAAATTCCAAATAATTACAAAAAGCCCAATTCAAAATGGACTTTTATAGCATGCGATCAATTTTGAGCTTTCAAGCAAAGCATGATCTAATAGCTACAAGTAGTTTTGGGTCCAATAAAGCCATAGCTTGAAATTAAACACAAATTTTGTTGATTAATTATGTGGGAATAACTTCATTTCAATAATACCTTAACTCACATATAACATTTTTCAATGATTACATTGTGCATAGTAATATCATATAATTTGCACTAATGAAGGCTACATAACATACCTTATTGTTGAAATTTGAAAATTTATCATGTACAGATTGAAATAATTGGCAATATGAATAAGTGTTTTACTTTAAAAGTTTCACTATAGATGACTATGGTTGTGTAGGTAATTATTGCTAATGTTGGGTGGGTATACTGACTTCATATATTAGGTGAGTGAGGACAATAAAGTTTTTCCAATATATACACAAGATGGGTAGAGGTATATAGGTTTGAAAAAATTCCAATTTGGGTAAGGGTAGATACATATATACTTTGCAAAATCAATTGAGTTAATGATAAAAAGAAAATGATATACATGTTTATAACATTTGTATCAGTTTTGGCACATTTGCAAGCATGGAAAAACAATTAGGTTTTCAAAAATAGCATTGCAAACATCATGAACACATGACATTAAAGACTATCCACGGGTTACTTGGAATAATTGAGGCAAGGACTGACATTTTTAGCTGACAAAAATTAAAATAAACCTTCCAACAACTTTAAGAGTAGTACTTTCGAGGCAATCTTATGAATGGAAAATTGTAGCTTGATAAAAAGGTACAAATCTTTCTCAAGATAATTAATGCAAAACAAATTTAAAAAAAAAAGTAAATAAATGAGTGGGTAAATAAATGTACAATGCGCATAAGGAGTGAAGGTTCACAAGAATTGTTAAAAGTGGTAAAATGGGTTGTTCCACTGCGGGGCCTGTGAAGTGTAGCCCCATTTTGTTGAAGTGGTAAAAGAGGTCCTACCACCATCTAACAATGAGCTTGACTTCGGGGTGCCAATGGCTTGTCAGGTCAGATCTGCTGTTGTGCTTCCAAAAAAAAGAAGAACAAGAACAAAACAAGAGGAGGTTGTACCAGGTCGTGTTCCACTGCCTGCCAATGAGCTTGACTTGGGCATGCCAATTGCTTGTCAGGTCAGGTCTGCTGTTGTGCTTCCAAAAAAAGAAGAAGAACAACAAGAGGAGGTTGTACCAGGTCGTGTTCCACTGCATATCCGGTGTTCCACACAGTTGAACATCGCAAGTGGGACTGGCAGAACCAAAAGTGAAACCCACAGATGAAAACCACAGATGACAATATGTCCCACCTAAGAAAGAGCCTAAAAGGATTACCTGAATAAGACACCAAAAGAGGTTTTGTAAGACCTTACGTATGTAAGACTCTAAAGGTAGAATGCACTTAGGGAGTTATGGACCGCTAGATAAGAAATGGCATAGGTGGGTAGGCAAAGTTCAATGGGTAGGTAGGAAATGACAGAAGCACCCACCACTGCCAATTCTGCCATGTAAGACACCTAAAATCCTGCAGAACAAGGAGGTACGGTCTGTTACATGCCAAACACAACTTCCCTGAGGATGAGCAGCAGCCTCTTGAATGCACAGGTTACCATCATCATTGTAATACATCAGATGCTAGTGAAAGATAGACTCACCGATTGAAGCTGCCCATTCTTGCTGTACAAGTTATCAAGAATATTAAGAGTTATCATGTTGTCAAGAGAAGAACATTTTGCTTTGTCTTTTGGTTCCTGACTGACTCCGCATTCCAGGAGACAACAAAAGCAATGGATTTTGAGCAAAAACTTGTTAGTATTTCCCAGGAATCAACAGCCAAGGGAACCAGTCTCAAGAGGATGACACTACGTGATGTTAACTAAGAGGTACCTCTCACAGGAAAAGAGTGGCACAGAAGTTGTAATTTTCAAGCTCTCTGCATACCAAGGAATATCCATGAGATAGCTGACAGAACTCCACAAAAATACTTTTGAAGGTAACCAATCGATCAGTTCCAGCCCACACAAACTCCACCCAGACTGCTGTAACCTCGAGGGGTGTCACTCATACAGTAACAGACCATTACCTTCATCATGAATGACAACGACTAGCTGCCATTACTGCCCACTGACTTCAGTTGCACCCCGCAATGGAGTTAAATGAGTACATAAAAATCTGCAAACATTAGGACAAACAAATCTTACAAAAGAATCAGAAATATCTTCATTCAAGCTGCAAAAAGCTTGTGATGGTAAGCTTTGTTTTGTTTTGGCTTGATGCTGTACAAGCAAGCATCTAAGCCTAAGGCATAGGAAGGCCTACACAAGGGATAGTGGTTAGTGCTTCCTGAACACTGAAAACGTCCTTTAAAACGGATCACTGATTGACTATTTTGGATGCAGTGGCCACTGGGAATAATATTCCTGTACTACAAAGCATTACCTTTGATGCAAAAATGGTCTAACAGAAAAGATGGATAACAACAGCTACAGCTTGATTGTCTTTGACTGTTTTCTTGCAAGGAATCGAGCACGAGCTGCTTCAATTTCAACACGACTACCTTCATTCCCCCCACTGCTAAGAATCTTTTCTATGTTGATTACCACTCCACCAGCTTGCACAGCATCCATGTTGCTAGAAGCTCTCCTTGCACCTTGTCCACTGTGAGCAGTCACAGCAGATTCATCAAGACCAAATGGAAGGAGAAGGTTACATAGATATATTCTGAAGAAACTTGGAGCCACAGAGATGGAATTCATAAGATGTGATCCAAGGAGGCAGGAGAGAGTGATGAGCATGGTTTGACTATGAATAAGGTGCAAACCTGAGGCTGGAAATGTTGACATTCTGCAGCTTGCTCAAAGCAGGTGCTACCCAAGAAGCCTCCACCACACAGACATGCCGAAGGTAAGGCCGTGGGCTGGCTACAAGCTCATGATACAAGACCCATTCTGGATAAAGACCCTCTTCATCCACCTTGAGAGTGCTGGCTGATGGATGAATCTGTAGCACCCCACCTTCATTTCAGTAAACCACCTGCACAGTCCACCTACCATACTATACCTTTGTTGATTGCTCCCTTCTATGTATGTCCAACATATAAGGACAAGTACACCTCATTCTAGGGTTACTTGTTCTGGTTAAACCATCATCACTGTCCACCCTGCCATACCATGCTTTTGTCAACTACCTATGGAGCAATTATTCCTTCCATATAGTTCCAACAATAAAGGTCACACAACAAACCTGAGATTCTAAAGGTGATATGCTTCAGACCTGAACTAACTGCGATCTATGGCTGACAATGTGGTAGCCATTGTGATGGGGCATGCGCTGTGCCAACCGATTTGCAAAGCCTTGGCACAGTGCCTTCCGTAGAGACCTGGTACTGCTCACTTTTCCCTTGCTTTGATTGGTTGCACTCTCCTCAAAACCACCTGCCTCACAAGCCCACCTTATTCAGAATGTGAGAGCCCATGTGCAGTTATAATGCTGCATTGTTGAGATCATGCCAGAATCTATATCAGGAGTCAACTTGAAGCATGTATCAGAGGTGGCTTACATGAAAGGAAAACAACCTGAAACTTCATGGAGTCAACCACAAGGTGATCCTCTTGTGTGAGGTTAGTACAAACCTGGGTTCTTTTTCATCATGATGACAGCCAACTGATGTCGCACATCCTTTGCAAAGCGCATAGACCTACCCTGTACTCAACCATCCAGTCATGTTGCCCGATAACTCAATTGAGCTCTTCAATCTGCATCCTACGGCCCAAATAATGATCTCTCTATATTCATTGACCTACTGACATTAATAAAGAACATACAAATGATGTATGGCTACACAAATCAACTACCAATTCAGGAAATTGAGCTCTTCTTGCTGCTCAAAGATTCTTTTCACACAGCACATGTATCAATCAGTAATGATATACCTGCAAGCCATGACTCTTACACCATTCAACATCAAAGTTGTGATGTTGCCATGCTTCATATATTTGCAAGTACTGAATATGATCTCCATATCCTCCCCCACTGGGTAGCAGCCCTTCCTCTCTCTCTCTTTTCTTCCCCTGGCCCCTTCTGCACCCTCAAAATCTCCCCTCAGATCCCAGATGCATTGTAGAACCAGGCAGCTAGCAATAAGGAACCACGTTTGGATGAGCACTGTCCTGAGGTTAGGAATGGACAAAATCACAACATTGCCATTACAAAGGGGGATGAATCTGATTTTAGAGTTTGGACCTTGGTGCTTGAAAGAAGATGGATTCACATGAAAGCACGCCTGCAACTGTGAGGGCCTGTGACAGACACCCCAACTCCTGAGCAGCCAGAAGAGCCCTTGCCAGTGCCGGTTCCAAAGGCAGCTCTGTCACATCATCATAACCAAAAATCACCCTTCCTAGTTGTGTACACAACAGCTATCCTGTGCACTTAAAAGTGATCACCTGCAGTAAGCTTTTGGGTCTGTGATGTCCTAATGTCTCGGTCTTCTACATAAAAAATCCAGTAGGATTCAAGCTGGCACTGTTATCATGTGCCTTAGACAGGAGAATACAACTTGAAATTAACATTAACTTTCATTTCTTCCACTCCTCATGCTTGACAGGCATCTTGCAAGCTTGAATTATTGATGAAAACTGCATGTGACATCTTCATCAGGTTCATACCTCTGCTGTTCTGGTCCAACTTACCAGCCATGTGCTTGCCAAGTGTGGTGATAGTTCCATCTGAATGAATAGCGTCAATAACAAACAGCTGGCGGAGAGCATCTTCCAGTGACTCCACTGCACCCAGCATACAATCTCACAAAATAAGCCAGAAAGCTCAGAAACCCACCATCTGGATTGCAGGATATTCCATCACTTGCTTTCTGGTATGCCAAAATTGAGGAAAAAGAATATCCAGGGTTGCAACATGACATACTTGAGGGTTGGTCGATGAAGTCAAATCGAAGAATGTCCAGGTTTGGAAGGTCAAGGGACTTCAGGTGCAGCACAGCACCTGTCAGGGATGAGCGCTGGATCTCTGGAACTGTGGTGGCCAAAAGCTCATGCTCATATGTAGAGAGTGGGTAGAGGCGATAACACTTCCCAGCACGTGTTCTCCCTGCTCTTCCTGCTCGCTGCATTGCTTGTACCCTGCAAGGTTCATACAAACATTTACAGATCCATGTAATAACACAAAATGAAGCTCAGGAAAAGAAAGATCAGACAAGGATCCTCATGGGCACCAACACCATGCTATAGCAATGGGTTCAAGAGGCTAAAACTGTTGGGCCTTCCTGCAATCCCACAGAACATCTTCAATGTCTTTACACAAGACTGAGGAAACCATACCTGCTGATTGGCACCACAGTCAGGGAATCTATGCCAGTGGCTGGGTCATATTGACGTTGTTTGACATGTCCAGGATCAATGACATATCTGCAAGCACATACTCAGAAACCAGATGTAGATCAGAGGTAAAGAAAACATGTAATCAAACTAGCAAAGATTTCTGAGAGTAGGAAAAAGGTGAATGGCATTTTCTACGCATTCTCCCTTCTAGATTGGCAGGCCAGAGGCAGAGGGCTGCCTTGTCCCCACATTATTGGAAGATAAATGGCCTACGGTGAATTGGAGTCCAAGACATTTATAACTTAAGTAATCTACAACTGAAAATTCAGGTACGAATGCGAAGACTGTAAATTAAAACCAAGAGAACATTACAGGAATAGGTGTCAAACAGCATACACAACACCATCTACAGTAAGAGAAGTCTCCGCCAGGTTGGTTGCCACAATAATTCGCCGACAGTTGGATGGTGGTGCAAGAAACACACGAGCCTGTATCCACCTACCAGTACCCATCCACCCTCACTATTAACCAAAATTGGAACCTAACAGTAACTGCTGTAGAAGTTGTCTACATATGCTTGTATAGAACCAAAACCATGTAGACACACCATTGGACAAGCCTCACTACTTTGGCATGTACTGTTGAAAACCTGACAGAAGCAACAGCAACTTGACAAAAGCACCCAGACAAGAATAGTAACATGCCTGGCTTTCAGGAGGCAAAGATGCATAAAGAGGGAGAATCTCAACATCAAGGCAGGATCCCTCCTCAAGAGCTTTCACCCGCTCTTCAAGCATAGTTATTGCTTTCAATATCTCCTCCTGTAGTGCACAGCACCAGTAGAATTGGTCAATGAATCCTACAGAACTTAGCATATAACAGAGGGGATAAGCAATCAAGAGCTGAGGGAAACTGACATAAAGAATTAAATGGGGGGAATTCGTCCTACTTGTCCTGTCATGAAGAGTAGTATGTCCCCTGGAGGTTCTCGGACATGTATATCTGCACCATAACCACCAGCTGTGGAACTTGAGTCCTTATCTCTTTTTACCCATAATACTTGCCCCACTCTCTGCCAGGCATAGGTAAAGAGATTCAGCACAGATTATCACAAATTCTAAGGAAGAAACATGCTTACCAAGTGCTGTCTGCACTGAAGAATCCAGATAATTTACAGGCCGGTCCACACTGTAGAGCAGTTGAACAGGATAGAGCTTGCCTGGAACTGTTACAACAGGGCAATTGAAGAAATATTCGGAAAATTTCTGCCCATCAAGTGTGGCTGATGTTATGATCACCTTCAATTCTGGCTTCCTTTCTGCAGCAACACGCTTTAATAAACCCAACAATATGTCCCTGTTCACACATAGCCACATTTTATGAGATTGCAGAGACTCTACAACAACGCTTGAAGGTAACAACACACGAATGAGTGCAGTCATAACCTTATGAGTGTCACTCACAAAGTGGCCAACCATCACCTTTGTCATGAATGGCAGTGACGGGCTGCCATGGCTCCCCAAGGTTTTCATCAGCTCCCAACAGTGGATGTACATAAGCATGCAACAATCTGCTCAGAGTTTCAGGCAAGCATGCACACACAGACAGGCAAATAGATTTATACATCTCCCAACTTTTCTATTCAGACATCTGCATATTGCCTTTAGTCTCTCTGCACTATTACTGGCAGTAGACATGACAGCACCATGCACACTGTTTTATGACTAGAAAAGGGCAAGATAACAGTGATGTACACCACATTAGGCATTGAAATGTTAAGCTCCTTAAGCCATAGACTCATGCTTCTTATCCCCACTGCAATTCATGTACTGCTGAAGCTTAATAGGAAAGATAGTTCTCTAGCTTTCAAAATGAAGAGAAAGGTCATCCACACGTACGTGTTCAGGCTCCGTTCATGGGCTTCATCCAGAATGATGACAGAATATTGCTGGAACTTGTAGTCGAACAGACACTCACGCAGCAGGCAACCATCAGTCAGATACCTGTATTCCACACGATCCCCACTTCAGTATCACCAATAACATCAAGACTTGCATTTGGATTGAGCTGCTCTGCAGCAAAAATCTGCTATGTACAATGTAAAATCCTTTGGTTCAGAAAAGCATTCTCCACCTATGAGACTAACCAAGCTCTGGCCTACACCTGCCCACTGCCACTGCCTCTTATGAACCAAAATACCTGACAATTCCTGAGCGCAAGAAGGAAGAAAGAGTACTTTATGCAGGTCTTGCTGGAGGTTCGATCCTCAAATCTGATGGAGTATCCCACCTCATCCCCCAACTGAACTCCCATTTCATATGCCACCCGACTGAGGAGGAGAAGACACCAAATACACCCATGCACAGGCCTCAAATCAACAGAATGGCAAAAAGAACTCATGGAGCTCAACCCACACACATCCAAAGATCCAAGGTGCCAACAAAAAAACCGTCCAAGATGACCCATTTACAAGCCTATTGCACTAAGTTCTGGCATATTGTCAGGTGTTTCAAATCAATCTGGTAACCAAGATACTTCTCAAGATCTGATGAAGAAGAAAGATGAGGGTGTCAACTGTATCCTTAAGAAACACTGCATCCTTCCGAGAGTGGACAAATTCTAATCCCTTTAACCCATGACAAAACACTTGCACAGAATTCTCCCAGAAACACAGCAAACACTAGATTGAAATGTCATTGCTGGGTATGTATATCAGGTTTATGCATCAAATGCACTAGCTCAACAATACTTCAAATTGCCAGATAAATGAGATAAGGCAATGACCAACTCATCATAATGGTAGCAAGCAATCTTTCAGACAATTCATGTCATCTAAGTCTCATTGGATTTGTTTTGAACTTGACTTACAAACTCACTCATCAAGATGTTACAAGATTCAAGATGGAACACACTGTGTGACAGCTCTGATGCAGCCAGAGATACCTGAGCTGATCTCAAAAAACTGACACAAGATCTCTTTTTGAACTTGACAAAAACCCTCTCATCAAGATGATGTTGCAAGATTCAAGATCCAACGCACTGTGCAACAGCTCTGATGCAGCCAGAGAGTTCTGTTGATCTCAAAAACCCAACAGGAGATCTCTTTTTGAACTTAACAAAAAGCCTCTCATCAAGATGATGTTGCGAGATTCAAGATGTGATGTACTGTGTGACAACTCTGATGCAGCCAGAGATTTCTGCTGATCTCAAAAACCCAATAGGAGATCTCTTTCTGAACTTGACAAAAACCCTCTCATCAAGATGATGCTGCAAGATTCAAGATGCAACATTTCAGGATTTCTGTCCTATGCAGACAGAGTTGTAGAAGTATTTGGCAGATGTTTTCATCGATCTGTGCAGCAGCATAGCATCTGTTTCAACCTAATGATTTTCAGACCTTGAAACCCCCCACAAACACTGATGTGTTTGATGCTTGGGAAGATAAGAAAAAGAGGAAGACGAGAGGGGAGAGAGATTTGGGAAGGGGAATCAGAGTGTCTCTGAATTGTCCCTTGTGCGTACCGTGCAACAGAGACAGCTGCAACACGACGCGGCTGAGTGACGGCAACGATGCCATTTGCTGTATATCCCGCTCTGTACAGGATCTGAGCTAGCTGCGTGGTCTTGCCGGAGCCGGTGTCTCCGATGATCACCACCACAGTGTTGTTGGCGATGGCATCCAGAATTGGTCCCTCGTACTGATTGATAGGCAGGACTCTCTTCTTTCTCTTCTCCTCCTCCTCCATCGCCATCCCTACCATGCACAACGCCTGCAGCTCAAAGGCTACAGGGATTCTTCAGCCGTTTCCAGCTTTCGCTCGGGCGCCCCAACTAAACCCTCAAAAGCCCGTGACTAGGGTTTCTTGTTTCTTCGACAATTTCTTCCGCTTGCGTAAGAAAAAAAAAATTTGCTGCTGCTGCTGCTGCTGCAACGATCAATGCTCTTCTATCGAACAACAATCCTCGACTACGCGAATTCTGGATTCGATGCGCATCAAAGTGATGTCCAAGGCTAGCAGGCAACGAAGATTTAGAGCTTAGGGTTCACAACTTAGGGTCTCAGGAGCAAAACTTTTATAGCTTTTTTTTGTTTTTTCCAAGGTTTGGAGTTCGGAACTTTTGATGAGAGTTTCTCTTCTGTCAGTCTCCAATCTTCCGGTCTTCAGTATGTGGGCTGGCTTATGTCTCTGGAACTCAGCTCTTTGCTTGGTTACTTTTAATATTGATTGATTGCTGCTTGGTGTTTTCAATCCTGACAGTTCGCAAATCAGGTTTCCAACGCAAACATGGTGAATAACATTTTTTGAGCAATTTTGCAAAGAGCTTGTAATAGAATCAATCCAGTAGAACCTTGGTCTGATGATTCCTGGAGCTCATGACAACATGTGTAAATCCATTGAGATGCTGGGATCTGGTCAATTGCAGTAGACCTGAAGACCTTTTGTATCTGATGCTTGTCATGAATCCGGTAAGCTACCAAATGGGCAGCAAGAACAAATTGATTACCTCTTGATTCTTTCTTCAATTTATGCAATTTTTTTTGCTTTCAGATGCATGATCAACAAAAGAAAATTTTGCCAACACACGTGTTTCTTTCTGCTTCATAGGAGATAACAAGGTTTCATAAGAGATTCAAGGTTCATCCTACCTGTTTGGTATCCAGGTTGGTGCATGGCTTGAGGATCCAGAAGTTGCAGCTGATGACTTGCTAATTGGTGGAGAAGAAACAGCACCAAGCAAACGAAAATTGTCAATGTCTGTAGAACTTCCAAGTGCAGTGGGATTGGGCTTGTCTGATACAGTGGGAGAAGCCTACATCCCTTGGTCATTTTACCCAGTGCCATACTTGTTTGGTCACATTGAAGCTACTCAAGGTTCGCCACAGCCCCTTCCTCAAGCTCATCCTCACTATCGTTGCCATTACATGAAGAATTAATTTGGTTCATTTCCAACACAAACTTGTTCATGAATGATTGGCATCTCTTCAAACAATACTCATTTGTGGTTCTTTTGCAACATCACGAGTTTTTGGCATGATTTGTCATTGGTGTTAGAGAGTTGTGACAAAGGACTTTTTGTTGTGAAGGACTAGGAGAGTTGTGGCCAACATACTTTTTTCTACGAGGAACTTGGGTTTGAATCAATTGCTATTACGATTATTGCGATACTTGTCTAATCACATTGAAGCCACTCAAGGTGCATTGCAACTCCTTCCTCAAGCTCATCCTCACTATTTATTGTTGCCATTACATGAGAAATTCATATGTTTCACTTCTAACACAAACTCCTTCATGAATGACTAACATCTCTTCAAACAATACCCACTTGTGGTTCTTTTGCAACATTGTCAGTTTTTGTCATGATTAGTCATTGGTGTGAGTTGTGACAAAGGTTTCACAATAAAAAATCTTTCAAAGGATTAGGATTTGAATGAGTGTTGTGACCAAAGGATTTTTTTTTTACAACTTACTAGGGTTTGAATTAATTGCTATTATGATCACTATGAGAAAAATATCAGAGTTCAAAGGCAACTTCAACACTTGTCTATTGAATCATGAATTACTTTTGGTCAAAAATAGAATATTTCTGAAGTATCCTCAATTTTGTTTAAATTCCTTGAAAAAGAAGGAAATTTCAACATTTTCAAAAGTAATATAATTAGTGTCAAAGATGCCAAGGTACTATGAGATTGATAAAAGATGTTTCACATTTAAAATGAACAACTAGTTGTATAATGCCTTTGCCTAAGGAGCATGCAAAAAATCAATTAATAAGATAACATTCTGGATCATGATCTAGAAGAGGAAATGAAAAGTTTATTGGTTTGTGGATTGTCCAATATGCTTCAAGTACAATTGACATACATTGTTGAGTTGGAATGATTGTTTTATAATTTTCATATTGATGATGCATTTAGCATAATTTTCATGTTAATTTAATTCATTAAGTATGTTCATTTTCATTTTGAAAGTTAATAATTTGATTATTTTAGATGTATGGTACAATGGAATGGAAAGGATTATATATGCAATTATTCGTGACTTTCTTTGATTATTTTGTCATGGTTTTGTGTATTCTAATTAAACAAGAAGTTCAATGATTTGTTGATGTTTTCACATACTAAGGGAGAACATTCATTTTCGAATCAGAAAATGACATGAATAAAATATAAGGTTCAATATATTGGTTATTGGGTAAAATATATATATTAATTAACTTTATGATACTATTTTTTCAAAATTAAAATATATTTAATATAAAGAAAACATTAATTTGGAAGATTAGAAAAAATAAAATAATAATAATAGCATATGCATAATGGATTTTGTGGAGTTTTTGTTGTGAAAATACATGTCATTTAGTGAGGAACAAATGGCAATTTTGGTGCACACATTTAAAAAGAAATCACGGACAAAGTATGGGAAGAAATGTGTTGAAACCATGATTTTTTTCAATTTTGCCAACATTTTTTTTCAACATGTGAACCTTGTTTGTTTATCTTTTATTGTCAAAATTTTCAAATATTCAAAATAGGTCTTTTGCACTCTTCGTGTTGAAAAAGAGTAAATATTAATAATTTTTGTTGATTGGAGTGGTGAGGGCAAAATCCATGCCATGCATTACTTGGTGTATTCTTTACATAATTTATTCACATATGATCTAAAATAAACACAATTATATGTTTTGCTATTGATGGTGAATTTGTTTTTCAAAACTTTTGATTGTTTTATTATGATAATGGACGTAATGCACTAAATGATCGTTAATGAACTAATTTTTGCATACCAACCTAAATGAAGTTAATGTCAATCTAATTTTCCAACATCAAATATATCATTTTGTGAATCAACAATGTAACTCACTTTATTAAATGCACAAAAATGAATTTTTTTTCAAGCATCAAATAATTAGTGTAATCCAAAATTATAACACTTTTCATATTACATGTGCACATTATTATATTTACCATATTCATTTTTATAAAAATTTAGAATTATTTTTACTAGTTTACATTATAAATGTCGTAAAAATGAAACACAATCATGGATCACCATAGATTAATACACCAATTTATAGCACTAATTCAAATAAAATGACTGAAAATGTCATAAATATATGCATTTTAGTTAATAGACATCTTTTTGCATTAGTCAATATCTATGGAAAAAAACATGTAAGAAAAAATCAAGGTACGAATCATTTTAATTATCCACTACCTTTTAAATATTAAAAAAAATCATTTTAAAATTAAGGCCTATCAGCATTAAAAAAAAAATTTAATATAAAAATTCACATTTTCGCCATTTACACCTTTTTTTTCACAATTCAATAATTTAAAAAAAATGTGCAACCTAAAAAAATAAAATTTTCAAAAAATTTTAATTCATTAATCATGGATAAAGACCATATATTGATTCATTGAAAGAAAAAAAACTAATGTATCAATGGAAAACATGAATTTATTGCATGGGCTCAAATATTTATTGCACTAGTTCATAAATTAATATCAAAATATCCAAAACTTATTACAATTTTCCTTCAAAAATAATAATAATTTAAAAATGTGTCAAATTACATATTTAAAAATTAAATAAATATTTGATAAGAGCATGTCCAATTGGCCTAGGTACTATGGTATTAAACACGTGTAAATATATTATAAATACATAAAAATAAAAAATAAAAAATTGAAATTTGTGGAAAAATAACAAAAAAAAAATGTTGCATCCATTTTAAAGCAACATAATGCAAAACAAATGAGGAGGTGGATTAAAAAATGGTGGTGAAAAAAAAGGTGTAAATGGTGAAAAGGTAATGAATAAGCTGGCAAAAAATTGAGGAGGAAAAAAAATTGAAAATGTTAAGATATTTTGCATAATTTTTCATTTGAAGATAATTGTGCTTCATACATTATAATTATGTCTCATTGAAATTGTGTTTCATAATTATGAAAAAATGAGGAAAATAAATAAATTGAAAAAAAACCCAATGATAAAAAAATGTTAAACATTTAATTATATGTTGCAACTTCACATCTACTAGCTTATTTATTATGTTAAATTTTCTTACATTTTTTTTTCCCAAAAAAAATTTTGCTATAGATTTTTTCCAATTTTTATTAAATTTAATCAAACCCCAAAAAAATGTTCATAATTTTAAGGATGTTCGCCTTTTTTCTAATTATGTTTTAATTAAATTGTATGATTTTGGACATTATATGATAATCTAATAATTATTTTTAATAAAAAATTTTATTTAAATTTTTTTGCTAAAATTAAATTTCAAATGAAATATCAAGTAATTGAATATATTGTTTTATATGAGAATCTTTAATTTATGTAACATTCACATATAAAAGTAAAATAGTCTAAGGTTGAGGTTCAAAAAATTTACTCAATTTGATGTCCTAGGTTTATTTTGACATATGGTTTAAAAGTTTATTCAAGTTTAATAGTTAAACTAATAAGTTTATTAACACATACCTTTGGCTTCACTATCATCTTAAATGCAATTATTTGATTATGAATATTTTGAAAAATTTTCATTTCGCGTAGTGTTTTTCTGATGCACACCATTTATAGTTATGAAAATGACATGAAATTATGAATTTAATGCACACACATACTCGAATGTGGATTTTAGGGTCATATATTAATTTATTGAACATATTTTTTTCTTTAAAATATATTTTTCATCACTTTATCATTTAAATTTTTTTTATGAACTTATAATGATTGAAATTTTTTTGAGCTGGGAAATTTGGAAAAAAAAAAAACATTTATTTTCCTAAAAAAACATTTATTTTCCTAAAAAAAATTTAAAAACATTTGTTTTCAAAATAAACATTTCATGTCATTTGAATTGATATGACATAACACAAAAACAATGTGAAATAATTTATACTAGCACATGTTTATTCTTTATGTGTTACGCATAATTGATTAATGTTATTTACAACATCAAAATAACACAAAAATTATTGACGAATTATTGAATCTAAAAATGTATCATGCAAATGTGTTTTCTTGACGAAAAATTATAGTGATTGTTTAAAATGATATTTTTGATTTTAATTTAGATTTATATAATTTGTTTTCCATAATCAAAATTCCATGGCTACCAATGAGTACCATTGCGAAATATGTGCATGGACACTTCGGCTGTGCACAAATATAGAAAACCACAACTTTGAATTAATCCACCAAAGTTTGATGAAAGCCTTTTGTCATTATTTTAAGTAAAGTCATTTTTTGTAAAATCTTTTTAAAGAAGTGCAAGATAATATGGCGGCTTTTAAGAAATTTATCTCCTCATTTCGTACTATTGTTCGTCTTCTTCCACCGCTTGCTCTAATTGTGGAGCGTCGTGTAGCACATTCGAGAGGCAATTGCTTCATGATAATGGAATTTAGAATTCTTAAATGTTAAATAATAATAATTATTGTAGCTAGTGTTGTTTTTTCAAAAATTATATATAGATGGTTTGAACCAATGTTGGTAGGTTTTTGATTTTATGCAAGTCTAGGTATAAGTTAGAGGTCAAGTTATGAAGGCTCCAAATCAAAAATTTCACATTTCATGGAAACTATCAATACAATTGGGCCAAATAGATAAACATTTTTTAAAACTTTAAGTCAATGGAGGTTCACATTACAAAAAAAATTAATAATTTGCAACTTGTCTTCGTAATTAATTTTTGTTTGCTAACAATATTTATAATTAAAATCTCATTCATTGAATTGAAATTGCATTGAACAAGTCATAAATGACACTAATCGTAAATGACAATGAATTTTCTATTAAAATAAAATAAAATAAATCTTTAATTTATAATTTATTATATACATATTTTTGTTTAAAAACAAATGATGTGTTACCACATGTTTCATCTTTTAATTATTTTACATATAATTATGAATTAATCTAAGACATTTTATTCGTATGTTTAGATGATTTGAATTATGATGTGATGTAATCAATCTACCACATGACATATTAAGTAAATTATTCAAAATCAATTTAAGTAGGTATATATTTAAATGGGTTAAACAAAACTAAATCTATTTACCTATGTAAGTTGCACATGTATTTAGGTTGATACATAAATAAGTAGTTAAATTGATAAGTTGGTTACATGAATAAAATATTTAAAAGGTTAATACATCAATTTTTTTTGGGTTAAACCTTTTAAATTCCCCATCCCATATTGTGCATGTTTTTTTAATATGAAAATGTAAAAAAAAAAAAATTTAATATAATTTATATGAAATTGGGAAACAAAGTTTATGGAATAAATTTTGAAGTTGAACCTTTAATTGAAAACTATGTTACAATTATTTAAAACAAGAAATTTTTTTTTCATATGTTTTGCTTTGATTTCTACAAATTCTATATTTAAATTAAAAATGATTAATTAATCAACAAGTTGATTAATTGCTGAAAAATAATAATAATAATAAATATTTAAAAACTCAAAAACATTTATTAACAAAAACATTTTATCAAATTAAACACATATAGTAATAATTTGTGAAATTTTTTAATTACATAATTATATAACTAACCAATAATTTAATATTATTTATCAAATTATATTACACAATCAATAATTAATAAATATTATTAATAGTATTTTAAAATTTATATATAAATGTTCATTATTATAAAATTATTGTAATGAATATGGAAAAATGTATAATTTTACATAACATTCATAATTTTATTATATATAATGTCTACACTAAAAAAAATATTTTGTTCACATTTTTATTTCACTTATTACAAATTTTTTAAACTATTATTAATTATCTTCTAATATTAATAATTAATAATTTCTTTAATTAAATATAATAATTAACTAATTTCCTTACTAACTATTACAATAATTTTGATGTTCCAGTCATAAAATAAAATATTAAAACTTTTAATCAACTATTTTTTGTAATTATTGTAGAATTAGATTTTTATTGTTTTTTAAAAAAATAATTTAGTAGATCATTTAGATTATAATAGAAATTATTAACTATAAATTAAAAATAAAATAATCTATATAAATTACATTAATCATTCAAATTATAATAAAACAAGTCAAAACATTCATGATGTTGGAAAAACTGATTATTTTATATAGGTAACTATAAAAATGAATACTTTATTTTATTTTATTTATATTTTGTGGAGATACATTAATTATTCTAATTAAATTAATTTTATCAATTAGTTTAATTCCTTGACAATTATTATACACATTCTAGATAATTTGATAAACTCAAAATCATAAGTTATGAGTTATGAGTAATTAAGTTTAATTATGAATTATGCCACTTATGTAATTAATGTATTAATAAATTAATTTGAATGTGTGTAAATTATTTAATTTTATTTTAGTGCAAAATACATAAAAATCATGGAAATTTTTATGTTATAATAAATTTTTATTTTAAATAAGTGAATATGAATCATTCATATTATTATTATTATTATTATTACATCATCAAATTATGTAATTGCAATAAAATTATTATAAATAGTTGAAACTATAATCTCGAATAAAAATTATGAATACCAAATTTCATTTTAAAGATATAGTTACTTCAATTGATGTATAATTACTATAATTATAATTATTTAAAAAATATTTTAATTTAATTTAACTAATTAGTTTCAATGGAATTATTAGAATTTTTTTATGATGAAAAATATAATAAATTCTATAAAAATACACCATTATACATAATATGTTTTATATGTATTTACATCTTAGTATGGACCCGTATATTAATGAGTAAAATGCCTTTAATACACCAATATAAACCTAGACACTTTGGAATATGCAAATTACATTTTGAATGCACATAAGGTTGTAATTCATTTGATCACATTTGTAATTAAAGCCCATAGATGGGTCTTCTTGGATGAAAATGATGTTAAAAGCCATCCAAATGTATGAATGAAAAAAATATTAGTTGCAAGTTAGTTGCACTATAGTTGTAAAAAATTACTAATGATAGTTGTAAACAATAAATAGTCACAAGTAGGTTTTTATATTAATTGAATTCAAGTTGTAATATTACACCATTAGCAAATTGGTTGCAAAACAATAATTTGGTAATGCATTAGTTGCAAGTTCACTAAAATAGGCATTAATAGATTTCATTTATTGATGAATAAATGAAAAGTCATCCAAACATTATTATAAAATAATAAAGGTTATGAAATTATCATAAGTCAATAATGAACTAAATCATTATTTGCAAAATTGCCACATTGATGTGAATATGAAAAGAACGTGAGTTATCAATCTTACACAAATCATAGTAATAATTATCAAAATGATGTCATAAATGTTTATAAGCTTACACCTCTTATAACCTTGGTTGGGTGGTAGTGCAAATCATATTCACACATTTGATAACCTAGATACACATGAAAAATGTATATTAAGAAAAGAATAAACCAAAAATAAATAAATTTACATTTATTAACTTGGAAACAATTACTTGTCCTTGGTTTTTCATGTGTTTATTAAACATCTCAAAAGTTTGATTTTAAATTGAAACAAAAAATCAATGTTATAATTGAAAATGTAATGGTGAAGAATTGGATGTCAATTGTGTTAATGGATGCACAATTTTTTATGAGGATGTGTGCATTCACCTTTTTGAAATTACTTACAAAATTGTGCAAATAAAATTGAAATGGGCCATAAAAATAACTTGAATATAGACACATGAATGCATACAAAGGAAAAGAAAAAAAAAACATATTCACAAACATTTTTATTTTTAAAGAATAAAAATTTTAAAATATAAATGTGCCTAGCATTTTTTCCATCAATCATTGGAAATCCATTTCCCTTTTTACACTAATGATAATGAAAGCAATCATCACAATAGAGAATACTTAAAACATTATGACAAGCAAATAATTTTATTCTATTGAAGAAGTGTTCAAATAATTTAATTCAATGATCAAAATGTATAATTTAAGTTACACTAGCAATAATGGATATTTCAATGGCCCAATCTTGATTTGTTTTTGTCATAGCCTAGTATGCCCTTCATAAAGTTTTATAGTGGAAAAAAATGTTCATATATTCAGTGTGTTAAAGTGTGATTTCATTAAATTCCCTTTGATAATAATCATGATGATTCTATTATAAAGCTTGTTTGTGAAGTTTATATGAATGAACCGATAAGTGCAATTGTTTTATAAAAGCACAATGCTATCACAATAATACAATACATTGCAATTGAAATCAACATTTTTAATGTCATTTTAAAATCACTTTCATTACACTACATCAAAACATGGCACACATTATTACACATATCACTATGTTTGTAGTAATATAAGTCACATATTACTACATGATTATGTAGTAAATTCGAACTTGTGGCTTACGTCATTAGTAATAATTTTGGTCATAGATTTTTACCATTAATAATTTGACTTTCATTATCACCATGACTTTTATTATTACAATGGAAATTATAATTAAATAATAGGTATGTATTGATTTATGAAATGTAAACATGTGTTTAAACATAACAAAGTTGCATTGATATTTTACCTAGCTATTTATTATTATAGCTTATGAACATAGCCTAGGCTAATTAACATCCTAGGTTAACTTACAAACTAGGCCTAGCCTAAACCTAGGTAGCTTAAAAACTCAAGCTAAAAGCTTAGTTACGTAAGTAAGTAAGTAGGCCTAAGCATGTAAGCTCAAGTAGAATTTTAATTTTTTTTTGGTCATATGCCTTTTGATTAGCTCATCACAAGTGGTACACTTTGAATATATTTAGTGCATGTATTGCATGTAAATGAACATTTTTTCATCTAGTTATATAGTTTACAAAGTTTAACATGTTGACAAAGGATATGCGATAAATGCAATGAAAGGGAAACATTTCAACATTATCCCATATCATCATTCATTTCATACAAAAATAACCAACTTAACCATTACTATCTTTTTCATATTTTGTCCAAATGAAAAAAAGAAAATTCATTCTTAAAGATTTTTCCAATATGTAGACATGTATACATTGTGTGTGTGTGTGTGTGTGCACCAAGTAATTTGACTGAAAATGCATTTGAATATTCATTATTCAACATTTGAACAATAATATGTCTTGAAGATTTTTTAAAAATTTCATAAAATAATTTGTAAATAAACATATTTAAAATCAGACTGGAATTTTTTGGGAATTTTGAAAATTATATATATCTATATCTATATATATATATATATATATAAAATTAAATATTAGATTTCCCAACCTTTTAAATATACAATGAATCAATAAATGTTGTATAAATGTTATGCTATATTTCATTATATTTAAATAAATATTATAATTTAAATTTTTTAAACATGTAATTTATTGAACATATCATATTATGTAATATATATATATATATATATATATATATATATATATATATATATATATATATATAATATATATATTATTTATATTTTTTATATATATATTTATATACATATATTTTTTTTTATTAATTATTTT
>Ga0116231_10003791_pt1 | contig 31062 bp, 25 predicted proteins | sample S1TSphgellanicum_2_FD_89695 | JGI IMG/M metagenome (GOLD analysis project Ga0116231, IMG submission 89695) | Host-associated microbial communities from peat moss isolated from Minnesota, USA - S1T2_Fd - Sphagnum magellanicum MG | ecosystem: Host-associated > Plants > Peat moss > Unclassified... | reverse complement strand
AGGTGCCTCCTCTCATTCTCAAACAAAGTCACAGCCATTTCAAAGTTTACCAGACCTTTGCACCAGGTAAGGACCAAGGACCTTGAATGGGATGGTTCAGGAAATTTGAGTCTTGTGCTCAACTCCTGCCTTGCACTGGACCCTCATTCCCAAAACTTCCCCATTCTTGGTCCTTACCTCTACACATATGTTTAAGTTCATGATAACATTCACTTTGTGCTTTAAGATGGGTGAAGCCCACAGTTGGAAGACATTCCCAAAATGCGGGGCTAGTCTCAGCTACCGCCTCATCCTATGCCCCTTCTTTCAGGAGTGCTCCCACCTTGTTAGTTTATCCTACAGCCTTGGCAGAGAGTAAGAGTGGTGCTCTCTGAGCTGAAGTTGTGAAAGTCTTCTGGACACTAACACCCTGCAGGAAATCTCATTTACTCCACCACAACTCAAACCAGTATTCTCCAGCAACTGCTTCCAGAATCCATGGACAAAGCAATTCATCCCCAACAAGGGCCGGTGAGTGCTGCTTGGATTCTTTTAGCCAGCCATTATGTCAACAAGGAAAGGTGGTTCAATCGATTCTCCCCACCAATAGTACACATTCAAAGAGAAGTTTCAGCAATAAGAACTGACTTGCAGGAATGACCACTGAAGGAGGTACCCATTTACAGCTCAAGCTTGACTTCTGCATTTCTTCTGTCCAGGAGAATTCAACTCAACACCAAAGCAGTAGCCTCTCTCATATAACCAAACAATCTCCAAGCTTACAGAAGCTACCATGGTGGAGAAAGGCAGAGAAAGAGATGGGAATAAGGATTTGGGAAAGTTCCCTGTACCAAGAGACTTCAGTGGAACATATTGTGAAGCAGAACTTCCAAACAAATTTCAGAACAAAGTCAAAGGGCATCTTCTGCTTTGCCAAAGACCAGCTCACAGGACTTCTCTCTTGCTTTCTCTCTGATGAGTAATTCAAGCTTGCTGTGAAAATGTCATTCACATAGTCTCTGTCAGCCTATATGCAGAAGCTCCTTTTTGTGCAATCAATATTGCTCTTCACTGAGGACCATACAATCAAAATTTGAGCTGACACAAAGGCTGAATTGCTAATGCAATTCTTTGTGCAACAAGATGCCATAATGTAGCAAAGAAGGATGTGACCATCAGGAGCTCAGATATTGAAAACAGTAAACAAGAATAATGTGACCATCAGGAGCTCATGTACTGAAAACTGCAAACAAGAAAATGTGACCATCAGGAGCTCATGTATTGAAAACAGTATGTAGCACTGAGCGAACCAGAACATCACATGCACATATCATGATGAAGTGTTTTCCTCATATGCACTTTCTTGCAGAAACTCTCAAAGGATTGCATTTGAAGATGTGCAGGTGCAAGAGTATAGTGCAGGAAAACAAAATTTGAAAGGGAAGTTGAAAGAAACTTTCACCGTGGGTGGGTGGCTACTACTACTCTTTGAAATCATCCTTGTCATCTGCCGGAATCGGTCTGTTTCTCCAAAAGACAGCCAAACCACTCCCACCCAGTGCCATGAAGACCACGCTCACAGCTGACGGCACTGCAACAAGAGGGTTACTGAAATGCTTTTGAGCCAAAAGAAACCCTAATGCTGAGCTCTGCATTCCGCACTCGATCGAGATCGTCCTGGATGTCGATTCTCCAAACCTGAAAAACTTGGAAAGAAAGTAACCAAGGAGGAAAGCTGCAGCATGCAAGATTGCTACTGGCACGATGAGCTGAGCTCCTTGAGCAACAAGCACATCTGAGACTTGACCTATAGGACTTGCACACAACAAAGTTGTCATGATCACTCCAACCAGGGGGGTTACAGTGATGATCTTTTCTACAACAGTGGGGAAAAGCTCATGAGCAAGCACACCCACAATGGTCGGCATAAGAACTACTTGGAATGTGCTTATTGCAAGTCCTACTGCATCTACAGGTACCAACTGGCCTGCAAGAAGCTTGGTGAGCAATGGGGTCATGAAAATGGCACCGATGGTGGAAGCTGTGGTCATGAGAACGGAGAGAGCTACATTGCCCTTAGAGATGTAAGTGGCGACATTGGATGCTTGACCTCCGGGACAGCAGGAGACAAGAATCAGTCCTGTTGCTAAAGGAGCCGAGAGGTTCATAGAAAGCGCAATGAGAAATCCTAGCAGTGGCTTTATCAGATACTGCGCCAGAAAACCTACTCCCACAGTCCATGGATTCCTCAAACATCTGCGGAAATCCTCGAACGTGAGAGTAAGACCCATGGAGAGCATGAGAAATCCCAAGAACAATGTGAACAAATCCGTCTGCAACCATGTCACTGCCGATGGCTTGTAGATTCCGATCACTGTACCCAGAATGACCCACACGGGAAACATGGTCGTGAGCACGTCCACCACTTTCTCGAAAGCGCTCAACGTCGTCTCCGTCTTTGTGTCCAAGTACCCACTCGTATCTCCCACAGTAGTACTGATCTCCGCCTGGCACACAACGACATTCTTCGGCTTCCTCTTCACCCACCCACGACCAACTAAGTCCAATCTTCCCACGCCCCGAGCCACAAAAATTTCCGCAGTATTATCAGCACCACCACCACCAGCAGAAGCAGCTCCTCCTCCATCACAAAACAAAGCAGCTCTACTGGCGCTACCAACAACAGGCAGCAGCGACGCAAGCTTCAATGAGCTCACTGTCGTCGTCCTCCTCCTCCTCCTTGCATGCTGCTGCAACTGCGAGCTACTAAAAGAAGACAATCGTTGGAATCGGGTTTCGTAGCAGAGTCCACATACTGCTCGAGCTGCAGCAATGCTAGCCATAACGGAAGCAAAACAACAAACAAACAAACAAACAAACAAAAGATTTGACGAAGCTCTTCTTGTTCGTTCTTCGTCTGCAGCGATGGCGGCAAGCTCGGGCAGAAAAACAAAACACCGACAAAACAATAAACCCATACACTTTGTCTCACTAGTGCGAAGCGCTCGCTTTCCCAAAGGAGAGACGACATCGGGCACGCATCGCACGGTGGAGATCTCACACACGTGTGTAGATTCCCATCGGATCGGGAATCCGGCGGCCAAAAGTCCACCACGTACTACTACAACCTAGGTCGAATCTCGCGGCCTAAAGTGCACCACGTAGCTACACAACCTAGGTCAAGAAGATGTCATCTTAACAAGAGGTTCTTAATTAAGGTCTTATTAATTAATTAAGCAAGAATTTGGGAATTGTTGAAAAATAGTCCTTTATAATTCTTTATATATATAGATATTAGAGAACCCCATTGAAGAATGCATTTTAAAAAATAATTAAATAAATCTTAAAATTGTAATTTAAGCTTCACATTTTAAATGTGAAAAAAATGTAAGAATAATGGTAAAGGAGATGGAGGTTTATCAATGTAAATAATTCCCCTCCCCTTCCCCCTTTTTTATTTTTCTCATAGTTCATCATTATTTTTGTCAAACTCAAATTTGATTTTATTATATATCATGGACATGAAAAGACATGTTATTGTGCCTTTTTCATGTTATTTTAAAAAAAGGTATTGAAATAATTACTTTTTTAAATATTATATATATATATATGGATCGGGTGAAAAAAAGACTTTGGATAAATCCAAATAACATACATATTCCCAATCATCTAATAAATCAAACCACCCCAAAATCAAAACTATTATATAAGTTTTAGTCTTCAAAAATAGAATTTTCATTCAGATAATCAAATAATAATCAAATAATAATTTTCATTCGGATAATCAAATAATAAATGAGTTTAATGTTATTCAAAAAATTGGGCTTATAAAATAATGTTACACAAGCAAAAAAAAGCTCTCTATTTAAATTATTTTTTCATTGTTGTCTTGAGTATTCCTTCCCCCCACCATCATCCCTCCTCCTCTTTCCCCTTTCAATCAACAAAGTTTTACAACAATGGAGGTAATAAAACATCATATGACACACACACAAAGAGACAAAAAACCTTCCATGTTTTGGGCTAAGATCACTCATAATGCATAAAACTTGATCTTTATGTGGACTACATTCACATGGAAACTCTACACATGCACATCAAGAGTTCACCTTATGAAAATCAAATCTAAATGCACATCAAATCTACATAAATTTTTCCCTTTGGGAACAATTTCACAACTATTACAACAATAGTGAGTTTCATTGTTTCATAACATAAGTCTCCTTGGTGTTTAACAAAGAATATCAACATCAAAGTGTGGAAATTCATCGTAGTGTGAGTATTCATCATTTTCATGGATGAATTTTTATATTATTTTACATTTTTAAAAATATAGTTTAATATTTTTTCAACATGCGTGAGCAATCATTTTTTTTCACGTTCGTTTCCCTATTTTTTATATATTAAAAAGTGCCTATATCCAAGTCCAATGGAAAAGAAGTTTGCTTCTATTGATGAGAATTAGCCTAAAAAGACATAAATACAAAACACAACATCCATTATAACATGTGTAGCATAAGACCACATCATTGGGGAATTGATCTATAGCCTAAAATATATTACTAATGTTCATAAGTAGCTTGGCGCACATGGGAGAAATCTTGGTGGGAGTTACACATGTGGATGAAAAAATTGGGGAAAATAATGAGACCTTTAACTTCTTCTATTCTTTGGTAAGCACTTGCAATTTTCATATATCTCCAAAATCTTGAACGTGCATTAGGTGTTCAACAAGGTCATTTTATTAATGTTTTTCACTCCAACTTCTAGGGTCGGGTATTAGGGTGAGCGAAGTTTGTCTAACAACTTGCCATAATAACATCATGCACATTGTTATTTCAAAGGTTATCATTGGTGAATGATGGTTCATTGAACATTGGTAACAGCTATTATATTGAAATGTCATTTTCTCAATGTAAATTTTAAACATTTTAGGTATGGCAACTAATAGTAATGCGGGAAATTTACAAAAGCATAGCATTGGTTGATAATTGGATTTGAAAATGTATATCTTAGTGTTGGTTTTGTTTTTTTTAAATTGTGTTATTGTCTTTTGTTTGTATAAATGTTGTTACATTCATAATGTTTATAATCACTTTTGTTTAATACAATTCAATATGTATATTACAATTTTCATTTGGTTTAAATTAAATTGTTATGACTAAGAAAAAATAAAGTAAATTAATGATGCCCATTACTAAACTAGTCAATATTAATTAAAGATTTCCCTTGAATAATCTAAATGGAGATTGTTGAGGGGCATTGCTTTGGGGGTTTAGTGAAGGACTTGTTGCAAAGGATATCATCGAAAAGACATCAAAGCAATGGCAAATGAGCTTCACACATACAGATGAATATAGATGCATTTCATATATTGAAAGATTAAAAGAACTCACAACACAAGACCATGAAATCCATCATCCCATGAATTAATTAAAATTTGCAAGCTACATATTATGCAGAAATATTGAATGTGCAAAATGAAATGGAACTTTTACATATTGAAATTTGAATAGAATTCTCCACCCAACCTTAGGATGACAAAAAAAATGTCATCCACCCCCAAGTTCAACAAAAATTAAAGAAAAACTAACAAACACAACTTTTAAAAAATGGAAAATTTATCAAAAAATGGAAACTTCAACCTCATCATCAATAAATGCAAGAGCATAAGGATCGTAAAAAGGTGATGAAACTACAAACAATGGCAAGGATTGCATATTTGCCATAACACTAATCCAAGCCTCAACATACATATGCAATATTGAACTAGTCAAATGACTTCAAAAGAATCGAGGGTGTGCAAAGAATGGAAGTCTTCGAGATGGATTTCTGCAATAAATAATGAATTTAGTTATTATGACACATGAAGGAATTGGAAGAGTTGAAATTGGGACCTTTACTCATAATCCAAAATAATTCATCGTTTCTTCTTCATAGGGGAGTCAAGATCTAGGCTAGGGGTAGAAGTACTAGTGGGTGGCAATGTTGGGATTAATGAAAAAACCATGAAAGTCTCCTGGAATAAGAACTCCTCAAGCTCAACGGCAAGAATGTTGATGTGAAGTCCTTGACATGCCCAAATGGTATTCCTTATGGAACAAAAGGAGAAAAAAATACATAATTTTTGACTCAAGAGCAAAGCCTATTCAAATGTGAAAGGGGAAAGTGATCTATAATGACCTGATCCACAACTCAAGTCCACAACTAGGGATCTAGACCCTACACATGCCTCAATAAGCACTTGCATCGTCCCAATATCTATTTCTCTTGCAACTCTTTAAGTGGTTTCCCCAAGTTTGATCTTGACATAGTTGTCAGGCTTGTGAAATTGTATAATATGTCTTCAAAGGCTACATTGATTCCCTTGCTTGAAAGGGTTTGGAAATGAAACTAAGGGTTGTTTTCGATATTGGGATTTGGGACCTTCACTAGCATGGTAGCCTTGTTCACAAAAGTCTGAAAGAGAATCAAATGTTACCATATTGAAATGTGAAGAAAGGAAGGAAAAAAATGTGAACACATGGAAAATTGAAAACCTTCGATAGATGGTCCTTGCTACTTGTCTACTAAAGACTATTGATCACAATCCATTTCATCCGGATTGACTTCAGAAAATAGTTGTCCAAGAAGAACTAAATCTCCTTTAGCACACACAAGTCATTGGCATGGTAAAGGAGCATAGTGCCATTCTTGGACAAAAATTTGTCAAAAAACAAAATGATAGAATCAATGAAGTTTTCCACACTTTGATTCTAACACAAGATAAAGAATGTTAGGTTGGAGACATAAGATCCACCTTATTGTCTAAAGAGATTTGCGGAGATGGAAAAGCAAATTCTATCAAAGTCAAAAAAGAGTTAGACAATGAAACATGCACTTAACTACATCAATTTGATAAGGGGTATAGGATGGAATCTTCACCAAACTTTGACACCGAAGTTTGGTGATGGATATGTTCCAAAATAACCAAAGTTTGGCTTTGAAAGTGTTGACAATGTTTCCATTCACCAAAATTTGGCACCGAATTTTGGTAATGTGTAGTGTAAGCTCACCAAATTTCAACACTGAACTTTGATGGATGGAACCACATGTAACAAATCATTCCAATGACGATCACTTTAGGCAAATGCAAGCAATAGACAAGAAACATGATGGCCATGCGTGGTGTAAGGTTAAGACAACTAACATAAAAAATGATTTCAATTTTACATTTCAAAGAGCTTGGTGCTTGGGCCATTTGTAATGCCGAAATGATGTTTGCAATTTTAATTTTTTTAACAAATGTAGAAAGGAAACAACTTGGAATGGTGACGATGTTCACGACCTTAAAGGAGATTGTTTCACTTTCAATCCACCTTTTTACAAATTTTATAATACATGACAACACATTTTTTGTTTTGCGACTAGCCTTTACAACTACATACTAATTAGGAAGGACATATGCGATTAGTGACTAGTGAGTTGCTAAACCCATGTTGTTTCACCCATTTAGTCCCAAGGGATGTTTAGTTGCAAAACCAAGTCGTTTTAATGACTAGAATTTTAAAATTTTCTTATAATATTGAAATTCCATGTCATCATTAACCTTGGTATGATGTGTAAAGTGCATGTTATCTCAACAAGTAGTTGTTTTATTCAATTAAATGTTACAAAATCTACTTTGATGGATGGACAACATGTGTCAAAAATCTATAAACATGTTATGATTGATTACACATGACCAAAATTCAACCTAATTTAGCCCATGTAGTTAGTGTAGCCAAAAGTCAACCTACTTTAACTTAGTTAGGTTCTCTACCTATGTTAAACAACCTAAGCTAGGTGGCTTAAATTAAAAACAAATGTCAAACTTCTAACCCAAGACATCTAAACCAGGCTACCTAATTTAAGCCAAGTGGTTTAGGTACCATAGGTTGCAATAATGAGGACTTAAAACCCCTCATTTTCACTTTGGGGTTCAAATCCTCATCCATTGCACTACCACATTTTTTTTACTAATTATATTTAACACAAAACTTTATAAAGTTCAAAATTTTTAGCCTTGAATTAACCTTGGGCACCTTAAGTTGACCTAAGTCAACCTACCTACTACTTATCAACCTAGCTTAAGCCTAGACCTCCCTAGGTTGGCCTCCCTAGGATGAACTAATTTGTCAACCTATATTACTTACTAACTTAGCCTAGGTTAACTTAGGCATTTTTAGGCTAAAAATTAAATAAACTTAAGATAATTATGTCACATCTAGTCACATCATAGTCACTTCTATTCACACAAACTCAAAGTGGTTTCAAACTTGATAAAATATCTTATAATGAGGTTATTTAAATTGACTTGGCAAAAAACCTAAAGCTAGGAACCTAGGCAAGCCTACTTAGGTTAATTAATTAGTAAGATAACATATTTTAGATATATTTAAACATACTAGATGTAATAAATTTCTTATGTTTAGTTAAATAATTTATAAGGTAGCCTATATTACAAAGTAGGTTTTTATTAAATAACATATATACATAGGTTAACTTAATAGATATGTTAACTTAAGCTAATGTGTTAAGTAGTTTAAAAATCAAGGAGTTGTGTCATCTTTTTCAAATTAACTAATAATATTATAGTGATAATTACAAATTAACATAGATTATTTAGTACACATATACATGCATGTGAATTCATGATTTCAAAAACTTCTTGGCACACAAAAAATTATGGCATGCCATGACAAATATTGGTGTGATAAATTTAAGACACACAAAACCTTATGGTGTCACCAAAAATCATGGATTACCATGAAAATTTGTGACACCTTATTGCCAAATGGCATGCCATGTCATCATCACATGGAAGACAAAGTCATTATTAATCACAAAGGACAACAATATTTTCAAGTAGCTAATAAATGAAATTAATTCATCAAATCAATGATCATGATGTTGACAAATAAGATCACATCATCTTGTTGGCATATAACATGCCATGTCATCATAATGGAAGATTGAATCGTTATTAGTCGCAAAGGTGGATGGTTATTGCAATTAACTAACTAATGAACAAAAATTTAAAAATAATATGATAATTTACCCAAAAAAAAAACTAGTTGTCATATTAAATACAATTGCAAAACCATGATGCCATGTGGCATGTTGATATCTTTTGCCATTACTTAGTGATTATTATGATTAAATAGTTATAAATGTAGTTGAAAAAAACAATAGTCATTTTTGTGTTTGGTTCAAAGGACATGATTTGTTGTAATGAGGGTAAAGTTTTTGGATTTGCATATTGATGTAAAAAGCTACATTGAAAGATTGGACATCATTTCTAACATAGTGACCGACCAATAAATGCCCCATTTTATCCAAAGTAATGTATGAATCATCATGTTGATTAATAGTCAAGTATTGTGCACATGTGGAATGCCACATCATGTTGTGAGACTAGAAGTCGTTATTTTAGTCACAAAAGTCAGGGTATTTTTAACTAACTAAATTTAATTTACTTAAAACATATTATTACAATTTTTAAAATAATAATATATTTATCCAAAAAATTCCATTAGTCATCATATTAATTATAGTAGGAAAACTATGACATCACATGACATTTCAATGGCCTTTACAACTACATAGTGATTTTTGTGACTAAGTAGTTACAATTGTAGTTGAAAAAGATAGTAGCCATTTTTTTTACTCGTCAAAAAACCCATAATGTGTTGTTATGATAACGACCCTTTCTATGTGAATATGTGTGCAATTTGCATCTATTATGTGGTGCATAAGTAGGAGAATTTGACTTGAGTAGTGATTCATTTAGGTATGTGCGATCATGACTGGATGGCTAATAGTTGTTCTAGAAAAGTTGCTGAGCAAGTTAAATCCTTGGTCAAGGAAGAGGTGTTTTGCAGACCATGGGCTACCTAACTAGCCATTGCATTGGCTGTAAGTAAATCTTTTTTTTTCAAGCACTTTTTAAACAAGGATGGAGAAGGATTAGTGGAACTTTTAAAAGGTGAAAAGTTGTGCCAAATGATGGACAAGTTCATAACGTTGTTTTCACCCAATGTTTGAAATTTAGTTGCATCATTTAAACATCGGTCATGGAACAAAGGGTACATTTCTAGCATTCTTGTTTTCAAAGCAAATAATGGTTATGATTACATGCAAGATAATTGTTTTCTAAGGCAATAGACTAGAGAAAAAATGTTTATGTTCAAGATGTCTATGCATGGAGATGGTAATTGATGTGATTTAATGAAGTGGATGCAACCTAGGGGTGACCTCCAAACCGCTTGGATCATGTTTGATCATGTAAAACATGTTGAGGGTTGGACGATATTCACCTTCCATGTGTATGATTCTTTCTACTATAAGGTGATGACAATTAGACATGTAATATGCACTCTAAAGACATGGAGGGTTAATGCATAATGTGGTGAAAGTTAAACAAGGTGATGGTGAAAGAATGGTGTTCCCAATCCAAACTTCGAGGATTCATGGCCAATGGTGCAAAGGCCAATTGGAATGCAGTTTGAATTGTTTATGGTAACAAATATCCAAGCAAACCAATGGTTGATAGATAATGAACTTGTTTTTTTCACTAGAGTCAATCCTTGAACAAACACACAAAATGACAGATCAAGCCAAAGATGTAAGAAAAACATAGAACATTGTATTATGAATACAAAAATGCCATTTCTTTGGAAGAGGTAGATGTTTGGTATGTAGCAATTTGTTGTTGGCGGTATTTTTATGGGTAGCTAATGAAGCTAAACTTCAAAAGTTGGAGAATTGGCTTAATTTTTGGCACTTTTGTGTGAAACAATGGGGAGGATTTATGATACATGTATTGTTTTCAACCCTCTCACATATGTCTTCTCTCATCCCATCTTCACAAGTTCACATTTAAAGTACCACTCATTTTAATTTAACATAATAATTTATTTTTTCTTGTAAAAATTCACTTTGGAAGAATTTGCAAACATGCTCATGTGCAACCTTTCAGAGACAATGCACAATGTATGGCTTTAACAATTAGGGAAAAGGGGAGCCTATTTGTGTGTTGCAATGTCGAATGACTATGTTCGAGTTTTCAAACAATCAACATTGTATTCTTATTTCAAGTAAGGTGGTCGACCAAGTCAAGGGCTTGATAAGAGTGAACTGGTCTGGTGTAAAACACCCTAATATGGAAATTCGAAATAACTTGCAGACACAATTCAAAAATATTCCCTAGGATCAATTTACATAATTAAAATTGCACAAATGGAACTTGAGGAGATCTTTGGTTCTTGCAAACAAAAAACAAACCTAGCCCCTAGATTAAAAGGGGATTCACATAGGCAAAACCGTGTGAATTTTTTCATCCTTTTGTAAACCATGTAATTGCAAAATTAAATGTGAAAACTGAACAACCTGGGGCAGATCAAATTCATGGAAATGTTGAGGTCTTTTAGGTTCCATGTGGAGATGGAGTTTAGCATATAAAAAGATGCCCCCCTATGGCACATGTTCAATGTTATGCGTTGTAAAAATCCACCAAGCATTCTTGTGCTACAAGAATAATTACCAAGTCAACTTCTATTGATGTCCTTGCTTCAATTTACTTGGTTTGAATAAGTTGTAGCCAATCTTTCCTTGAAGTCTATTCGAAGTGGAAAACTCCATTCCTATAAATAAGCTAGTGGATGAAATGTCATGGCCAACAACACGTAATGGTAATGTTGTTTGTCAGATAGTTCTATTCAAGATGTCAAATTTACACTGGTGTTGGTGGGAGGCTAGTTGACTTCTTGAAACAACTTTAAATACACCATTGGAAGTTTGCCTTCCTGGATATGGATGAATTTGGCCAAAATCTAAACAAAAGGCAATGTGAAATTACTATAGGGAACTTCCTAACTTGCATTTGTTTGGATTTTGTAACAATGATTTCAAGTTTGTTAGGTCAGTGAAGGAAATGGGTGCCTTATCAACACATGTAATATGTTTTATAGCATGTCATGTTTTGTGGGTAGTTTGAAAATTTCATTCATTTTCTAACTTGGAGCTGTGATGAAGTTCATCGCTTGTTGAGTCGTGATGTAACTTCTATGTAAGTAGGAGTACACTTTTGAATTGTCATAAAAAACAAATACAATGAACATTGTCAATTCTAGCATTCGTGATGATGTTACGTGTTTGGCTCTTAAAGTAGAACTTGCAAATGATGTTACTACTCTAGTTTTATAAAGGTTTCGATAATTGTTCCTTCAACATTTTGCTTGCCATGAATCATATTTAATTATTAGATAGAAATTAGATATCAAACTAAGTTAAATGTTCAATAATAATTTATATTGGAAGATTATGGGAAATAATTTCAAAGTTTCAATTGCAGGCACCTTCAACAAAAGCTATGTATGATATTGTTGTCACAAATAATATATTTTGTCTACTAGAATGATTATTTTATATCATTAAAACAAAATTCTTGCCATGTAAGTAGAATATTTGTCCATGCATATGAAATATTCTTGTCTACATGGAAAAAAGATTCAGCTTATGTGACAAATATATTCTTTAAAATTTTTGTGTGTCTCACAAAAGTTCAGCTCACATGCTTACTGCTCATCACTCACAAGTTGGTGCACGCTCATGCAGTCACATGGTAGCTACATTGTGTAGGATACTTATGTTGGGTTTGAAATATGTATTTGTTATGAATTTTCTCTTGTTATGTCTTTCTACAAGTTGTATTAGGAGTTGGGCCTATACTTTGAAGTTTGCATGTGCCTTGAATATTCAAATAAATTCATATCCCTTTGAGAAAGCTCTACCTAGCTATGTGCTCATTTTGTTGAACAATGGAACCAATTTGCTCTCAATAATCATTACTTGTTGCATGAATTCAAACCTTCCACTTTGTAAACTATTATATACACAAACAAACAACATAAAGCCACCATTTTTTGACAAAAGAAAAAACCGAGTAGTTTTTATGTATTAGATGAAAAAAAAGAGCACAACTCCACTTTACTACTCTTCCGTGTTGCTTGCTAGCTACAGTTAGAACTCAACAGTGATAGCTGCTAGTCTTGCACTCAGTAGTGTGTTGGTAATGCAACTCTTTGCTAAATTTTTAAAGTGAAAAAAGAAACTAATTGCATGCGAGGTCGTTTAAGCTAATTGATTTCTATTTATGTGAAACCCAAATTAATTAACTAAAAAAACATATCACTCATCTAATCCATATAATGTGAGCTCCTAATCAAAAGATCCCAATACATAGGACACTAATATATCATATAATATCATATAATAATTATTCCTATCTTATTTACCCTTTTTTTTGCCCTAGGCCATAATTAACATTATTTATTAAATTATAGTAACTAGTATGGATGTGAAGAGTCAACTTAGTTTAGTGTAGAAAATAGACTTGATGGAAGTTTTTTTGTTGGGTTACTGAAATTTCTACTCCCATGACAAAATGTGTGAAAATGGGGAGTATGATTGACATGACACTGTTTTTGTGGGTCATGTGATGATGCAGTGACAATTTGCTCCATTACTTCTGACATGTACCATTAGGGAATGATGGGTACCATTGGGAGGATGCAGCCAAGCTGTGGATGTGCATGTCTGTGAGCTGAACTTGACCCATTGGCCATTATCTGACATAATCTGCTCAATTGGAGACAGATTCATTCTGTCACATTTTGAGGAACTTTTTATTAAACTATTTGCTAGACCTCATGATTTCTTATGTTCGGATTGCATGGATTTGAAAGAACACTTGACCCTGCAACAGCTTTAGGGTGCAGGGCCATTACTTAAATCTCTCAAGTATTAATCTCTCAAAAATTACGAGGAAAATTGAGGAGGTTTGTTGAAGTGACAATTCAGTATGCATCTAAGTACATGAAATATCTGCCTAGGGATTCTAGATCATCCCTTTTGGACAAATCCCAACCTGAGTAACAAATGATGTCAGATCTTGGATAGAGATTGTTCCCAACAAATCCCGAAGATACTTATGGAAGAATTGTTGTCTCATGTTCTCAAAAGTTGCCAATTTCTTAGTTGTGATAAATTGGAAATCTACATGGTTGATGAAATAAACTGCTTCCCTTGTTGGATCTATAACTTCTCCACCTGTCACCTGTACAGTGGTTAAAGTTTGTGCCAAAATTTAGAAGAGAGGTTGCTGCTACTGCATCATCTGGTTAAATTAAGAAAGATACAGTTCAGTGCACAAATGTGTGGAGAGGTGTGTGAAGAGTGCAGACAAGTGTGTGGACAATAGACTGCATTGTCATGGCAATCGTCAGATTTTGAGATTTGGAAAGGGTGGACAAGTAGTTAGAACTAAATCCAGAGAAATACATTGAACTACACTAACTGAGTAGCTGCAATCATATCATTCATTTGCTGTCAGAGCTCCACAGCTCCTTATAAGTTCAAATTAGGTCAATCCTGTCAACTGAGAATTACAAAAGCAAGGCTTAAACTCCCATATGCACATGTAACAAAAATTGTGGTGTGCTCCCTTCTGCAAGACTTTCTGGAAGCACAGTCTGTAGCTCTATCTCTACATCCACAACAAATTTGTCAGACTCACGCACACACACACACGCACATTTGATTATGGAGACTTGGTGCATTCACCAATCACAATTTATAGCACTCCTGCATTATTGTTATCAGAATTGCAAAACAAACTTCAAGCAACAATCCAATTGGCCAAACTAGATAAAACTAACCTAAAAATAGTGTCAGGAAGATACAAAAATCAAAGTACATATCTTGCTTGCAAATCCCTTGTTTACAAAAGTGACTTGTACACACCCATGTGTCTGGAGTTGTTCCTGTCTCCCCAACAGGGGCTTTCCCTAAGCTGGCTTTGGTATCACGTTTTCAGGAGGGGGTTGAGCGAGTGTTACTGATCGAAGAAGCTCCAGTGAGAAAACTAGACCGAGAAAGTGTGATAAGATTGCATTTGCTGATGCCTGCCACACAACAATGCACAGATGAGAAAACCTTATTTGAAAAAACACACTTGGGATCTTCATCAACAGTTCCAACATATGGAAGCATCTGGTATGAACATGCCACAAAGCTTACTGCAGTTGTAACCCTATGAGAGTCACACTCTAAAAGTGTCTAGGTCTACTGTAGTTATGCAGGTTATTGATTCTAAGACTCGTTACCTGCACAAGGAAGACATCAAGTGCTAGCACTGGGCTGAACCCAGCAGGTGCTCCTTGCAGATATGGAGTACTTGAAGATGTGAGAGCTTTGGCAACTAAAACACCAACAGTTGCTTGCAAGCCCAGCAATGTTGACCCCATTCCCAGCAAGTTGATCAAAACTCCATTCTTCAGGTTCTTCACAACTTGTGCGCGAGGAGGTGCCTACACAAAATTAGATACACATCAAAGCATGGACAGTTGCTATGTGGTCCAATGACAACATGAGCTTAAATTAGACTTTGCACAATGTTACCTTAGTGGGGTCATCGATGGTTTCCCGCAATTGGTGGGAGAGTCGAATGTAGCCAAAGGACCAAAAAACTGACAGAAAAGCTGTAGCAATGCCACCTGCTGTGAGATAGATTGATACAGGTGATGTTGCTTGTCCAGTGATCACTATGGAGAATGCCAGTATCACTGCAGATACAACTGTGCAAATTAACTGGCCCCAAAATCCCAGATTGCCCAAGCGTCTGAAGTAACCAGCTGTTCGCTCCAGTCGCTTTGCCACCTGAGTACCACCCCGAATAGATGTTGGCACAGAGCATATTCCACATGCAGGTTTAAACCCTAAACCCTTCAAACCCTAAACCTCTTCCTTCATCTCTGGTTACAAAGTAGGTCCAAAGAGCATCTTGTCTGCAGCAGCCTATACAGGCCTGCTTCTACAACAGACAAGACTAACCTGAAAGAAGGTCTCAGTTGGACACAGACAGAGAGGATAATGGGCAGCATTGCAAATACCTGAGCAAGCTTCTGTGCTTCCGCATCATCGACGAATGCTTCCTTGTTGTACGCTCCAACGCTCGCTTTCACCGTCGTCCCTCTGCCATTCCTGTCGAGGCCGCCTGTGTATTGCTGCGGTAGCAGCTTCACAACTGCCACTCCACGAAGCAGGAAATGCGATGAGAGTGAACCCTTATTATTAGAGAGTGCATTCGACGACGCTCCTTTACCACAACTCCCAATGAACTCTCTTCTCCTGTGCAGCATCACGCACGGAGCAACACCTGGAGCTACAACAGGCGATGTGGACAGGCGATGATGACTAAACAACGGGAAGCTACTACTACTACATTGCAACCTTCCATGCATACAAGATTGCACGGCGTACTGCATTTTGCAGCACCTTCTTACTTGGGCTCACAAGAAGAGATTTTTCTTCTACCAAAGAAAACAAGATTATGTGCCTCCCGCCCGCAGCAGCCTCTTTCGAGAGAGAGCGAGAGAGAAACCTTCTTCCCAACACAATCCCCAGCCCACAAAAAAAAAAAGAACAGAAAAAACAGAATCCAGAACGAAAAAAATTCAGAATTGAAATTTTCCCATTACAAATACAGCAATCTGGAAATACAAATCACCGTCTCAAATCGCAAGAAATTGCAAACAAATCCCAAAATCTTCGCAGCAAAAAACAATTTTGCTGCTACGGCAAACCCAAAAGCGCTAGCAAAACCCACAAGGCCCCGGAAGAAGCTCAAAAAACCCTATAACCGCTGGATAATTTATCCCCTACTATATACCCACTGGAAATCCCTAAAAGACACGTGCACAAAGAAATGCACAACGGACAATAGGTAGTCAGCTACGTGGCAAACGTCACGAGCTGTACCGCTGGCAGAATCATCACATACGTGGCATAGATCCCGGCAATACGATTCGCCTCATCTGGACCGTCAAAGTTTACCTAATTAATTTATTAAAAAAAAAATTCATTCATCTATCTTTCCTCCTCTATACGTTCTTCTCCGTCGATCTTATTCATCAAAGGTCATCCAATCCGTTGGTCAGTTATTCATCCATTTCTTTTATACAATAATAAATTCGTCGAATTTTATTTTTTAAAAAATAAATATTCTTAAAATTTACCTATTTGAAACCCTGATTTTTTCTTCCAATTTGTGACATCAAAACATTTTGCCGAGATATTCCGGAAAATTAGAACAATTAGTCGAATTTAGGCTATACTAGAAAACAAACAAAAATAAAAATCCACTTAATTTTAACCTTGTTGTTGGAGAGGCCCCAAAAGTGGCTCCGTGTTACCCCAAAAGTGGTCCCAAAACAGTCTCTCTCCCTCTCCCTTCCTCGCTCTCTCAGATTTCCGCACTTTGTGTTTGCGCGTTGCGCTGCCGCCTTCGTCTCCGTTTTGGTTTCTCAAGGGAAGTTTGGAGCCGCAATTCTGCGTGCAAGAAATCGCGACGGAGCTTCACAGGAGTGTCTATTGCAGCGCCCTTGTTATTATTTCTGTAAGTTTTTTTCTTTTTTCTTTTTTTGGTGCATACTTGAGAGCAAGATATGGAGTTTCCGTGTCGAATTTTGTGGCCATGGTTTGGTAAGAAGACGAGAAGAAGAAGAAGAACAACAACATGATGATGATGAATTTGAATAAATTCTTTCGGCGTTCTCCTGGTGAAGAATTTTCTTTGTAAGAAGACACAGAAAAGCTTATTTACTGCACTTCGTTTTTGTTGGAGAACAAGGATCGGATGTGAGAGGAAGTAATGGAAAACATCAATCGAAATGAGGACGCTGGAGTAGGAGACGACGACATGGCGGCGGTACTACCTGACGATCTGCAGGACCTGGTGTTGGCACGGATTCCTCTCACAACGCTTTTCAAAGTCCGTGCAGTATGCAAGCGATGGAATTCCATCTTGTTCCACTCTCCGTTTCTCCGACTTCGTGCAGAAATTCGGAGTAGTCTACAACAGGACTCCTTCTTCCCTCTCCTCTTTTGGAGGCAAGAAGAAGAAGAAGAAGAAGAAGAAGACCAAGGTATTGTTCCTCCAGACATGAACGTCAGCAGGTGTTACTGGTCATGGATGGGCTATGACTTTGCAACAGAGAAATGGCAGACCTTGAAACCCTTCTCCACACCATCGGAAGTCTATAGAGTGGTAACTGGATCCAAAAGTCTCTTGTGTCTCTGTGGAGTCAATTGCTTACTGATGTGCAATCCTGTTACTGGGGCTTGCAAGGAGATTCCATTCAAAGAGAATGTGATGCACCTAGTGGAGGATTCAGAGACGGACACATACAAGCTCATTGCTGCTGCATCGACCAAGAGAGCTTGGATCTACGACTCTGCAACAAACTTGTGGACTAGAAGTGGAAGACCAGCCCCAAATCTTGCATTGTCTTCAGAGGCTGGTGCTTTCTGGAATGGTCATCTCTACTGCATTGCATGGGAGGAGCGCAGTGGCAGGTTTGGTGTGGTAATACTTGATGTCGAGGGTGCAAGGACATGGAGCAATATCAGCTTCATTCCCAAGGAGACTGGTGAAAACTTTCTGGAAGTACATGTGGTAGAATGTGGAGGTGACGTCTACACAATTGTAGCTAAAGTGATAGATGAAATCAGTTTGAGACAGAACTTGATCAGCATATGGAAACTGGAGAGGGAATCCCTGGAGTGGGCATTGGCAGGAACAATGCCAGAACACTTGCGGATAGATTACGTCAGCTTTGGCAGTCTTGGATCCGTTGCTCATGACAACCGCATCTGCATCTTCGATAAAGTCATGTTCAAGGCAGTAGTATGTGACATGTGTGCTGGATTGGCAAGGTCATGGTATCCATGGCTACTGAATTCACACAATGTGCTGAATTTTCCAGGCCGAAGAATATGGGCTGACATTGCATTTGAACCAAGCTTGTTAACATCTGTTTAGGATGTAACTTGCACAGAAAAATGGTTGTGGCCAACCATCAAACCAGAGGTATGAAGTTTATGAGAACTTATCATGTCAACTTTGGTTTGATATAGGGAAGATGAAGTAGTTTCTATGCAATAATGGTGCATTCTTTCTGAGGCCAAGATGTATTTGTAACTGGCTGGTGTCCAATGTCAGCAGACTTTCTATATGTAGTCTCTTAGGTCTGCAGCGCCATTACTAGAGCTAACAATCTCTATGAAAACATGGGAGAAGGGGATGTTTATCTAAATTGTCACTGCCTGTCCACCCACAAATAAGATTTCCAGCCAACCATGTGGAGCTCATTTGCACCAATCAAGAATCTGCACATTTGACAACTGCAGTGCGAGCCACAGTTGGTCCACGAGCTGCAATTGAAGTAATGCTATCCTTCTCATTTGATTGAACCCTGCAAGTCATATCTCTTTTGCTTGTTCTCTTTTGTGAGGTTTGCATTAACCTGAATTCAGGTTTGCAACACCTTCTTTTCCATTTCACAATGTTCTTGCAAATAAATTGTAAATTATCTACTTTGTGCCCTAATTGAAACTGGTCCTTCTCTCATGAATAGTTAAGTGGGGTTCTGCTTGTTTAGATATACTAACTTGAACTTTTTTTTCTGGAGCATCATTGCTCTGGTTGAAGGCTTTGCTTATGGGCACAAAGGAGATCATACAAGACCTGAAACCTTCATTTGTGCAAAATCTTCCTAGCAACATCTGCAAGATAGCCTGGTGTAACTAAGATGCATGTCTTGTAGAAAATATTTGATGCTACAGATTTCCTGAGCCAGCAGCCTAGAGAGGTCTGGATTTTCTTCTACAAGTAATTACCACAGATTTCTACACCTACTCTTGGGAGCTGATGAAATCACTGGCAGAATCATGGCTGCTAGTCACTGTTTAGATACTCATGATGAAGATGGCAGTCTGATGCTTTGTGAGTTAAAACTCATAAGATCATGACCATGCACTCTCTCTTTGTCAATGTTAGTTTTGGTTTTCCAGGAACTGACTCAAGGGTTTATGGGGGCAACGTGTTCTTGTGGATTTTTTCTTGGCAATCTAATAGCTATGTACACATATATGTAACGTCTGCTTTATACCCCATACCATTAGGTGTTCATGCTTGCAGATTTCTCAGGACAAGAGTCGGCAGACTCAGATATCTTCTACACTGGATCCACAGGCCAAAATCTTCAAGTATAGGTACTTGCCTAGAAGTTGCAAACTGGTAGAAAAGTTTCCTTACTCCTTAAAAGCTCTATGACAACAAGAGACTTGTTATAAGGTTTGTTGCAATTTTTCATTAGGAGGTGACTAAGCAAGCCAAAAACAAGCAGATTTCCTCAATATTATGCTTGAATGTTTGGAATGCAAGTCATACGATTTCATGTAATTTTAGTCCTGTTTATTCATTATGGTACATATGCTTCTAATATAGTATGAAACTCTCTCTATTACACCTCTGTAATCTTTTGGAGAAAAAATGTCCTTGTAAGCATGGAAATTATTGTCAAATAGGATAATGTGGATTTTAAGATGTCAGAAATATTGAGCCAGTGTGAGGGGTGGTATTGGATGTTCCCCTTGCTACTCCTTTTATTATCATGAAAGTCAGCTCCAAGTTGCCACTCCCTATCTTTTTCACCCAAGAGTAAGCAAATCACAAGCTTACAAGCCTGTATTGCCTCTAATTCAATTTGTCTACCCCGTACCTACTATGAAATGACTAACACTGGCCAACACCTTCTTATATAAGTGGAAGAAACTTTTAAAGCTATATTCTCAGATCATTGGAATTTTGAGATTCTAATTTGAGGCTGCGATACCACATTTTTACAAGGTTAAATTATTGTGGCATTTTTTACTAACAAGGGTGGCAGGGGATGGTACCAGGGTTTTTCCCTTTCAATTTCTCCAAGTATGCTGGTTGGCGACTATGTGCTTCTAGTTTGTTCCAAGGTGCATATTTATTGGTTGAATTGGGGTTGCTGATTCCAATAGGCTAAGCAAAAGTTATTTAACTCTACAAGTGGCTAAGTGGAGTAGATAACCTGGCGGTGAGAATTGAATGAGAGTTTTAGGTTGAAGTTGCAACAAGTTTTTCCCTCTTAAGTACAAGGCACTACAAGATGCAGTGTAAGATCAAAAATGCAAGGACCTGTAACTTGAATATAGTAGCTTCTGTGGCTATTGACAAGTATGAAGAATAGGTGTCAAAATTTGCCATTATCCAAGGCGAAAAGCAATTGTGAACTGGAACGGCTGTACAATCTGTATTGTATAACATGTACTTCTCACTTGTTTTGGTCTTCCTTCCATCATGGATGATTCATTGCCAAGGCTTTCTTTTTGTCCCATCATGCTATTAAGGTATGATTCTAGTGTTGCTGTCTTCTTCTTTCATGTAGATGTGGTTTTATTTCTTTCCATGCAGTAGCAGCTTCTATTTCAACAAGACACAATGTTTGTCAATATGCTGGGGCTAGCTTGTTGAAAATTTGTAATGGAGAGAGAGAGAGAGAGAGAGAGAGAGAGAGAGCAATTGGTGTTCCTTGAGGGAGGGAGAAATCGTCAATAAGTGGCAGGAATTGTGTCAAGAAGAAGTGGAGGACAAAAGGTCCTCCTTGAAGTGAAAATGAATGTCTGCACTGGGAAAAGAGAACTAAGGTGCCTAGTATAAGTCTCATAAGAAGATGTTGTGCTGCTGTGAGAATTGATAGAAAACTCTCTTGCTTGTCTCTAGACTATCCAGATTTGAATTCAATTCAATCACTAAGGTTACAAAGCATGGCAACACCGCGTCTGGTCCAATGGCCTGGTGGCTCCCTGGATGGCATGCGGACGGTCATAAGAAAGTTAGTAGAATGACCTGTGGTTGCCAGAACCCCCCTCCTCTCTGCAGTTCGGTAACATGGACAATTGTAGCAATGAGAGGGCTTCATGTCAGTGAACAATGCAGGTTTAAGCCAGATATGGGGAGCTTGCACGTGCAAGATCTTTGGGAGTGATTCACACAGGATCTTGTTGACTGGATCCCATGCGCAACCTTCAAGGTAAAGTCCCCTGATGTATGCTCCTTCTTCGGGCACAATGAGGGGTGGGGAATCCAACATGTGGAACTCAAATCCAATTCCATCTATGGCTAATTTTCGTCTTCGTGCATAGTTTTGTAATGCAGCTGTCATAAATGATTGAGCAAAGAAGAAGCCACTTATCCAGCCAACTGCTGGGCGGCCCTTCTCAAACCAGGTTTGCAGCACCTGTTGCCCATTTAGAACAAGAACCCCTCCCAAACAGTTAAAACCTTGATTTCTGCCTTCAATCCATTTGCATTATGGGCTAGCTCCTCCTAAGTAGCAGCAGCAGCAGCAGCAGTAGTAGCCAATTTGTTCAAGAAGAGAGATGTATCAACAGACAAAATAATTGTTGGTTTATCAATTGCTAGGATTTAGGGTGTTCCATATTGGATGAATGTTGTACATTGATGCGCTCCAGAAGATCTTTAAGGTATGATGCCAATGGCTTCATGGAGGGATATGAAACCTTTGCCCACATTGCAGGTACCTATGGCATCATGATGATTTGTGAGTGAGTTTACCTCTACACTTGAGAAAAGCACAAAAAAAGGTAAGTGTAGGGACACTGACTGACTGATTGATTGATTGATTGACGCCTGAGATTTCAGAGTTAGGTTTCTAAGCTGTCACATAAATTGTGGTCTCAAAATTAGCTTCTGTTTTTCAATGTATTGCTTGCTGCCAGTACAAAACATGAAGAAAAATCTGAACCTTGCAGATTGCAACTAAATGTAATGAGAAAGGGAAAAAGAGGATAGATAGATACCACATTAATTGTGATGCTCCTGAAGGCAGTCTCAAGGTCAGCAGACATAAGGACAAGACCAGCAATGGCTTTCTCAATTGTCAATAATGAGTTCCGAATCCTGGAACCAGCAGGGACAACAGGAAGCTCATTCAACACCACAAGGCTAATCGATCTTTCCTTCAAAATCACTTGAAGATTGTGGGGAAGAAGAGTTGTATGATGAATTTCAATTGTCAAATCTTGAAGAACAGCAGCTATGACAGTTTTTTGAGGTAGGCATTTTTACATGTTAAGGAGTTTATTGAAACGTGTCATCTCTTGGCTCAACACAGTGTTCATGCTCTCCTCATACAACACTGGGTACTTGAGCTCACAAGCCTCTATATCAAAATTTGCTGGCAACACCCGTAACATGTCCTTTACAAGCATGGCAATTCCTCCACCTCCATCACTGCCCCCACCTCCTCCCCCTCCTCCAGCTCCTGCCAATGCCATGCACACCGCCCAGTTCCCAAACAAATTATGTGTAGTAATAATAATGGCCAGGATAATATTGCCATAGAAAATGGTAAGGGAAACCTTTCTTTGTTGTGTTGTGGTATCTTGCAAATTCAACATATAATAAATGTAGAACACTGGAATCTTGACTTCCCATTGGATGCAAAAGTACATCATGAAGAATCTGGTTTTCAGATAGAAGCTAGATTCAACAGATGATGAATTTTACCTATTGCATCTGCAGAAGCAAGAAGCAAATTACTTAGAATCTGAGCTGTGCCATTCATGTCTTTTGTGATATCAGCATTGGAGTGAAGACCAAAGGCCTCTGGAGCTGGGATCACAGGGAGGGTCTCCACATACTCCATGTATGATTCCAAGTTTCCAACTGGTGGTGTACGGTAAATCCCTGATTCTGACAAAGCATGACCCTCTTCTGTCATCTCCATACAGTAAACTGTCCTCAAAATTGTTGTCAACAGCAAACGATCCTTGTCATCTGCACACCATAAAGCTCAAGATTAATAATAATGAGCATGGCTTTTTTTTTCCCAATTTTGTGATGTAGCGCCACATTAGCAATCATCCACAAGAGGAAGTACCCAAATTTGAATACAAGTCAGAGAGGAATGTAGAAAAAATCAAGAATCTTGTGAGATTTTGGTGACCTCCTGCAACCGATTGTCTAAATGGAGCGATCTCAGAATTTTTTTCTTTGAAATCTGGCAACTTTGTTGCTTTTTTTTCTCAAAAATCCTTTGTATGAGTTGCACTGGATTTCTTTTTTGTCACCAAGTGGCAAAAATTTGCCAAAATAAAAAAAACACTGCATATAAGGACAAGTGAGATTGGAACCTCACTTGTACTCATTATTGCACACAAATATTTTCACATTTCAAGTTGTGAAAAATTGACTATCTGCCTTTTCAAAGTTCCTCATCAGCTTTACTTCAAACAAGTTTGTCAACTGATTTGATTGATAATGGGTGTGTGGGTAATGTACCTGTAACACGACCACCGTAGTTGCACTCGCCTGTCACATAATTCAGTGCTTCTAGAGGCATTGCTGCTCCCTCTTCTGTATCATTTATGAACATGTGTAGCTGCCGGACACTTCACAAGAATTCAACAACCACAAAGTGGTTATCATCATTCATCACATAGTTAATAGAAATATAATAGATCCTTAAGTAGCTGATATATATATAGATGGATATATTCCCCATTTGTAATTATCATATTATATCTAATAGAAATGCTCATCCTAAATATAAGCTGATGTACATTTCTGCAGCCTGATGACTTTGCAGCAAAATGACAAAAGATTGGGTTTGTTCATCCCCTCTTAGTTGCTCTGTGCTAGCTGCTTCATAACAAAAGACTTACATAGTTTGGGAAATAGATATATACCTAATTCGAAGATCCCCATCGTCAAAGCCATATGGGATGTTCCAACCCATGGGTCCAAATGTTCGTCTCTCTTGAACAACAGCATGGAAGAAACATAGTCCAAACAGCAAGCTCTTGAATATCATGGGCTTGTTACAGCTTTCAAAAAATTCTGCATTTGTGATAGGATCGAGCAGATAAGACCGCCTTATGTTTGCCCGTAAACCTTTTGGAGGCTCATTTGTCATCTTCACTCCATTCTGCAACAATCCCATTAGTATTATTATTAGTATTATGTCAAATGTGCCCCATAGCCTGGCTGTTCATATTGATCTCGTAAGATAGGTCGGTCAGTAGCTAAAATGGCTAAAGAGGTCGGTAGCAACCTCGACTATGTATGATATTTGCCACCTTTCACGTGACTACTGGCTGTAGCATGCCATCAACCTAGTGGATAGTCTGCTTGTAGCCAGGTGAAAGGTAACAAGTACCTAGTCTGTAAGAGGCATAGTATGGTTGTCAGAGGATAAGAGCTTACTTGCAAGATTGTGATGGGAAATTTGGGGCTAGGATAGGATGTCATCCACAAGCGGTAATCTTGGTGTACGGTGTCTGCACCGACACCCTCAACGATTCTTTCAAGTTCTGTCATCCATGAGGGAGCAAGATGACAATTCTGAAGCAACACCCATGAACCTGCATGAAGACATGAAATTTAACCAAGTAAGCCTGAAGCAGTCTTTTGATTAATCCAACTGCTAGTAATTAGTATTTCCCAAGTCATAATCCAGAATTGAAATCACACTGCTGCAGTTTGATGTGTCTTTCTAACAGTTTGGGCAGAACCCAAAAAGTCCATTGATGATGGGAAGCATTGCAGATCACAAAGCATATATATATTGCATCTCCTGAGGACCCATATATTTTCAACTGTTTACAATTCAAAGGCTCAATCAATGGTAGTATGAAAAAAATTATATGTAGACCTGAAACTTGTGCATCATTGATCATGACTGTTGCTTTTGGTCCTTGACCTTGGCCCAGGGAGATTGGGAAGATTTTTTCTGACATTTCCTTGTCAGCTGCAACACATGATATTCAAGTAAACCCCCTTCCCTCTCATCAGTCCAGATCAATCATGTCATTGCTGAGTCTTACTCAAGGATGCTTTGGACCTCAAAATCATTTACTTAATCAGAAACACACCCAAGTCTGAAGCTTTCGGGGAATAGTACAAGCCATCATGAGCAGTAGATCATGAGTGTGGGTGGTTCAAGAATTTTGGTGCAAAATCAACATGAGAGTGTATCAGGATCTGATGTTTTGAGAAGATCTAGTAGTATGTATAGAGAGAGGAAACAAAATGTCAAAACAAAGAGTTGGGATCTGACCTGCATACTTCAACAGGGCAGCAGTAGGATCACTACCAGGTGAAAGGACAAAGATAAGTGGACATGTTGCACTTGAGTCTCGATAGCAAGCATCCAGATTGAATTGTGGAGGCAAGACAAATTTGGTGCCAAGTTTGTCGACGACAAAGTCTTGGATAGCAGGTATGACTTTATCTGGCCTCAAACACCGCATGACCAACAGCTTCTGGAACAGTGACAACTTTTCCGCAAACACTCCAGGGATGGGTAATTTGTGAGGTTCCATAGCATCGAAAAAGGATTTCCAGTCAACCAGATTTTCAGTGAGATGCTTCCCAATTCCATTGAAGCTGGGTATCCTTGAAAGCCGATCGATTTCTCCCCATGATTTGTCAGTAAGCCAATGTGGTGCGGGGTTTGGAGGAGCTTGTCCAGTTGCCATGCCACCTGTTAGGAAAAACAACCATTCTGAAAGTGCAAGCTCCCCTCGCATTTCTAGTAATCTGGTTGCTAGCAAAAGGGAGAAAAGTAGCTTGTCTTTCTCAAATAGAGACCGACACACATTTTGGTACAGTGAAAACAGGAAATGGTCTCCAATGATGGTGAGGCGCCTGGTTAGATTTGTGGCATCTTTCTCACTTTGCTGAATCGAATTGATGAAGAGTGCCACAAACCATGGCAAGCTGTACTGGTACATTGGGTCAATATTTGCCAAGTCTGTGATACAGAAAAACAAAACTGCCGTGTATTCTCCAGATGATTGATATCCCTTCCGAGTTTGATCAATTGTCTTTTCTGTCACCTCTGCTTGTGCCTGGCATATTTGACACAGCCATGCTTCATGACACATCTGTGAGGTGAACTCTGTGGTTTCATCCATTTCCATATGAATATATATACATGTGGTTTTTACCGTAATTTGACATTAGTGTAATATGTTTTGTTTATGACATTATTTTCAAGTGTACAAAATATTTAAATTTTGTTGTTATAATAGTGTGTACCCTGCCAATGGAGAAAAAGGGTTACTAGTGAAAGAGGGGGCAATGCAAGCACGTTACTTGTTTGATACCAATGTCAGTTCCCACCACTTTTGCTTCTGATATGATTTTGATTGCCGTCTCATCTTCAAGAATGTTGCCTTCACTGCTTGATAGCACCTCCAGAATTTGGTCTTCTAACTCTTTCAACCTTTTTTTGTTCTCTGCACCCTGCCAGGTACTTCCAGGAATGACTTTCATTCAGTCAAGTCTGATCAGAATCAGACCCTGCAAATCTTGTGAACTGATACCCAGTTTCATCGGAAGGTACCCATTTTCCCTTACTTTGGCAAAACTCAAATTGGGGATGAAAAATGGAATTACAGGCTCAAACTAGCACCCAAACACAGGTTGACTTTAAGGATATGTTTAATATATATATCATGGAGGAGGGTTTTTTTTTTAAAAAAAAATTTAATGGGGGAAGAAAGAAACCTGAAGCACAAGCTCATTCTTTTGTTGTTCAAGATCGGATCGTTCATGGGCAACAACAACTCCCAAAAGCTGATCAGATAACCCATCTTTGGTGATCATGAAATTCAAAAGTGTAACTTTCACTGAAGTCTCTGGAAGGTAGTGCGGGTTGCGAAGCTTTGTAGTGATGTAAAACCGGAAATTGTTATTGTATTCGATGGTAGTATCTCCCAACCTTATACATATCATTCCAGCTGACTTGAAAATCTGTGCACATCAACAAAACTCAACAAAAATCCTTAAGAAAAAGAGAGAGAGAGAGACACAGAGAGAGAGAGGAAAATAAAAACATCATGGGTAGTTCCTACTTTCAACCAAGGCTGTTGGACTTGAAACATATATAATTCAAAATGGTCATCAACAACATTGTAATTCTCATCTTAGTTTAAATATATTGTTAGTGAAGGTAGGCCTGAGGGCTCAAAATGCAATCTGAAATTTCAGAGCGCCACACGACCACAAGCACCTTCACAATAAATTTTTTTGAAAATTGCTATCATGATGTTTATAATGAATTAGATTGACGTATGTCAAGTTAACGTATTAACATGTCCTTATGATAATAATATAAGGTTGAGCATCAAAATGTAGCCAAATTTTTGGGCACAAGAAGTTACTTATTATATCCCCACCTGTTTTAAGAGCACTGGTTCTAAAGATGGATCCAACTCCTCTCCAATGTTCTCTAGAAGAACAGGCAACCCAAACTGAATTGCATTCTCCAGAGTTCGTATATAATCAACTCCACCCAGTTTTATAATTTGCAAATTGCGTTCCCTTTCCATGTTGCGGATCCACTTGTTTGCTTGTCCCTGCAAGATTTTTGTCCAAAAAAGAATTTCATGTATTTAATCAATTCTGGACCAAACTATTAATTTTCGACTTTTCAAATTTGGTTGTTAAGATCAAGTTTTCTGAAACAAAACATTAAAAACATTTCTTTTTTTGGATCATTTAATGAAACAAAATAGTATTAATATCTATTCTTTGATCATGTGATGGTCCCCAAATCAAAGTTTCTCTCCAAATTTTTGATCTTCAAATGGTCATGTTTATCAATTTTGAACTTTTCAAAAATCCCAAATTAATTAAGTACATAAATTAAGTATTTCATCCTCAATTAAACCCCCGCTCTCCAAAACCCTAAAATAATAGAATTTATGTTTTAAAAGAAGAACTAGCTCTCCCACTCGTTTGCTATGCACAATGCTCAAGTATCACAACAACACACACACACCTGTGGGTCGATCATGAGAGGCCAACGGCGAGCATTGGCAACAATTATGGAATTATCAACTGAGACAGGATCATTGGGAAGGCCAGCAATCATCCACTCGCGGATTTTCACTGGATTGCCTAGTTTGCCTTGCAATGAGAAGCCAGGTGATTGCGGGATGTTCTCTTGTTTGACAAGCTTCAGCCATGAATCCAATATTTGTTGCCTATAACTGCCATTCATTCAATCAACAACACATAGTAACTTCACAGCCTTTAATATATGTATATATATATTTTTTAATTTAAAAAAAATTAAATTAATTTTTTTTTTAAATCATAAAAATCAGTCTTGTTGGTGTTTTTGTGAGATTACTAGTAGTGGCTATCTTTTTTTTATTGTGGTTTGCAATCTATTGTTGTGTTGTAGAGGTTGATTTTTTTTTACCTGGCAGTGAAGGCACCGAGGTAGGCAATGATACCAGCTGCTAGCAAGCTATCACCTGTGAGAGCAGGGTACTGATTTCCCAGTTCTTTAGCTGTGGCAATCCAGCGCACCCGTTCGCCTCCAAGTCCACCAATCAATTGCTCAGCTCTCTCTATTTTCACCGTACACATTTTCACTTCATGCTGTACTCAATCAACCGCCATAACCTCCAATCTCACCATGGGTCGTCAATTAAGCTACTCTAGTTTCATGTGAACAATTCTTTTCCGTAGGAGGCTTTAAAAAAAAATAGTTACATAATAGAGTTATCCGTAAAGTCACCCTGTCTTTGGGTCTCCTTTTCACCCCTTAGGCTTATCCCCCTGTTTCAGTTGTATCCGCAACTGTAAGGAGTTTTTATTAAATCTCAGTATGAAATGCTGAAACTCGGCATCGAATAATGCACAAGGTTCAATAGTAATTATAGTAGTTGTACAGGTAGGAGCAGTGAAAATATATGTAGCAGCAGCCAGCAGTGGAGGCGCTCCAGAAAAAGGAAAGACAGGATGAAACTGAGTCTATCACCAAAATTGATGGTTTCCTGAGTTTCACCCCCGGTTGAGTGCTAACCTACTTTTTGGCAGGTTTTCACCTTGTGTATGACCAAAAACTCAGGGTTCTGGTGTTGTGTTTTCCTTACTCTAATAATTATAAGACTTTTCTGTAGTAGCCACATTCATAACATAGAGAAAAAATTCCCTTAGCTTAGTAGTTTTTAAGAGCAAGTTTTTCACTAGGAGTGGCCATAGAATGGTGTGAAAAATGGTAATTTGGATGAAGCATGAAATAGCATGAAATAGAGTATGCACATTTTATAAAAAAATTACCTGCAAATTCTCCTTCTTCAACATGTTGTAATCAAGGTCATCTTCCAACTCTTGGAGCTTGCCTAGAATGCCTGTCAAGTCAGCTTGCTTTGCCTTCAACCCGATCATCACGTTTTCATATTGTTGTTCAGCTGACATGAGCTTGGCCTTCTTGGGTGCCACAACTTTTGCTACCAAGTCGTATTTCTCCATAGCTATGATCCACTTGCACAGACCTTCAGCTGCCGCCGATGCATTTGCTGCCTTTGCTGGGGTGAACTCTGGATTGGCAACGTACACCTTCCTGATCTTGTCTATCACCAGAGGTTTAATATTGTCCTTGTCATAATCCTATATGACAGATTTAAACTCCCATGTCAAATCCAACGAGCTCTTTTGTCAAAATCATTTGTAGAAATTGTTAAGTGTCTGGTTACAAACACTATCGAAGTGCAAGGAAGAAAGTCAGATATCTGAGATGTCAGAAACTGGTTTAAAGTAGTACTGTAGAAATGAACTATCAACCCTAAGACATAAATAAGCTTCAAACCCACTCAATTGTTGAACCACATGTTGGTTCAAGTGTAGAGACACTGGAAAATTGGTAACTATAAAACCCAAACTTCAGCCATAAAACCCACAAACCCAAAATACTGAAACACATTTTTGCCATTAGCTATGAAATGCTCCTCTTTCATTAGAAAAAGATTTCACCTTTAGATTCTGAAGGAAATTTTTGTCATTGAGCAAGGTAACTGAAGGCTTCCAATAATCCAATAACTGACCACCTTTTCCATCGGGCACTTTGGCAGGTTTTGCCTCGAGGATCACACAAACAGCCTCCAACACGAGCTTAATAAGATAAGGGGGATTTGCGAGCTTCTTCACATAGTTAATGTCATTTGCAGATAGAGTGTCCAAAGCAGCAAGTGCTTCATTGAGCACCGGCATTGCCACAGCTAAAGCGGCTTCACATTCATCTTTGATGACCTTAGCTGCTGCATCAGCTTTGTTTGCCTCTGCCTCATCTGCCATCACAATGGCCTTCT
>Ga0116231_10003789_pt1 | contig 31069 bp, 19 predicted proteins | sample S1TSphgellanicum_2_FD_89695 | JGI IMG/M metagenome (GOLD analysis project Ga0116231, IMG submission 89695) | Host-associated microbial communities from peat moss isolated from Minnesota, USA - S1T2_Fd - Sphagnum magellanicum MG | ecosystem: Host-associated > Plants > Peat moss > Unclassified... | reverse complement strand
ATCGCTGGGGGTGAATATAGCCAACCTTACGACTCACAGTTCTCTTACCGCGACAACTACTTACCACCATCTCAATTCAGTTATTACTAGCTAGCTAGTTATAGCAACAGAAGATGAAAACTGCGATCCCTGGGGGTGAACACACGGGCTCCCTGGGGCTGAGACCGCTTGCAGTTGGATCGCTGCAACAGCATGGAGCAACTGCTTTTTGGTTCAAGCAGCAGCCTCAGTTGCATCTGTGCGACAGGGATTTGCAACAACATGGACCAACTGCTGTTTGGTTCAAACAACCCCAGTTGCATCTATGTGCGGGAAATTTACTAGTTCTTTTGAAATGTGTGGCTGAAGTACTTAGGCTCACACAGTCGACCACAGAAGTCTTTCAAGGTTTTCTCAGGAATTTCATTTTGTCCAAATCATTTTGACTTTTTTTGGACAAATGATCAAATCATGATCATCAGTCTAAAGCATTTGTTGTACCTTCATTGCTTGGAGTGTAAATGAGAGGTGGATTAAATTTTTGAAAAAATTCCCTATTGAGTTTTTCAAATTCGGATTCAATCCTGAGTTTTAACTTCAAGCACTAAGTAGGGAATCTCGAATGGCAGCAGTAAAATGAACTGTACATTGTACTTTGGATGAAGTACAACCTTTACAATTGTGTAGAACTCAGTTTTGACCTGTAAATATAGACAAGATATGCAGTGACTTTAAAAGGACAATCACCTGGTTACGTATGTAGTATTAGCCACTGCACTTTAGTTTGTAGGCGTTTATACAAAATTTTGATCTCAATTTTGTGATTACCCCCTTTGGGATAAGACTTGATTCCATTGAAGTATGTGACCATACATAATGAGCTTGCCCTATTTTTTTGTATATTTGAGTCTGGAAACTCTGTTTATATGTAGTTTTAGGGAAATTTGTAGGGCATGTGACTTCGCTATTTTTTGATTCATGTGTACGTAAGGTTTACTGCTTCTGAAATAGCTGCAAATAGTGTTCGAGAGAAAGAAGAATGTGCCTGGAGATGTGCCAGATTTGTGGAAGATAGAAAAGTTTAACTTGCAACATGGCTAGGCTTTTATATCTTTTGATTTATTTTTCATTTTGTATCCCATTCGAATGAAAAATGAATCAGCTCTTGCATTAAAACGTGCATACGTCTTGCATTCTCTTACTCTAAATCTTCCCAAGTTTAGTAACCGTGCATTTTTTTGCAATAGGTCTTCCCAGAGTTTAGATGCCCCTTCAACCATAGCACTACTAGGTCTTTATAGCACTTGATTATGAGCTCAAATGAAAAAGTATGACCCCCATAATGAAGGGGGTCTTGCTGGTTGAAAAGTGTTGGATAGAACACATTGGACTCTTATCTTCATGCATTTTACTATTTATGAACAAACATTTGAAACCTTATGCCAGGACACTTGTTCTTCTATAAACATGAGATTAATAATTTAATTAAGTGTAGATTATTTTTTATTATTGTTCAGGTGGGTCCATTCACGATTGGGGTACCAAAAAGGAGTGTCTAACTAAAAAATGATTACAAAAGACAACTTTGCATTTTTTAAAAAATTTATATTATTATAATTATAATGGATTGTTGTATGCCAATAAATAAAATGATGTCTTTTTAAATTGATAAAAATATTTTAAAATAATTTGGATATTATGTAAATGTCATTTTGACTCTTATAAATTAAAGTAATCAAATGTTTAAAAAATATATATTTTAAAAAAATCAAAAGGTATGCATAAAGTCATATAATTGATTAAAAAATTTTTGTATAACAAAAACATGCCCCCTTCTATGAAAATACATGTTCATTGGATGAACTTGATGAAAAACCAAATCATACAAAAATTTCAAAGCCTTTAAATTTTGATGGAAAGGGTTGAAAAGGCAAAGGACTTATTTTAAAAATCAATTGATAAAAAAAAAATGTTTAATGGGTTCAAAATGTCTAACTTTAGATGTAGGTCACATGTGCAAAAAATAATCTTGTCAAAAAACATGTATGGTTGTCCATTGAAGTTCATTTGGCCATTTTTTGGGATTTTTTTACATTTTTGGCATTAAACCAAAATATTCATACACTATTCATACACTATGAGTGTGAAAAATCACCATGAACACATGAATTATCTTATGTTGGATTATTCAATTTTTCTCACTTAACTTTGTTTCATGTAAATATTATTTGGAAAAATATAGCTCTAAAAAGGTCCTTAAGTCCTTTTTTTTTTGGGTACCCTAACAATGAATGGACCTAAGTTTTTAAAGAACTTATAGTATGCCCAAATATTTGCAATAGTAGTTGAATAGTCATGAAGGTGTTTAGATTTTTGAATTAAGGATCTTTTTAATAGTAACCTAATACCTTAAGATCAACAACCCCGATGATGCCATTTGGCGTAATCTATAGTTCTTTCCCTAGATTTAAGAAAAAAACATTGCAACATTGTTATAGTTCTATTTGAAATCCAAACCTTTCTTTGGCTTTTTATATCTCTTGTCTTTTTCCTTTAGGTTTATTTCTCTTAGATGCCACACTTTGTGTGCCTTGCTAGGAAAACAATGTCGATACCATGGTTTACATTTTGTGTAACTCTCTAGGAAGATAATGTCTATCATTGCCTATGTTGTGTGCACTTTTATTCTGTGCACCTCTCTAAGAAAACAATGTTAATGCCACCACTATTGATCTTTTGTGCATACTGGTGCATTATTTTTTGTTGACGCTTGTCTGTGAATGTTTAGGATACCATTGCCAAAAACTATTGATGTTCCCTTATTGACATTCCCTCATTGAATGTCCCCATCCCCAACATTTTTTTGCCACAAATTAACGATCCTTTAAGCAAGATCTTTGGCCAAGTTACTTCTCCAACAAATAAAATGTCTATGTGCATTATTTACCCAAGATGCCATTACTAGAACCTCTTTACTGAGGCCATCACTATTGACACAAATATTAATAGGAAGGTGAAAATCTTTTAAGGTGAATCACATAAGACAAAAAAGGTTTAATCTTTACTATAATCCTTTTTTACATTATATTTTGATCACCATAAAAAATAATGAATCAAAATTTGTTAAAAATTTTAGAAGGACTATATTTTAGACCATTACAATTATAGATTCCATCATAATCATCCAGAAATGTGTCTTTACATGGTAAAAAAGGACTAGGTAAAAAAGACAAAAAAGGATGACATCGTGACAAGATTTTGGTACACCTTAATGAATTTAGACCTAGGAGGCCATCACTATTGACATAGACTAGAGGCCATCGCATTAACATAGACATCACCATCTACCATCTTTTTTTTGTCTTTCATTTGCCATGTATGTCTGCCACCTTATTAGGGTTACCATGTTTGTGTTTGCCATTGCTTCATTTCATTTCATTTTTGTGTTTGTGTTTTCTACAAGAAGTTGATGCCTCAATGGTAATGAAAATGGCCAAATTACCCCCATGCCACATTTTTTTTTTGTTAAGAGTGAATAACTACTTTTTTATTGCCATCATTATTCGTTCTCTTCCCCTTACTCCTTAGTTTTACGTTATTCCTTATATTTCACTCCATATCTTCACCTTACCCCTTTGTCTTGACCTTACACTTTTTTTTTACTTCATTCTATTTTTACCTTACCCCCTATCTTTACCATACTCCATATATCTCCTTTACTCCCTGACCTATGTGTTTATTCCTTTTGTTTTTGGGATTTTCCTTTTTGATTGGCCATTAGAATCCACCACAAACCTTCCTTCACTTACAATATTTGAGTGGAAGGTTGGACATGCTTAGCAAGTTGCATTTCCCCCCTTTTTTGTTGTTTAACATTTCTTTGTCATGTAAAGGTGATTCCTATGCTAAACTCCATGTAGCCTTGAGGATGAGCTCGATACCTTGCTCTAAAATAATTGTGAAATTTTTCACTAACAACCCTAATAGAAGTAGCAAACCATGCCTCGTTAAATTTAGCTTTATTTTCTTTATCAATTATATTTCCTTTGAGCTATTTGCTCAACTTGGGTGAACTATGTATGTTTAGCCCTTTTCGAACTTTTTTCTTCCCTATTTTTAATTTTTACTCCTTTAGTTTATTTGTAATTTTTTTGTTCACAACCTTCTATTTTAGAATAACCAAATATTGGTATGATGTTACCACTTGAATTGGAATAATCCATTAGTGGTTTGTTGCTTTGTTTTTTCTTGGTTGGCAATCCAAGCACTAATAGTAGGTGAGCCCATCCAACTCCTTCACTTTGATTTGAACCAATTAGGTCTTTTGATTCTAAAGTAACATCTTCCAAGTCCACCACTAATTGATCTTCGTCATGGTTGTTTATTGTTGTGCTAGAACTATTTGACATTTCGACTTTAGTGATGTGACATGGTGAAGGTGGGTAATTAGGAATAGTTTGAAGCTTTGCTTGAAAGGTCATTGCAATGTTTAGCAAATTTTGTGACAATTTCAACCTCACTATTCTACATTCATTTGTTGCATTTAAATAGTATGAAAGTTCATGTTCCTCTTCTTTTGCTACAATGAATACATCATTTGGACCAAATTTTCCAACCATAGTTGTAGGATTTAGTGGCCAGATTCCATAAACCTTACACCTTGATTTTGTGTTTTCCTTTTTCAAGGATTTTTGCAAGGCCTTGTCCACCCATGTTAGGGTAATTTTGTGTGGTTCAAGATAGTTGTTTTTTGCCATGGCATATATTTTTTTTTTTCCTAAAAGATGTTTTGAATGGCTTAAAGTAGGTGTCAACATCTAATGGCTGTAGTGCATATGAAGTATGAATAGGTAAGGTGACCATATTTAACCCAATTTTTGCTACTTGTTCCAATGCTTGTATTGTAACATGAAAACCATGCCCATTTAGAATAAAAAGATGTCAATATTCTTGAAAAACCCCCTTTGGAACATATTTGCCAAAAAAAAGACAACCACTAGTTGAATAGGCAAATTGTCATCCAAGCCTTTTTTGGCATTGCCATGCATGTTCCCAGTCTACAATCTCAAATGTGGTCTTCTCACATCCTTGAACATTTGAAAATGTAAAATGCAAGCAATGTTGGCCCTACAACATTAACAACACAATTCAATCAACTATTCTTAAAACTTAAAGATGGTGCCATAAACATCCCATGAGCCTTGCCTAACCAAAACTTTAGCATTAGATTGACACCCTACTTGAATTCCTATTTTGTCTGAATTCCAAATGTGATTTGATGTATATAATTTGTGTTGTTTGTACAAGTTTTCCAAGTTGGAATAGAAGGTATGGCATGATTCCCTAGTAAATCCTTTTTCCTTACAAACCTTCAGTTTTTTTGCTAGTTGAATACTCATATATGGATGATGATTTTTAAACTAATACCACCAACTTGTTTTTAGGACGCAATTTCAAAATGGGGTAGGTCTAGTTTATGTGATTTTAGTAACCTTTAGCTTCAGTTGTTGAAGGGTGACAGATAATCTAGCAGTTTGCATGTTCAAAACCCAAATGATAATTATTATATCTTCTTATTTTGCTAGTACATTTTGGGGTCCCACTTTCCTACTTTTGGTTCTACCATTGAGATTTGAAAATGAAGTAAGTGGAATGTTCTAATACCTAACTGCCTTTAACAAAGAAATTTGTCCCTTCTCCATTGTAGCCATGGCATTTTCTAGAAGTTGATATATCCATTTGGCTTGCTTAGTTGCATTAGGTATTTTATTAATTTTGGTTGACTTTTGTATTTATACTATGGGAGGATGGCATTGTTGTTATGTTGGTGCTTGAACTGGTTGTGATTGTGGAGTTTTTTGCATTGTTGGTGATAGGTTATGGAGGTTGATTATTTTGCTCTGCATAAGTGGTACTTGAAATGCCATTGCATTGCTTTTGTGGCACATTCAAATGTGTTATAATGTAGTTTATTAGTGATGCACCCCTAGCACGTTGTGATGATCATTATAGGGCCCAACTATGTATTGACGCATTCATTTTAGCCCTATTCCTCATGGTCTTAATCTCCAACCATTAGGGGTGTCCATTCAAGTCTTACTAGACATACGAATTTATGTTTCTTGTATGAAGACCAAGAAATCAAAAAATGTGTTAGATCTAGATAGTGTTCAAGTGCATAGGTTTTTAGCTATTCACTTGAAACAAGAAGTTCATAAAATTTAACAAAGTTAGCCCAATCTAATGTGACGTCAATTCTAGATGTGCAAGGAGTTGGAATGTATTTCAAGGTGCAATGTGAAAGAAGATAAGGAAATCTATGATTGGTGCTACTATTAGAATGAGATGGTTGCTTTAAGAATGTTGATTGTTGAATCCAGTGATAATAGACATAACTTGAGTAGTTGATATTGTACTTTTGTATTAGCTTGGTAGACCACTTAGATTTACCTTTTTTTACACTATTTCTATTCCTTCAAACATTTCTATCTCCTCCTTGACTACCAACACAATAGGAACTTTTCTTACTTTCTCCCTAATTTCAAATGTAGTAAGGACTTCTTTCTTCACATCCCTTGCATTAGGGTCGATTTTTATTACCTTTTTAAATCTCAGTTGTAATTAGATTGTTGTCTAATCCCTTATTGATCCTAAACTATAATCTTTTTACAAAATGTTGAAACTCTTGCAAAGAACTTTCACCTTGATATGACATGCTTAGTCTAGAACTACAAGGTTTTACAATAGGATTGCAATGCAAAACTATGTGATATTTGCCCTTACCTTGTTGCTTCATGACTTTTGGTAGGAAAATGCCATATAGGAATTTTGGTGGGAAAGTTTTTAATGGATTTACTTAGTTCTTGATCCAATGGTATCCAAAGTTGTCCTCACTATTTTAATGGAGTTGTTTCTTGTGTCTAATCTATTCTAGCATAGGTCAATTTCTTTATTTATATGTTATGTCATTTATTTTCTATTCACCCAAGGAGACATTCCCAAACACTTGGCTTTCTTTTGGTGCATGACATTTTAAATTAACCATCATATCATTGTTTATCAATGTTACCTTGGACCTCTATTACCGAACAAAAAATTGCATGAAAGTGAAAAGAAGTATGTGTTCCAAAATGCTCCTTGTTTTAACCCTTATTCTTGAACATTAAATATCCAAAGGTGTTTTGCATTTTATAAATTTAAGTTTTTTGGCCGAACATTCGATCATTAAAGTTCATTTAAACAATAATCAACATAAGCAAGAACAAACGCTAATGTTATAAACCATTAAATAGGTGTTTGCTCACTAGCTTCCAATTGGTGATGGGACATTCTACCTTAAGTTGAAGTTGATTTAGAAACAAAGTTTCTAATGCAAGTGTTGTCCTAATAGGTATTGACAAGTAATCTATAGATCTGACATGGCACTAATTATTCGATTATTCTCAAATGACAAGTGAATATGTCTCATTTTATCATTTATGCAGGAATGTCACACTTGACAAAATGTGCAAAAGTAATGAATAATGCAAGAAGTGACCAGCACATGTTTGATGATAAATATATGTAGTCATAAACATGACTAATTTCAAAGGGAAGTATTCAACCTTTTTCAAAACAAAGCGTAATCAACAAAAGGAAATAATCTGCTAACTTAAAAGATAGATAATCATCAGTAGGTAATTTGTAGTAATTAACAAGAGGGAGTAAATGATTACATGATAAAGGGAGAGCTAATTTAGACTTAATAATTGAATAAAGAAAATTGATTTTGAATCGTTGGCCTTTCAATCCCTACCTTTACTAATCATTAGACTTATGCATCAAAATAAGTGATGTACAGCTTGAAGTTACGTAGTTAGATAGTTGGCCCTTACTTATGACCTTATGTCCCATCTTCTGTTGTTTCCTTTCCATTTCATGAAGTTAAATTCTCCTTATGGTCTGCTGTTAGAAATGAATACTTAAACTTGAGAAAAGAAACCCTGAACTATAAATGTTTTGGTTTTTTAGGGTCCACCAAATATGGTTAGGTAATCTTAGGATTTTGGTTTACAGCTTATGTAGATTGCCCCAAACTCAAGTTCATTAATTTCATATCTAAATCTTTGATAAAATATCTAATAATAGCAATAATCATCAAATCCATCAAATACTTGAGCCTCTCATATTAACCTTTCACAATATCAAACATTAAAAAAATAGGCCATTTCATTCTGATCAATCATCATGATATTTTTTGTCCTATTTCTAGGAAGTTTTGATTTTTAGGTTTAAAGGACCAAGACCATAACCATGACATGGTCATCAATAGGCACTAGAGAAAATTCATCCATTTTCATGAAAAAAAATGAAAAAAAATGTTGGGCAAGCCAATCCCTTGTCCTAAAGCACTTCAAGAAATTCCCAGTGTATTTGGAGGGCTTCACAAGGGGCCTCTTACACCTCTTGTAGGTGTAAGACCATTGTCTCTCTCCTTATCACCTCAAGTCTATGTGATCTAGGTAATGACCTATCAGCTATTTGTATGTAGTTGGAAGGTGCCTTAAATCTGTAAGATTCACTTTTAGATTAGGAGGTCATCTTAAGGTCTGCCATTGTTTTTTCTTAGTTTGACATGGTCATTATGTGTCGTAAGGCCCTTGGATGAGGGTGTTACCAGAAACTGGTGCTGCCATCAGCTGCTGCCTTGGGTGAGCACCTTGCATAGGAGAAGGCTCTGTAGCCGAATCCTTCCAGATTTGAGGTCCCCGTCCCGAGGTAGGTGGGCCGAGGGGAGGGGCCGAAAATCCGGAAGGAATGGGCTATGGAGCCTTCTCTCACCTTTAAGTACAGAGATTTTGCGGCGCCCCCTTATCTTTTTCTTTTGCCCTTGTTTACTTTGCCCTAAAGCCAAAGCGTACGAAGCTACAACGGCCTCTGTCCTTGTTTGCGCCCTAAAGGTGATTTGTATGAGGCAGGTTCTTTATTTTCAATTTTGTCATATAGCCAAGGTTGTGATTATTCTTAAAATTTGCCATATCGGCGATCTAAAAACTGAAAGCAAAAATTCTGCAGCTTCCTTCTTTATTTCTGGCGACCTACCAGAACTTAGTGTAGCATCTTGATGATTTTAATTTTTTTTATTTTGCCAAAAACCACTCAAATTTCGCCACCTTGAAATTTTTTCAAGTATTTAAAAACAATTCCGAATAATAAAGTTTTCATATATAAGCATTAGGGTTGAATGTTATAGTCTTGAACATTTGATTCCTTTTGTGATTTTTTCAAATCGGCAAATTTTTCCAATTTCTAAATTTATTTCAGAGAACAAAGTGGAATTTTTTTTTTGGAATTAAATTTTTTTTTAATATCAAGATAATAAGAAATGGAAAAAAAAATCTTGAAAGAAACTTAAAAGAAAAGAAAATCTATGTTAAAAATTTTGAGAAAAAGAAAAGAAAAAAAGAAAAAATTGCTGGCTGTACCTTCCGAAACCCGCAAGTTTACAGCCTGTCCTGTAATGTAACTTTGGGGCTTTGGAAGTTACACTGCCCAAATTCAGGCCAGTGATTGTCCTCAAATTACAATGAAAAAAAAAGCACTGGACTTTACATTTTGCTATTGCCCCTGTCCAAGGGCCTTACCTACGAGTTATGAATGTAAAGCTCCTCATAATCTTCACTATGATGGGCCCCTTGTTAGAAGAATGCCCTACCATGGGGCCCTTACCCTGAATTTAATGTCATTGGGCACTGTAGAAGATAATGGATGAGTCTCAGCAATAGCTTTTATTTGTTCACACACCATTGTCTACGTTGCAATGAAAAGTAGATTTCCTTCACCCCTATGGTGTGTCACATCATCGACACGTGTCACATCTAGGTCACAGATATCGCAATCCGCAACAGTTAACTTGATCCCCTTCCTAGTCATTCCGTGCGCCCATCCTGTGCTGACGCGTGGGGCCCACTTTTGGCTCATTTCTCCGGTCTCGACCCGCCATGTTCATAGCGTTCCCATAAATCCCTGCAACCATTCAACATTCAAAAATCTCTTGGTTTTTACTCACGGTCTCAAACCAGGGTTTTTTTTAAAAACAAATTTTACAAAACTTCCAATACATTACGAAACTTAGTCGAATTTACACTAGGAAAAAAAAACCCAAAAATTTCCCTATTTTAAAAATTTGAAACGCAATTTGTAGGGAAATAAACGCTCGTCTCAACACTTTCTTGCCATTAATACAAGAAGAAATTGTTGAATTTTGTGTTTTGAGATTCTGGAAAAAAGGTATAATTTTTTTTTGAAATTAGAAGTTGGGATTTGGAGAGTAATTTGGAGCTTGACATAATCAAAAGACAGAGATTCACCCATTCTGCAGTGCGGCCATTCAGACAAAATTCTTTGAATTTTGGGTTTTGGGATTAGTATTCGAGAAAAAGGAAATTTAGTTTTTTTCTTTTTCTTTTTTCTCTAACTGTTTTAGCACTTGAAGGCTGTGGAAGAAAGTACTTAAGAAAGTAAATTTGAGGAGTGTTGAATTCAAAGAGAATGTGAGAGATCGTGTGTGATGCTCCTCTCAGACAGAAGCTGATCTGGGTTCTTGGATCCGATGCTGATTCCTGAAGATGATGCGAAAAGTGGAGAAGCACGCCCAGCTGTTGTCCGCTAGCTGCTCAGGGTGGGTACATTTCAGCCGCATCTTCCGAGTACGCGGGAACTTCGTGTAGTCCACAAACGCGTGCACACGTCGAGTCTTGTGTACATGCATGCATTGGCCTTTATACGCAAATGGGTGCAACAATGTAGTCACCAAACCGCATGTCAAGCACAATGTTGAAACGACTCCAGTACGATCTTATGATCTTGATCATAAAACCTGATTCTTTTCAGCAATTCGACGAGTCCTAAGCCTGATTTCAGCAGCAACTCATTTCTAAAGAACTCAGGGTATTATCTACTATCGCGCAGCGCATACAGGTCTTTTTCAGCAGTTCCTCTACCAGCAGCAGAGACTCTCAACGTCTGTAACAACCCGAGCAACAAAGTACCTGCGTATAAGATTTTGCAAATTCAAGTATTGGCAGGGGAAAGTTAGGACTGTACAATTATACATGAAACAGTCTGGACTGTACAGAAGGTTTTTCAGGAAATCTACTTGATGATTTCCTGTATGTGTGCAGGTAAGGTCTGTAAACACCCAGCCAACAATGGTACTTGTGCACAGAAATAATTGCATGTAAGCTTTGTAGAACTCTAGATCAGTGCAGCAAAGTACCAGTGATAGATCAGAAATTGCACTTGGAGCTTTGACAGCAGGAATCTAGCCCAGAAATGAAACAGCAGGTTTTACAGAATCATTTTCAGGTCAAATCTAATTGATGATTTCATGTCTGAGTGCACAGGAGCATATTTTCATGTACAACCTTGTATGATTTTCTTCTGCATCCTTGAAATTTTCCCATTGATCATTTCCACATTGAACTTCCAAATTCTGCATGGTCTAGTTTTTCATCCAGTCTTTTTCACACAGAATTCATTCAATCTTATGTGGTTGATGAAATAAAACTTTCATTTTGTCAATTTTTGCGGACTGAAATTCATCCATCAAAATTTCATTTCATCTAGTGCGGTTCCATTTAACCACATCCTTCACAATCCAGATGGTTCATACACCTTAGTCAACAGAATACTTCTGCTCCAAACTCTTGGGATCAGTGCTCTTTGACACATCTGTTTTCAAGCAAAATTTCAAATAATTGAGGGAAAACACACACACACACTACTTAAGATTGTTCACAAAACGTAAGTCTAAAGCAGTCTGGTAGTACTTTCCTTTAATATTGGAAAACGAGTCACACTGAATTTCCTATAATTATTGTACTTTCACATTCCAACTTGCACCTAGGATTTTACCACGTAAGAAACTGGTCAAGTGCAAAGTCGACACCCCAAATTGCAAACTGAATGTAAGCTAACAAGCAATTGGTTATATTCTAAAATGTTTACATTGGGTGAAAGCATTTTAGGGGTCTCAAAAATTGTAATCAGAAAACTGTTTTGCAACATTTGATAATTAGCTTGGAACTTGGGCTAACCATTTTTAAAAAGAAAATTATTAACTATTGGAGGATTACAAATCTATGAATATATTTATCACAAAAATTTGTTACAAAGTATCAAAAAATTAGAAATATATTTCAAATCTGGGGTTGTAAATAATATTTTTGAATGAAATGTTGAGTGATGAATGGTGTTAATACAAATTATCAAATTTATTTAATGTATGTCATTAATCATCAGACATGTTTTTTTTGGTTTGTAAATCATCAATGTATATATATTTGCATATTTGTGTGATAATGTGTTTTACTTCTTTTCCTTTAGCTCATGCTACACCTTGAGGTTACTCTCAATTCAATTCACTTAAAATTATGTTTAGGACATTTTCTCTCACTAGAAAAAGAAGGCAATGCCCTTAATAATACTTTGAATGTTTTTAGAACATTAAACCTTAAACAATTCCCTTTTGATCTAAGGTTTTGTTTTGAACTCGCACTTGTCCAAATGCAATTGTTTCCCCATCATGACCATTGTTTGCCAACTTGAGATTGGATTTTCCTTCAAGCTAATTTAAGCATCACAACATTTAGCACCCAATTGCAAAGTTTGAAGTAGCACAAACCCTTGTCTTAGATGTTTCATTAAAAAAAATCCTAATTAACAAATTTACCATCATTTGGCAAACAAATTTTCAAAGTTCCATCAAATGAGATTTGAAATCTTGAGTCAAGTTACAACTAGAGTCAATTCCTTATTTTAAACCTTAATCACCATAATCAGCCTAAAATAAAAATTTACTTTATCAATGTACAAGGAATAATCCTGTTAAAAATTTCAAAATTTAATTTACTTGGGGCCATTGCAGATCACCTTGCTAGATTGTGAACCTACCTAAACGATAGAGAGAGAGAGCAAAGGAATTTTGAAGGAATGATCATATTAGACTCTTATACCTTCAAGACTTTTCAACAATGACTGCATACTGAACTTTAACTACAATCAATCAACCATAAAGTGATATGACGATCTGCAATCTGTCTTATGTTGTTAATTGGAGGCATATGATAGCCTCTGATACAACACAAGATTCAACCTTAAAACCTTTCTTAGTTTGGACTTTCAACTCATACCACATTGTCAGTAGAATAACTTTTGATAGAGAATCTTAAGACTATCACCTACTATTTGAAAATCCTAGTAGTAGTATGATATTTGTTGATGTAACAGGAGTCTATAAGCATCTTTGGGTTCAACCACATGTTTCCAAGCGCCAACGATTCATGAGTGTTGAAATAGTTATTTTGGCAGAATCGGTGGTTTTCTTGTTATCATTTTGAGCTTTTGCATTGTCCTAGGTGACTCATAATCATCCTAACATTTGGAGGTTGTGTCAGTTCTGATGTGCGGTTTTCTGTTCCTATTTTTTTTATATCTAAGCATTCTTCACTGTTATAGGCTTGTACATGGTACATGGTGGTCTATGCACTAGTATTGAAGGACCCACTGATGTGGTATGGCTCCAGGCAATACCAGCCTTGTACAAGTACTAGCCTGATTCGGACTAAGGTCCTAAGAAAAATTTATTAATATTGCACTGATTTTGTACTAGTTTCAATATCAAATATATACTTATCTCATGCCAGCCAAAAATCAGTCTTGGACTGAATATTAGGACCATGCTTGTAGAATCTATTAAAAGACACCCAATACTAGGATTAGGCAGGTATGAATTTTTTAAAAAGACCCAATACTAGGATGAGACTGGTATGTTAAAAATTGGGTACCATACCAACACCTTTATTTTCCTCCTATTTTCCTTAATCTAATCCTGGCAGATTGCTGTTTTTATTTGTTTGGCAATGCATTTGATATGGAAGTTTGATATTTGAACCCTGGTTCCATGTATGCTAGAGCATCTCCTCAGCTAGCTAGTGAGTGACCGACCCCACTGACTGATAGATGTCAATTGCATGAGCCCAGACTACAATTCACACTCGTTGGGGATTGTGATCTGACCGAATTTTCTACATGACCTAGTGGTGACCTCATATTGTACAGGTTATTGGAGGCATTTTAACACCCGGGTCTCCCGTACAAAGAACCGGGTGTGGGTTGCTAATGAAAAAGTACCTGAACCAAAGACAACTGCTTTTTGGTAGATAGATTACCCTTGGAAGACAAAGCATTCTTCATCAGGAAAACCTATAAAGTGAACCTTAAAGTGTCAATTGCATAAAATAGAAACCTATTTTTGCTCATTGAAACACATTATTGACTTCTTAAAATGGTCTCTATAGTCAGACTAATTATAATTAGTCATGTTAATGATATATTTAACATTGGAAGGTGGGCCCAAATAATAAAATGAGGAAAACCATATGCAAAAAATAATGGGCATTTGCTGTAGACTAAGTAGGTATGTAAGTAGGTCATTAAGCTAGGCTAATTATTTGGTATGTAAGCTAAGTACATAAGAAAATAAAATTTTCAATTATTAATTATATACTATATTTAATAGGTATTAAATATTAATAATAATAAAAAATTAATTATTGATGTGTTTTAGTTTCATTAAAATTTAGATGTAATTTGATTTTATCATTTAAAAATTTGCCAAAGTTTAACCAACTATCAATTTTTTTGAAGGTTTAGTCAACTTTTAATTTCTTCAATATGTAGTCAAGTTTTAGGTCAAATGTTAATTTAGCCAATGTTTAGTCACGATTTAATCAAATTTTAGTTTAACCAATGTTTAGTCAAGTTTTTGTTTAAGCAAGGTTTAATCAAATTTTAATCAATTTTAATTTAATTAATGTTCAACCAAATTTCAGTTTAAACAAGACTTAATCAAATTTTCATCAATTTTAGTTTAGCTAAGGTTTAACCAATTTTTACTCAAATTTTAGTCAATTATTTTTACCCAATGTGTAACCAAAGTTTAAACAATGTTTATTCAATATTTAATCAAATTTTTGTTTAGTGAAACTTTAACTAATTTTTAGTCAATGTGGAGCCAAATTTTATTTAGCCAAGGTTTGTTAGTAAATTGAATTTTTTTGGTTTTTGTCCAAAACATTTCAATGATTATTTGAAAAAAATTCAATTACTGGTCCAAATTATTATTTGGTTGCCAACCAAATTTTTTTCAATCACCAGAGGATTGTTGTGATCCAAAGTAGTTTCAGTCACAATAGGGTTTAAAGCAATTGAATGACATTAGAATTTTCAATTGTCTCTAATTATTTTTCAACCAATCCAACTTCATTTTGATCTAAGTTAACCCTATTTCAATGTGATGCTAGGCTGCATCAATGTCCACATTGATGCATTGTGTCATGACAAATTTTTGACCATTGTGACAACCTTAAATACTAGTAGTAGGGTAGTTTAAAACTCAAAAAACAAGATGGTTTTTTTGGCTCTAACCGGAAAGGTTATATAAGACTGTTGGTTCTAATTTAAAACCTTAGTTGTAGACTAGCTGGTTACGGCTTCAACCTGAAGATAATTATTTTGATGACATAGAAGACCAAGATGTAGTCAACTTGCAAAAATTGAAAAGCTAAGATAGAATCTAGGTTACATTGTTCATGGCCATTGAACAATCTCATGCTACTCCATCATGGCAGATGGAGTGATTTGCCTATCACATAGTTATGGACATATTGTTTTTGACTATGTGAAGGCATTTTTTCTCCTATTTTTTTCCTTGTACACTTGGGGGCATGACCTCTTTTATGTAAAAATTTGACAATATTTAACTAAACAAATGGTTGGTAGGGTTTAGGGTTTAGGGTAGGGTCTAAACCCTAAACCCAACAATAAATTAAAATTGAAACTTAATTGTAAAGTTCACCTTACTTATTAAGTTTTCAAAAACGAACAACTTTTCTACTTAAACATCCTGACCTTATTTTCACGACTATTTTTTCACAATTCTGATTTTGATTCTGGATTTAATAAATAATAATTCTGTTCAGTTCTTATGCCCGTTCCAATAAAATGATGTGAACTTGAATTTGGGTCACAAGAACTTGAATCCTGGGTTTTTACCCTGTCAACCAAATATGCTCCCAGCAGTGATACTTACGAAAGTGGGGGTGAGTATTAATAATTGCACCAAACGCCTGTCAGGTATCAAAGTTGATAAGGTAGTTATTTAAAAAAATTGAAATACCCGATTCTGATATATAGACATGTTTATCAAAAAATCAAACCAGCTTATTACATAACTGCCTAGAAAAATATCAGATGTTTCATGAAACCAGACAGTTCTTTGAAGAATTGTCAGGAACCAGTGGATCTTCAATTCTGATTTTTTAAAAATACCCAGACCCAGTGGTTCTTTGATTCTAATTGTTCAGCAAAACTTAGCCACAAAAACTTGTCAGCTACAATTTTAGGAAAAAAAAAATTGGAAAACAAAACACTAACCATTCATAAATTTCCTAGCCCATCTTCATCCCAGGCAACCCTATTCCCATTGAAGTTAGGGACTTTTCCAGTATCCAGATTCTTGAATGCAGCACGCAATATGTACACAGTGCAAGGAGAGACGCGCGTCTCTACAGGAAGAACGAAGAGACATAGACTTCGCTGCAGCTGCCAACCCTGATGCTTGTAATTATGTGCAATAATGTTGATTCACAGTGTCAGCTAAATTTGCTCCTCAATGATTTAGAAGCTGCTCCCGTTATTCCTCTTGATGATTTTGAATATGCAGAATCTTGGAAATTGTATCAAATGGCGTATATTATATAACATATCGAGTATCAACTGCACGTTTCCAGAACAGCTGTGCTGTAACTAGAATTTGTAAAGAATAATGACAAGTCTAGTGTCATATACATGATCACTTCAACTTCTATTGTCGTTAAACTGTCTGGCTAGCTCAATCTGTTCTTATGTACATTCGGAGACTGCAATCTGAGGCGTATAAGCATCGGAACTCAGATTGCAGTCTGAAGGCTCGGGCCCCGAAGTGATCTCCTCACTTTGGATGACATACGTACCCTAGTGCAAGACGCTTATACAGCGGCACTAGGGTTGAACAACAGTTTCCTGGAGATCTTTTCTCGTAGCTAGTGGCCCAATAGTTAATTGAAAACCATGAGACTGCAACTCTACCTCAAGACTTTCTAGCTGTCCAGTTGTTTGTCATCCTGATTCCCAATGCCTTTCTGGCACCAGCTGCTTTAAGTTCGAGGAGAACTTGGAAGCTTTTTCAACATGGCCTGGCATATGATTGCAGCTGGTGAAGTAAGCTCCGCCATATGCATTCCAAATGTTCGGTTGCAACCATCATGATGATATTATGATGCATCCAGACATACTCGATGCCTTACGTCATTAAGCAGGACTGACAGCTTAGTAGACTAGTAAGATATATATTCATGCAAGCAGCTGTGGCTCAGTTGCAAGCGCTTGCGAGCTGATGACTATTTGCAAAGCGGCTGTTAGTCTTGATCATGTGAAATCTAATAGTTTGAAATGCGCCTCGTGGCTATACTACATTACAGCGTGCAACCCACAAAGCGAATGAGAAACGTACGTTCTCAGGAATTCTAATAGCGGGAATCCAGTACTGCATCAGCCGTACTTATTCATATAAGGCGGTGCCCGCCCTCTGTGAGCGCGCCTGCAAGACACCGCTTTCCTGCGAACTGAGCTATCCCGGTAACCAAGCAACTGCAGCTGTGATCTTTTCGTGAAGTGCGCATGAGGCATTGACATGCGATGCCGGGTCGCGTCCTCGCAGAGACAGCTCGGGGACACCAGCTGGTTCACCGCCTTAGTTTGAGGGTTTGGGTGCTTTCTGCTGCTGTGATCTGTTCTTGAATCTTGGGACAGTACTGGCGTTGAAATGCGATGCCGGGTGTCCTCGCAGAGACACTAGTCGCAGGGAGGCACCAGCTGGTCCGCATAGTTTCTTGCGTTTGGGTTGCTTTCCACACTTGGAGTTCTGTGTAACTCCCAGATGTTTCTATCAAGGATTTTTCTCGAGTTCCTGTGCATTGCTTTACAAGCTGTTGGTCCGGATTTTTACTGACAGGGATCTGACTCCTGAGCGTGGGTCGGATCCTGCTGCGACAAGATTTTATGGCCACGCGATTTGTCATTCACTGAGCACGTACTATTGCAGCGTACCCCAGATCAGAGCTGCCAACAGCAGCTAGGTACCACGCACGGTAGCTTCCTTGCGCAATTGGCTGATCCTAGTGCCTACCACACTGTCACCCCCTCTCAGTAATCTTGTCGCATGTACGCATGAACGATTAGTCTCCTGCAGAAGTAGGAAACGTAGCACAATTGTACAACACCTTATCAGTAGTCAGCACATTGATATTGCGCGCAGGTTGCGTATTTCGAAAGGTTATATATATAAGAAACTGATGATCTCCGGTGCTACTCCTGTCTAGCTCAGTCACATTGTTACGCAACCATTCATCTGTTGCCTTCCCGAACCTTATGGTGTGCAGCCATGTTCAAGACTACCAATTTATTGAGCGAATAAGATCCTCTCCTTCGCTCCACAATTTTATCTACAACTTTCTTTGAGTCCCCTTCGGTGATCATTCAACTTCCCCTGGTAAAAGCTGTTGTGTCCAGATTTCAGCTCTCTACACTAGTGTGTTCATAGTCTGAGACTTGGACTGCAAGCAGTTTATTGCGGGTCCGACTAACACTAGACAGCCTCGCGAGTCGACATCAGCTACTACCCATTGGCTAAGGTTACACAGTTTTCCTGCCGGTTTTCAAGTTGTGCTTGCAAGAAGCTTCTCTAAGTTGAAGGCCGTCGAAAAATAAATCCACAACTATGTCGATGGGGATAAATGAGGTGCGAGTTCTGACCCTGCAATTAAATGCAGTTGCAGTACTGTGTAGGATCCAGCTATTAATGTATAGAAGAAATTAAGATCCTAGCTGCTATGCAACGAGTATGTGCGATAGTCTGACAGCTTGTAGCGTCTGGGACCTCTTGTGCAGGTCTTCTCCCGGCAAAGAGAGGAGCCATCTTGGATTTCTGTCGACAGAATCGGCTCTTACCGCGACCGTCCCGTCCAAGGTTCTCCTTTCGCTCGAAATGGTCGCTATTTGCAGGTATAGAATTGATATTGATGGTTCTTTGAGGACCAAAAACTCCAAGTTGATTGATTGAAGTTATAAGGTCTCTTTTCATTAGACTGCTATGATCACACTGACACAGAGTGTGTCTCTGACATAGAGCCTTGTTTCTTGCTGAAAGGGAGAGTCGATTTCCATGGTAGAGATGCAAATGCGTTGAAAATATGTAATGAAGTTAGGAACTCTGGGAACACATTTTCTTATGAAAAAAAGGGACAGATGTCGTTGCATGGTGAGTAGCATTTTGACTGACGGCTCTCACAGCATCTGCAATTGGTCAATGCTTGCTCGGTAGAGCTGTGAGATGACTATGACAGCAGCTAACCCAAAAAACTGTTGCGATCACAGCAGCCTAGTGGAAAGATGTCCTTAGCATGGATCCAATCTTTGCAACTGTTTGTGCAGTACATTGAACTACAGGTGCCAATGTGTTGCACCAAATGCCAAGAGAAAGTGAGAGAAGAGCTTTTCGAGATGGAAGGAGTCTACAGCGTACTATGCGACCAGCAAAGTCAAAGAGTGACAATCACGGCAAGCAACTACGTTGACCCTCTTCGTCTGCTCAGGAAGGTGAAGCGTATCAAGAAAAAGTCGGAGTTCTGGGTCGAAAATACTTGGTTACACGCGGACGCCCGCGAGTATGCAGCCGGATTGAACTCCACAGGAGCCAGGTCATATAACCGATCCCAAAGAAACCAGTACACACTCCCATCTTCTAGCCGAACTTTCGTCGATCCATACCACAATACAATGACTTCTTTCGATCCATACCACACTACATATTATCTACCTCCTTATGCACAGTCATACTATACTGAGTACGACCCCTACCCCAGTTGTTATTATTATTGAATAGAATTAAAACTTACCGTGAACTCTAGGAGCGGTGCGCTCCCATGATAGTGACCACCCCAAAACTAAAGGGGGGCGGGGGATATCACAACAATTCGTATCAGTACTTGAGCTCTATTTCACCACAGCTAGCTAGACACACCTCAAAGAAGGTTCTCGGTAAACATGAACAATATTATTAATGCAAGGCTCCAAGGAAATTAAAGGGGATAGTATAGTTATTTGCCCAGATCACGGATCACTGTTGAAGAGTTCCCAAGAAGTGCACGTAGCTTGAGGATAGTTTATATGAAGATGATAGTCAAACTAGTATAGCTTTAGAAATTAGGGTAAATAAAAATATACGTTTGGCAGGGATTCATCAAACAAAACAAAAGAAAAATACTTTAATACTTGTACTTTCAAAGCGTGCACGATAGTCGACGAACCTGGTAGTACAGCCCGCAGTTTATTAGTTTTATTACTAGTAATTACGCTTTTAGTATCACTAGTGCTGACACTTGAGGCTGCAACTAGCAATATCTGGTGGGAAGTTTGCTACTTCTAGTGAGGGATTGAAAGAGGGACTAAAAGACGACAATTGTATGCACACAAAGCATAAAGATCACACCAGAATGGGGTATTAAATCCCGTTACTTCGTATTAAAGATTCATACTAAAGTTGTGCAATATGGGGTATGATGTTTTTTTTTAAAAATCTTCAAAAAAACACATTAATGGGCAATATTCTCAAAATGGTGGCGTGCATATATGTTAGGACTATTTCGAAACTTTTTAGTAGTACACATTTGACTAATTACACAGAAATTACACAAGAATTAGATATCTTTTATTTAAAATCTATGATTGGAAAAATTAAAAATTTACATGTGTTTAGATTTTTTTTTAAATTACATGTTTCATAACAATTTGATCTTGAGCCAATCTTACACCAAACACTTGGGCCAATGACTCTTCTTGGGGTTTAAATTTGATCGGTCTCATAAAAATAGATGAACTTTTTGATAAGTTGAACATTAAAAAAAAACATTAAATTTTTTATATCATACTTTGACATAGTATTTCATTATAAGAAGAAAAAAGGTGATTTATAACTAGCTTTGTAATTGGATTCTTGAGTTATAATGACTAAATTTTTCAATTCATTGTAAATATTTTTACAAGCATGAGTGTTATCGAACAAGTTGTATGAATTGTAATGAATGAAATTCATTATATGTGAAATTATAAATGTATGCAACTCATACAACTCAATTTCAACTATATAAGAACAATCATTGTATAATTCCAATATAACTAATTTACAACAACCATGGTAACATCATCTTAATGTCATTTTTCATCAATCCATCAAAATCTAACACATGTCATAGTCAAAAGTTGCCATGTGACATAGTAATTGAATTTTTAAAATAAAATAAAAATTTAGTTAAATAGTTAGGTAGGTCAATACATAGACATAAGTAGGTAGGTAGGTAAAATTAAGTACATAGGTGAAAAAGTAAAACTAAATCCTTCACACTTTACTTAAATAGGCATGTAGCTAAAAATTAACAAGTGTAGGTCAACTAAAATACATACATAATAAGAAAATTAATCATTTGGTAATTAATTATCTAAACTACTTATTGGAATTCATTATTTTAATTCAAATAGTTAGTTATTTAATGAATTTAGATAATTAATTCTTAAATATTCAATTCAAAGAACTAATTATTTGAATTAACTTACTAATTAATAATTTATTTGAACTAATAAGTCCAATTCATCTTTCTTTTTTTTAATCATTTCAAATAATTTACTATCAAATAATTAATTATTTAAATTAAACTGATTAATTGAGCTTACTATTTAATTAGTCATTTTACTTAATTAATTTATAATAATTAAATGAGTTATGTATTATTTAATAATAGTTAATATATTATTGAAAAAAATTCATTATTAAATATGAATTTGAATATAATACATAATTATGAAATAATTAATTATCTGAATTTTTAAATTGCTAATTAATTATTTGAACTTAATATTTTTATGAACTAATTTAATTTAGAAAATTGATTAGTTATTTGATTATTTATAAATTTATTACTTGATTCAATTAACAAATCGATTATTTGAATTAAAATGATTAATTCAAAATTAACTATTAAATATTAATTAACATGCAAAAACTAATAAATTATTGAAAAATAATGGAAAAGTAATTTTTTATAGTAGTAACATAATGGCACAACTAGTTGTATCAGTGAGAATCATAATTGATAATTACTTGCGAGTGTCATATCTAATGGGCAATGGAAATTCATACATGTGTCATGACTGTATTATCATGCCCATACATGACCTCATACATGGCCTCATACATGATGGCCAGTTACGGGCATGCCTATGTGCACTTTTAGGGTTAATGTATGGTCTTAGGTGATTGTACGTTATTAGGTACTTAGGGTTTTAGTTTGTTGTTATCTGTATAAAAGGACAAGCCCTTCCTTTCTCATTTTAATTTTCTAGAATTCTTTTGTCAAGAGAGTTTCCTCCATAGTCAGATTGGATTTTTAAATGCTCACGGCGGCCATTGCACGACCACCATCTACATACATTACATGTTCTTCTTTCTTTGCAATTCAATTATAAAAAAACTTTTTTTTGTTGTTTAATGTTGAAAGCAACAAATTTCTTTTGAGCTTTGAGTTCTTTTGCAGTTGATGTTGTTGTTATGTTACTTCTCCTTTCATGTTTCCTATTATGGCTATAATACAAGCGCAAGAAAAGAAGGAAAACTAACAACAGCCTACATGTTGTCTTCTTTTCCACAACAGGAACAACTCAAGTAACAACCCCGGCTGCTCCTCCTTTTGCCACGACTCCAGTGGGGGCGAAGGAAGTGGTTGTGACACCAAGTTCATGTGACAACTTGTTCGTCACAATTGTAGTAAGCTCCTAGGTAACATCACCCAAAATTTTCACCCAAGCATGCACATGTGTGTGTGCGTGTTGTAGCACAAGAAGAGGCATTGCCAAAATTTCCACCTTACACCTACTGTTGTTTTCTACTATTGTGCAAACCTATTGCTGAGGAGGACCAACGTAGCTTCAACAAACCCAAAATGACCATGTGTAGTGGTTTCCCTGATCTAACATCAACATCCAAATCCAAAGCATGGGTGTCAAGAATCCTTCTATTAAGGTGGTTGACATAATCATTTTTTTTTGTTCCCTTAAACTTTCCCTTGTGCGTGTCTTCTGTCTTTTTTTTCTCTCTACTGTGTTCTTGCGAAGAAAGGAGGAACGAAGGCGAACATTGAAAAGACAATAAACAAACATGAAGTAAGAAGGAAAAAAACCTTTGCTTCTTTGCAGTGCCACAGTATCGCGAACTACAGCACCGCCATCATTGTAACGTCACAACGTTGTGCGCTATATTGTCGCCATCACGAGCTACAACATCGCCATCATTGCAGCGTTGCATGTAATAGCGCCACCATCGCGAATTGCAACACCACCATCATTGCGGCGCCGTAGAATCGCGCATTGTAGCATCGCCATAGCTGCAGCACAATGTTGTGAGTTGCAGCGCCATAGCGCAACCATTGCTATAGCGCAGGGTTGTGAACTATAATGCCGCCATTATTGTCACCCTAAGACATCCACCCAATGTTTAACTTCTAACGTCCAACGTCTGTCGACTTCCGTGCAATGTCGGATGACGTCCATTGTCGTCCACGGACTTCCGTCCACTGACATTTTATTCTTATTTTTATTTTCATCCGACTGCTACCTTGCCTCCTGAGATACTACGTCCTGTTGTACTCCATCCTACTATCCTAGGTATTGCCATACTACATCGTATTATCATCCAACATCACACCGTGTTGACATCTTGTGGTCTTACGTCTTGTTGTTTTAACGTCGTTTTGTCTGACATCCGTCCATCACCATTCATTCCCATCACCGCACCATATTCTCAAATCGTACATTGTGTTAGAATTTTGTAGCTAAGGCTTTATATTAGTGCAAAATTTTGGGGCATGGGACAACACCATGTCCTCGAATGATGAGAGCATTATCGCTCATCCAAAGCCAAGGTATTAGTTATGAAGTAACACACAATCCTTTGAACCAATATCTTTGAGTTCATGATCTTTCTGATGATACTATCAAACATTTATAACGCCACCGTCATCTAATACAACTCCTATTAGGAATTCAGGTTTAGATTACACTACATCAACGGTACATCAAAGTCTATTTGGAAGGGTTAATCAGTGGGGTACACCTGTTGCTACACTTGCTTTCACACCATCACCGTATATTCCACTCCATGCCATAACCTCTACACCCATATACACCATGGAGGTTAGCAATTCCTCTTAGAGAATTGAGAAGTTCAACGAAAGGCCAGGTACCATTTCTTTGAAGAAGTTCAAGGTAATTTTCTCAACTATGGTTTGTGAATTAGAGCTCAAGTATGGCACTAATTACATTGAAGCGTTTACATTCAAACAATTGGCCTATTATGTGCACTATGAGGCATTAGATGTTTACAAACAACATTCTGCAAGGATTTTGGGCGTCACTTAGATTCCCAATCCAGCTTATGCCACAGCCATCACCACCACCTCTCAAGCTGCATTACAAGCTTCAATTGCACATCATGGGGTTATGCCCAATAATCTAGACCCGGTACGTACATTAGTAAACCTTTCTCCTCAACAATTCATTGCTACTACCGCAAACATTCCTCCCACCATCGATGCACTGGCTTTTATTAATTTAGTGGGGGAATTCTTTCGAGTTCTTCAGCTAGAATTTCTAATCAAAGGTTCTGAAAAAATTCTACAGCTCACCACCTTCTCACAGCAAAAGGATGAAACCTTCAAGATGTTCTATAGGAAGCTTCTCAAATTAAAGGAGGATACCCAGAACATCATAGACCTGGAAGCTACCCATTGATATTTTCATTCGTTGGAAGGTATTCGAACATTCCATGTGCAAGTTTTGTAACGAATTTTTGCAAAATTTGGAGACTCGTACACTTTGTTGGATGTGTACAACATTTCCGAAAAGCTAAAACTGACTCATGCACACTATGAGGCCAGTACTATGAGGCCTCCATCACATTCAAGGCCTTAACCTCCACCAGCTGCACCAACCAAATCATCACATTCTTCTTCAAAGGCTAAAACAGTGCACTCGGTTGCACCCATCCTACCTTCTTACAACTACTGTGGAAACCCTACCCAAAAAGCAAGTGAATGCAACATTTCTTCCGAAGATTTCTTTTGTGATTATTATGGGAAAGAAGGACATCAGGAAGTTGTTTGTTTTGCCAAGTTTCCGAAAAGGAAGTAACTTCGATTACCACAGCAAAATCTATAAGCATTTTTCGCTACCCCTCAACCAAAAGCCAAGGCACCTTGGCCTTCCACTCAAGCTTTCCCCACCAAGGGTAATTCTCGTAAGAATGTTAAAAAGAAAAAACACAATGCTGACAATAGGGAGATGCTTCAAGCCCATGCCATTCAAGTTCAAACTCTATAAAATGAACTCGAATCATTGAGGGCCCAACTTACTAATCTAAAAGGCAAGTCCTCCCAACCAGCTAATCATGCCCAACCTATACAAGGTTCAGGATCACGAGAGGGACCTCCTAGGTTGTTCTATGGCCTTTCACACTATGCCATGGTTGGGGAATATGTCCTTTCTAGTGCACACAATTATAGTCATACACTAGAATTTGCTACTTAGTTTTGCCCTTCCTACTTTGCAACACCAGAGGCTAGTGTGGCACCTAGAATTTTTGCCATTAAGCAGGTAATTCAAACTAATGGCCTCACATTTGGTTCAAGTCCTATTACTAGGGCTAGAAGAACTTGAGTAGTCATGCCACAATCTTTTCATCCTCTCAACATAGAAGATGAACGCACCTTATTGGCAAGGGAGGAGGAAACTACTACACCACAATCTGCTAAGGCATCAAATTCTTATGTCCTAGGAGTACATGTACATTAGGAAAACACACAATTTTCCACTAATCAACTCATGGAGTGCCAACTTCAAATGCATGAAGGAGCTCAAAAGCTTGTGAGTACACCATTGTTAGTTTTCAAGAATTTAAACTAAACACCAGGGACATAATTGTAATACTAAAGGATACCTTGTACACTACATCAAGTCCTTTACCAATCCCGGATCCACATGGTACAAGGCTCCCATCCAACACCTTGGAGAGACACTTGATTGGCTCACCTATTATAGATGGCGTTCGTAATCTGGTCACTAATTTTAGCATGGCTAAACAAGTGGGCTTTCCTACCTCTGATTTTACATTCACATATCAGAAAGGAGTTAAAAACACTTCACTTGTGGATTTGTTACTTAACAAAGGTGTTGTGGATAGCCATTCTCTCCACAAAATCTCTCATTCATTTTCGAAGGTGGTGTCTAGTGAGAGAACTTCCATTGCCACTGGAATTGCAATTGTCGACAATACTAGATCAGCAATCCAAGTGGGAGGACATACACCTAGAGTGGTACTTTTGATAAAGGTGCCCAAGCAGTGATTCTTGGAGTTCAATTCACCAAAAAGATGGGCATGTTTGACTCCAAACTATGGAAATCTATGTGGCAAATTCGCACTACTAATGGGAGCGTAAAAGAGGTACTTGGGGAAAGCTCGGATTTGATTACACTTAATTTCAATGAAGGTATAAATCAAGAGCTTTGCTCACAGGTCAGATTTTTAGCCACCAATGCCACCAGTTATGATGTGCTCATTGGGTAAAAGGCCCTGTTTCCACCAAGTTTCACAATTGACAACTGGTTCAAACATGCGTATTACCGAGTGGATTGGGAGATTAATGGCCACCACCTGGGTTACATACCCCTTGGTTTACATGGAAACCATAGTCCTATGGCTCACCATTGTATGCTCAAGAAGAACACACCATTTCCTGCATCCAACAAGCTAGCCACGAGTGGATAGAGGGAAATTAAGAGGAAATAGCTTATGTTCAAGCTATTGAAAGCCTGAAGGTGGTTCCTACTAACATTCAACACCGACTAGAGGTTTTACATAGGTTCAAAGTAGCCCACGAGCCCTTGGTCAAAGTTTTGTCTAGTTTTGAGAGCATGGAGAGCCATGGTGAACTAATTAAGCCAGTATTTCGTTAGCTAATCACTTAGACACTACTTAAGGAAAGGATTACATTACTAAAGGTTTTTGGTGGTATTAATATAGGTCTCAAAGCCCTACTAGAGTCAGGGATCGTGGTTCGGAGGTATTTCTATGTAGACATTGATCCTATTACAAGGCAAGTGGTGGCATCAAGAATGATGGAGCTCACAACCAGATTTCCACAATAGTTTGCAACCACCTCATGGAAGGCGAACTTCATTTTCTTGCCTTCTAACATACAACTAATTCAAAAGAAGCATATGGAAATACTTGGCCCCGTGGACCTCATCATTTCAGGTTAGGAGTGTGAAGGATTTTCAGCGGCTAAATTTGGAAAAGGCTTGAGTGACACAAAATCTGGTTTTTTCATGGACATAACACGATTGATCGCCTGGGTTCAATCCATTTCTCCTACGCTTGGTTATGTAGTTAAAAACACCCCTTATGAGCTTGACCAAAGGGAGAAAGTCCAGGAACATTACACGCTGGTCAAACATTACCTTGGAGAACCACTCCTATTTGACGTGGCACAATGCGGTTCTTATGCGCATTGACTACACAACTAGCGAACCAACCTTGCACCATTTTCAGTTCTACTATTGGCTCTAAAATACACCATCAAAGACCTTAATCTATAGGTTTCTCACATATTGGATGATTAGAGTTCTTGCCAACCAGTTATAAAGTAAGAGAAACCTCCTTGGTTTCTTGTAAACACAATAGGAAAACCAAGAGGTGCTTGGCCCACCTTTGTCTCCTTCCCAGGAGCACATGCCTTTCAGGGAAATGGACAAAACCTAGTGTATCATCATGCTTCAGCCACTTGGGATGAACCAAGCCCCGAGAAAGAGAAAAGCCTATGGGGTTCCAAACTGGCACTACTAGTCACACCAAGGTGACTAGATTGGAACATAAAGTTCTACTAGGGAGAGGCATGGACCTGAACTCCCTTACATGGTTATTGGTAACCTATGTACTTTTTCAAATGTACACAACACCAACACTGATTCAATCAACTTACAATTATGGCGATGCGACCACATGGCACCCCGACCAAATACACTTGCCTATATTCAACACTTTACATTTCACTCAGTGTTCGAGGGGAGGAGGTACCATGTAATTTGACTCAAGTTATGTCTAATACACTTGGAGGTACGTCAACTTCTTGAGAAACAATTATAACCTTTTATGAATCTACATAATTGGATAGTGGAAAACCCAATACACCAGGTTCTTCAAACACACTTTCCAATTCCATTCCATGTGTTTCCAACTACCCTTTCATTATGGGAACTAGCTCACCAAGAAGGAAAGAGTTTGGGTCATAGACTTGTTAATTAAGTATGAGAATGTGTTCGCATTTTTAATGAAAGACTTAGGTAGGTGTAAGACCATGTAGTTTTCTATAGACCTTATAGATGAGACACCCATCTATCGGAGGAAACATAGGTTGAGCAAGCATGAGTGGGAACTGGTAGATGAAAAATGCAAAGAGCTCCATGAAGCTGGTCTCATTAAGCCATCAAGTTCTGATTTGGTAGCCACTATAATTATGCCAACAAAGAAGGATTCAACTGGATTATGGACTGAAAAAAAGATGTGCGATGATTATAGGCCTTTGAACCTAGTTACACCTCAAGATAGATACCCCATGCCCATCCCTGAAAAATTGTTTAACAGCATTGCAAACTCAAACATCTTCACAATTGTGGATTTAAGGCAAAGCTTCGACTAAATTATGCTCGTTGCAAAGGATCGCAAGAAAATGGCATTCCATGGAAGCAACAAGTTGTGGGAATGGCTTGTGATGCCTTTTGGATTGAAGAATGCACATGTCTTCTTTTAGTGAATCATGAACCAAGTTCTCAAAAGGGCAAATTTCCTGAACTGCTACATAGATGACGTCCTAGTGCATAGCAAGGGACTCCTATAACACGTGGCTCATCTTCAAGAGTTATTCAAGAAGTTCCACGAAATCAATATGAAGATCCATCCTAAAAAGTGTGAGTTTGTTGTCACCTTAGTAGTCTACCTTGGACACATAATTTTGTCAAATGGTATTATGGCTCATTGGGCCAAAGTAGTAGCCATGTTGGAGATGCCTAATCCTACTAATGTTCACATGTTGAGGAGCTTCATCAGATTATGTAATTACTATAGAATTTATGTCCAAGACTTCATACTATTATTCATCCTCTCAATGCATTATTAAAGAAAGATGTTGCTTGGACATGGAGTGAAAAAACTCAAGAAGCTTTCAACACACTTAAGGAAAAGCTTTCAAAATTCCCCATTCTGAAAAGACCTAATTTCAACAAGGTCTTCATTCTACACACTCACTGGAGTGCTCTTGGTATTGGAGCTATTCTTGGCCAACTTGATGAGGAAGGCAAGGAATATGTTATCACCTATGCATCCCGAAGCAACAATAAGGCTAAGAGCAACTACTTTTCATACGAGGGGGAATGCCTTGCTATTGTATGGGCTATCATACATTTTAGGCCCTATCTTTATGGCACCAATTTCACTTTGTATACTGACCACTAGCTTATCAAATGGTTGATGACCAACGATAAGCCTACTAGTAAGTTAGCTCGTTGGGTGCTTATACTTTAGGAGTATGAGTTCAAGGTTATTCACCGACCTAGTATTACACATCAGAATGTGGATACCATGTCACAAAGACCCCTCACTACCTCTAAAGATTTTTCAAAAGCCAAGCAAGATTTTGACTAGATCCAAGCATTACATGTATCTAATGCATCTAGTTATCTTACACTATTACAATGTAACATGGTTGAGCATCCCATTGTGGATATATGGGAAGATTTAGACACTCTAAGTTTTCTTCAGCATGGGGAATACCCTCCCCAAGTTACATCACGTTAGCAGGATCGCATACAACAACGATCCAAACATTACTCATGGAGGGACAATCACCTCATCTAATGCTTACCATAAGGCAACAAAGTGGTTCCTCCACCACATGAACGACTTGGTCTTATTCAAAAAATACACTTAAAGCTTAGACATTTTGGAGTTAAGCGTACTTATAGCCTTCTCGCTCCTCATTACCATTAGAGAAGTATGTATGCTCAAGTCTGAAACATCATTACTAGGTGTGAACAATGTGATAGAGTGAGAACTTCTTTTTCCTCTTGACAACTCACGCTTTCTCCACTCTCTATTCAGGGCATGTTCTATCATTGGTTATGTGATTTAGCTAGAGAATTACCACAAACCTCCAGGTGTAATGTTTACATCATGATTATGATTGAGCATTTTTCAAAGTGGGTTGAATTTGTTGCGCTACTGGACAAGTCATCACACACCACTAGCCAGGCTTTCTTATAATAGGTTCTAAATAGGTTTAGGGCTTGTGTTGAGTGCCTTACTGATCAAGGATCAGAATTCAAGGGAAAATTCCAAGACCTACTTGACCATGCTCTCATTGACCATTGTTGGACTTCAAGAGATCATCCCCAAGCTAATGGCTTTGCAAAGAGGATGGTTCAAATGTGTAAGAAGGGACTTCGAAAGATTTGCCTCATTAAGAACAAAGAGGATCGGGACCTGGCCTTCCCTTACATTGCCATGGGTTATAGGATGTCCAAACACACCTTTTTGTTTCATTTCTCTCCTTACTTTTTACTTTTTAGGAGACATCCCATTCCACCCTCTTCCATTATTACTCAAATGGACCAGGTTATGGACTTGGACTCCCCAGCCACTTGGGTTAGGGTCATTGCAGAAAGGGCTGCTCTATTTAAGAGCATTATGCCCATGGCCATGGAGAATTTATCCATTGCACAACATTGAGACACCTTATGGTATGCACACACACGAGGTGGTAGTTACAAACCTAAGGTGAGATAATTTTATGTT
>Ga0116231_10003788_pt1 | contig 31070 bp, 23 predicted proteins | sample S1TSphgellanicum_2_FD_89695 | JGI IMG/M metagenome (GOLD analysis project Ga0116231, IMG submission 89695) | Host-associated microbial communities from peat moss isolated from Minnesota, USA - S1T2_Fd - Sphagnum magellanicum MG | ecosystem: Host-associated > Plants > Peat moss > Unclassified... | reverse complement strand
TAATATAGCGTGTGGGCTAGGGTGGATCGTAGGTCGGCAAAGGTCGAATTGAGAAAATCGGCATTCTCTTGGAGTCCTCTTGTTGATGTAGCCAGTAAGCACAGTGCTCATTCCTGGTATTCTGATCAGTGTGTTTTTTTAAAGCAATTTAAGGATGTAGCCAAAGTGGCAAACATCCACAAGAAAACGTGGAGAACCTGGCTATCATTATTAGGAGAATTTAGCAAAAGCTGGCGACAAATCAAATATAAAGCAAAATATTTAATCATCCTTCTATATTTCTGACCAAATGTCGAAATCTGGTGAGTTTTTACTAATTTTCTTTCACTTCTGGCTACTGAAACCTGTAAAGAAAACTTCGTGGCCATGTGGCTTGATGGGAAATTTTGAATCCAGGTCATGGGTAGAAAGCATTGCTGGCTGCAAAGGCAACAGAGACTGAACAGTCAAAAAACTTTTGATGGCTTGTGTGGTGTCCAAAATTTGCTGAGGGCGAGGAGCATTGTGAGAACACAACGGAGAATTTTCAACAACTGCAACAGGAAATGCACAACAGTTTCAGTTTTGGTCAAGATCCCAATTGAATAGCTAAAGATTATGACTCCTTGAAGAGGGCGAATGCATCCATGTACCCAGATCATATGAATTAGCTTTTGAGTCACACATGCATGTTGGGGTCATAGCCTTTTTCATATGTAAACCAAATTGTGGGAGCATTAGAGGATTGTTCAAAAGGATTCCCATGTGCAATGTGATTCTTGTGGGGGATGCCATGATTTCACGACAATCCAAGCAAGGGCAGAAGGCCTTAGCACTATCACAAGAAATTCAATAGGAAGAGGTGAGCCAAAACACTCAAAATTTTGTGGGGGATTTTTTGTATGCATGTGCATTGTTGCATTGTTTGACATTGGCAAGTGTGTTCATGAATAGATCATTACTGCTCGTTTGAGTTGAGTGTGTATTTGAGTAATAACTAGTAACATCCTAATTTACATGTAGGCCAACTGTGGGGGTATAGGAGATACTTGGAAATGAAAAACAGATTATTAGTGATTTGGCAGAAAAATGGAGACGGGAGCAATTGAAGATGTTTGGGGGGGGGGGTGTTGCTATATCTGCCCAGAAAAATGGACACATAACAAAATAACCCCCTCTATAGTGGTGAGGACAAAACCTTAGGGGGTTCCAAGGAATTGTTTCCAGAGGATTTTCCATTGGTAAGTGCTACCACAATGGTAGTAAATCAAGCTATGCAAGGCTCATCTCTTGGAAATAAGGATAGCAAATTAGGTTGGAAGCCATGCAGTCAATAGACTTGGCTTCAAGCAAGTCAGTAGGCCTTAATGTTTTTCTAGCAAATGAACCACAATCAAGACCATCAAAAAGCTTTGAGTCTTCATCTAAAACAGAGTTGACAGAAATGTTATACTCCTTCAAATCTTTAATTCCAGGTGGACAAAAAGGTCCTAGACCCATCATTTTTGCTAAGTTATTGCTTCATTTCTCATTTGCCACATTTCTTGATCAAATTACCAACACTATTACAACAATTTCATAAGAATCTCAAGACAGTAACTGCTTTCTAACCTCTAATCTTCAAGTTCCTTCACCTATCCCTAGGGCAAGAGTAGGCCAATTTGGTGAGGGAGTGTTTCCAAGCAAGTCCTTAGTGCCACCTGCACACATTGGTGGCCTGCTTCCTGGCACTCTTGAATCACAAATTGCTTTGTCTACTACCTTTGCAGAGGTAATAACAACTATGTACAAGGATTGTGAGACTAGCCTCCTTCCCTTTGTTCATCCTAGGACCCCGCCTACACCTCCAAAGAACTTTTCAAAAAGGAACAAAAGGTAAGAAAAGAACTCTGAAAGTAATAAGGTTGCAAGGGAGTTAGGTTCCATGGGTAATGAGCAATTGTCCTAGACTCTTCCAAATCTTGGTATGGATCAATCAAAAACCCTAAACCCAATTTTTAGTTGTTTTTCATGCATCCTTCCAACAGTTTGGGGTAGGTCTCAAATCCCACTTGTGACTTGCAAACATCCCACCTTTGTTTCCATTTTTTCCCAAAAGGTTGTTTAACTTCTCTACACCTTTTCCAATTGAACCTTCCCCACAATCATCACCATTTTCAAAGAGGCCAAGTGTGCTAGCAAAATTGATGGCAATTCAAAACTTAGAATTTATATCACTTTCGTTGACTCCACTTTTGAACAGGTTACTGGTCTAATCTATTTAAAACATAAACCCAATTCCACAAACAGGGATTCTCAACATCAGATCCCAATCTACCATTGGAGAATTGTGTACAATAGGGTGAAAAATGGGTTCACTCACAAGATTCTCCTTACTTTGTTGTTACAAAGCAATGATGACTACTACAATTTGTCTTGCTATTGAACCTATGTTGTTTATTGTTGCCTCTTTCCTTCTCCTCTTCATGATCCTCCTCCTCCTCTTCTATATTGTGCTTTCTAGCCATCACCTCATGAATAATAAAGACGAAAAAACAATGACAACACAAAGAAGAAGTGAGGGAACAATCAAGTTTTCTCGAAAATAAATAAAAACAAAAGAAAGTTCAGAAATTCCTTCAAGAACTTCACAATACAAAAAAAATATCCTCAATGCATCCTCCTTCTATTACTCCCCAACTACTACTGTGTGTTAGTCATAGCCAATTCCAAGAAAATACATATCAAGAAATGCATCATGTCTACAATGAACATTATTCATCAATGCATAGACCAAATGAAAGTTGTTCCATAGTCTTTCCCTAATAAGAACTTGGCAGAGCTAATAAATAAAGAGGGCTTTATTTTTGTCAATAATTCTTTCAATTAATAAATCGTAGGCCAAGTATTCAAATTGCATGTGAACACTAGCAATTCTTATCTAACAAACTCCTTTCATCAATGTTTTTGTGTGTGTGAAATTTGACCAAAGTATGAAAAATAAATGTAAAATAAGAATATTATGTTTCAAAATGATTTTTCACCATGATTGTACTCCTATTGTTAGTTTAGTAGCATTTTGGTGAAATCTTTCTAGCATACTATTTGTATTATTATTTGTTTATGTTAGCAAACATGATTTTCTATTGCATGATAATAAAGGACTTTAAATAAAACTCCAACTTCTTGCCATATACACAAATGTGTTTTCCATTTTTGCATTTTGGTAGGAAAAAAAAAGAATTCCTTAAAAGTTTCCAACTACAATATTTAAGAGATGGGGGGAAAAAATCAACAAATATGTATTTTTTCAAGCAAAGAATTTTTAGCATTTTGGGCAACTTATTCTGAAAAAATCTTACATTTATTGTTTTTTTTTTTTTGCAAAAATGGTAAAGGTACTTACTATGGTACATATATAATTTCATTAATGTCATGGTTTTCAAGTAAGAAAAATGTTTCAACAATTGTCATTGAAATATTTAAAAACATTTAACTTCCAAGATAGGTATCACATTGTCAAGTCATGTATTATCTAATTTTGGGAGCTCTTTGAATTAATATGGACAAATACCCTCTAGTTATGAATTGGTTAAATTTGGAGATTTGTTATTATGATTAATGATGAATCACTTGTCTAAATTACAACCATTTATATATTTTATGTTTGATCTTATTACATTGACATCATGGTCAAAGGGTGAAAAGGTAGGGTTGGTGTTTTCATTTTCTATTTTGTTTTTAAGAAAAAAAATTCAAAATTTTTTTCCCCAAATATTTTGAATTTTTTTCAATTAACAGAAATTTTTGAGGGAAATTTTTTGACAATGGTTTTGTAATAAAATATTAAACCTTGGTGTAGTTTCCATGGCCAATGTTTTACATTTGGACATTTTTTTTACAAAATGCCCCACCAATTCAAATTGAACATTTTTTGGGATGATGTTACACTAAAATATTACGAAATTAAATAAGGAAATAGATTGGTCATGTGTTATGGTATGATTTTAAATAATCACATTTGAAATTACAATTTGTTGGTTTTGTAAAAAATAATCAATGTTTTTTTAAAAAATTGAAATATTTTTTTAAAAAATCAGTTAGTATATGACGCACATGTACACGATAACCTTGAAAGGTTGAACTAGACTAACAAGGCAATGCACAAGCTAATTGAACTTTACGAATTTAAGGTTGCGAGCTTAAGATATGGGTAATGGTTTCAAGGTTGAGGGATCTCAAGGTTAAAGCTCTAATGTTTTTCAAGGTTTAGGGTTTTTTTCTAGGTTTTTTTAATTTAATTTTTGCAATGGGCATTCTGATCATTTACTATCACCAAAAGAACCACATGTCAACCAAAAAAACAAAACCTTAAATTTAGACGAATAACTTGAGAGGTTCCCAAAAATAAAAGTTTCTATGAAGAGATTGGGTGCCTTCCTCTTTAGTTAGAAGGGGAGAAGCATGACCAAACAATTTAATGGGAACACCCTTGGGGTGTTATTGGTGAACACCCTTGGAGAACACATTATGAATTTTTATTTGTGAACACCCTTGGGGAGCACATCTGAATTTTGGCACATAACAATGGAATACATGGGAACACCATTGGAAACATGTAGAAACACAATAAAGCTCCCCACCCCTAGAATCCTTTAAGGTGGGCCACACATGGTATTTGGGATTTGTAATAGTGTCGGGTGGTTCTTTGATTTTTCAAAGAACCGACAGTTCTAAGTCTTTCAAAAAAATCATAATCAAAGAATCGACCATTTTCGAGTATTTCAAAAAATTAGATCTGGGCATTTAACAAATGTGGAAAAATCATGGTTCTCTATTGGTTCTTTCTAGGTTTTTTGACTTTTAAAGTTTATGTCAGGTCAGTTTTGAAAGCGGGTACTAGGTTGGTTGTGGGGGAGGGGGTTTCATATATTAAGCATTGTCAGTTATATATCTACATAATTGGTCTAATAGCTTATGACGAATCAATGTTGTATTTAAAAACTGCCCAACTTTGGTTTAAATCTAGGCATTTTCTAGGTCACTGCTTTGTAAAATTTAATTATTGGGAGAAAGTTTGTAAATTGAAGCAATTTTGTAAAAGTACTACATCCATGCCATGAAAAAACTAGTGTGTGGTAGTTATTTGAATTTTCAAAAAACCACCAATTCTAGTTGTTAAAAAAATTCAGAATTAAAAAACTAGTTGATTTCGGTTCTTTTAAAAACTCAAAGAATCAACAATTTTTCGCCAATTTTCATGAAAGAACTAGTTAAGAACCAATAGTTCTTTGATAGGTTCTTTGATTTTTTTACATTTGAGAACTGCCAGTTATGAACAAATGCCAATTACTTGATTTCTAAGAACCATCGGTTTAAGTGTATATATGTAACTGGACAAAGATTTAACAAAAACAGGTAATGTTTTAATGAACTGCCCAACACTGAAAAAAAACCCTGGGTCCACTTCCATTGTGTGAACTTGACACAAAAGAAAAGCCTACGGCACCTAAGGGACGATGTAGAGAGATGACTAGGGGCGCAAGGAGTCAATCCCGACACCGTGAAAGGGGTTCGAGTCTGCTGAGTATGGAGGTTGTGTTGGAATTCTGATGTCATGTATTAAAAAAAACATTGGCCAATAAAAGAAATTGATATAGATTTTTTTTTTAAATAGGAGAAGAAGACAAAGTTTGACGAGTGAGCGAGCAAGCAAGCGCTAATTCCTTCAGGTATGGCATGCAAAGGCCTTTCATGAAGAAGAAAATGAAATCGCATAGAATTTAAAAGAATGAAGAAGTTTAGCAGAATTTTTGCAATTTTTGCAAATAAATTTCTCTGCTTGTTTTTCTTTTCCACAAAACATTGTTTCAGCAAAATTACTAGTATTAATATCTTTAATTTTTTTCATTTGTTAATGCTTTTGTTCTTTTTTTAGTTTACATGTTTTTTTGTTTTTTTGTTTTTTTTGGCCTATTGTCTAAAGCAACGAGAACATGGGAAAAAGGAAAAAATTTGGGAGCAATTTTGATGAAGAGAGAACAACAGTTGATAAATTTTGCAACACTTGCATTTTTTACAATTTGCAAGACATTTTGCTCATATTCTTGGCCTTTGCAACTAGGAAATAAATAACTGAATCTTTTAAACTAGAAGAAATCTTGTCCTTGGCAACCAAGAAATCAAGGATTAAATGTCATAAATGACTATTAATGCATTATAGTAATAGGATATTACTTCAAATCCTACGTGTAAAACGTTGTAGTCATATATTAATGTGCATTTGATCAGTAAACGATGATGTGGCAACACGAAAGATGATGTTATTTTTTCATTATAAGTTTTCATCCTTATGGCATCCACGATTGATGACAAAATGACATGGATGTCCAAAATATCATATGAAAATGTGACTAGAATAAAATCATCTAAAATGTAACTTAAAAAATGACATGGACAAATTTATGTGTCATTACATACATAATGTGATCATAAAATTACTTTACAATGATTAAAAAATGACTATAAGTATAAATTCACACATAAGGAATTGATTTCAGCTAATATTATATGAGTAAATTAATTATATCACATTGAAATTTTTTTATTGATAAAAAATGATATATTAAAAATAATTTTTATAGTGTAATTTTAAAATCAAATAGAAACGTAAGATGTGGTAAATATGTAATTTATTTTTACATTAAATTTTTTATCATATATATATATATATATATATATATATATATAACATAATTATATTGAAGTATACAATAAATCAATTTAATATGACTAATATCAAAACATTTATCATACACATAAATTCAGATATTATAATTGGTATATAATGCACTTGAAAATCTTTTATGTGGATAATTTTTTATGGATTCATATGTCTAAATTAAAAGTTATTAATAAAATTATGATATATTAGATGAAAGTTTATATAACATAAGTTCATAAATCAAATGAAGGTTTTAGATATGAAAGATATATTTTATTTATCATTGTACTACCCACAAATCATGCGTTTGAATTTTTTTCCCCAAAGAATGGTCTTTGAAATAGTATTCAATAAAAAATTTTAAAAAATCTTTTGAAATTTTTTTTTTTAAAATTATATATATATGATTTTTGTATATTATTGAAGGAAATACATGAATAATAATTTTTTTTTTCATTTGGACAATTTATCAATAAGATATTATTCATCACATTTGATGTTGTGGGTAATGCTTAAATGAAGTATGATTTAAATAAAATAAACACTAGATTATATACACAACAAGTGGGTTGGCTAGGTGACAACAAACAGTTTCCCACAAAGCTCGCAGATCCATGTTAAAGTTCAATTTTCCTAGTTTCACAAATGAACACGTATACCTATATTCTTATAAATGGGTATTACTTTATGCTAGAAATGGTGACAATCATTTTTAAAAATATAAGTTTGATGTAACCAAAAAAACAAAAGAACATGGACCAAAAGGGCATCATTTATTTTCCTTAGGGAGGGAGGGGGTGTGGGGATGCATTTTTATTGATTTTTGAGTTCACACTATGTCCTTGATGTGTTGCCACATGTTCCCATTGATGATCCCCAAGATTTTGACATGTGCCTTGTGATGTTTCCCAAGTTCCCAATGTGTGGACCCCAAGGGTGTTCCATGTGGGCACCATATTATTATTGGGCCATATGTTTCGCCCAATCTTTTCCCATAATCACCCATATAATTTGGCCAGATGGGGGCACCTCATCCAATAAATCAAATAAATGAAAGGTCAACCAAAGCATTATTTGTTCAAGATTGAAACCAAATATGCTTCACAATGACATGAACCACATATAGATCTCTTTCCCTTTGATACATTTAATATATGTGCACTATATATATTGTAACTACCAAAATAAATATTGGCTTTAAAAATAACTTTCCTATACTTACCATAATGAAACTGTCATTCGATGGCAATTCTAACCATGTAAGTCAAATCCAAGTCATGTTCATGGCAACAAAAGTGATGTGTGAGTATGCATTTGGGTCATACACATGGACAAATGGGTATCATAACTTGAGAAGGCACTTTACAGTTCATGCCACTTGAAGAATATGACGGGGAGCCAGGACTAGGGATTAGAGTACCAAAGTGAATGGCTACTTCAGCTCTTTGTTGGAGAGGAGACTTTAGTGAGGGCAAACACCTTTTCTCAACCAGTACATTGTTGGAGCCAAAAAACCAATGAATTACACTACTTCTTGAGATGAAGAAATTTCTTGTGCACTGAAGCAAAATTTTCCTAGCAAAATAGAGTTTGAAGGTGCCTACCTAAGTCTGAACTGTAATGTTAATGGTCTTCAAAACTGACTGGCTAACTAAATCTATCAGCCAAATAGTCTTCCAGGTATGTACTACATAAGTCAGTGCTACTATAATCTATGCTACTTTCAGAAACAGCATCATCATTGGCATCAACTCCAAGCATAGCCAGTGCCAGATGCGTTCGAATATCTGCTTCATGGTTTCTGTAATTTGGTGACCCGTCAAAATGACTCCCCTCCTCCTCATCAGAGTCCATGAATACTCCCAACCCATGTTTCTGTAGACTACTTAAACCTTCTTCCTTGCCATTGTTGTCTTCACCTAGCATCTTCAAAACCTATTTGTTTACACCAAACATAAGCATCAGAAACACATGCGTAGATAGACACTTGCAAAGAGGTTGACTAAGAATATTATCATCATTCTACAAATGACACAGATTATTGCTATACAGAAGATTTGGCAGATCAGGTTTCTGCGATTACCACTTTTGGATATGCAAGGAGAAGGGATTTCGATGCATTAGCTCTAAATTTTCCCATGGTAGATGAACTTTGTGGAAAACAATGACCTGACTAATTTGAGGTCGGCGTTGTGAAGATTGTTGTACACATAATGAAGCAGCTGAGATCATTGTTTGCATTTGACAAACATTGTATGTGCTGCCCAACCGTGGATCCACCAGCTTATTCAGGTTCCTCTCATCCAATAGTGGCCTTGCCTGTTGAAGAACAACAAAGTGATGACATTCATACTTGAAAAAACAACATCATAATCAAGAGAACAAGTCTTACTTAATCAAGTACTATTGTGGCTGCAATCTCAGTAATCATAGACAGACTAAGCTAACTACATAGCAAGAAATGCAGGACTTCACTGGCCTATAAATGCAAGAACAATGAACATCATCATTGGTGCATGTACAATGTTCAATTTGTTTTGCATCATGAAACAGCAGAACATACCCAAATCACTAGATTTTCTTCGCCTTTGGGTCTTGTTGTGTCTATAGGTTTACGGCCAGTGATCAGCTCAAGAAGAACTACTCCAAATGAGTACACATCTGTTTTGTCATTCACTCTCCCATACATGAAGTACTCTGGAGCTAAGTACCTTTGAACACCCAAAAGAAAAAACATGAATTCAGTCATCTGCCGAACTTCTTCATATCCTGTAAGAAGATGGAGATGACAGAGACGAACAATGCACCCAGATGACTCCAATAATAGCACTAATTTATAGATGTTTACACTTAGCTTGACTTGGAGCATGGAAAAATCCTATTATGTGAGGAATAGAGGAGCAAGAGGATTATTACCCAAATGTGCCGACTACATCATTGCAGTGTATGTACATTGGCCTTTTAGGAGCCCATTTTGCAAGCCCAAAATCTGACAACTGCAGCAATTCACAAGACCATAATTGCACATTTGAAATCATAATGTGAACAACGAAGAGATGTTAGTTTCAAGCAGACTGTTCAAGAAAGCCATCACTAAGAATAACATACCAAAAACTCTCAGCATCTTTAGGCTTTCTTGTGACAAGCAATTCCTGAGTAAGATCACACAAAGTAAGCTCACTGAAATTGGGATCCTTGAAAAGCCCATTCTTAGTTTTGGTTATGAAATGTAGGAAGAACCTGAGGTTGGAAGTCATGGGATAGTAGTATGTTGGAGGCTTTGACATCCATATGAATTACAGGTTGAGGAATTCCATCGTGAAGATACTCCAATGCTTTGCACATGCCTACTGCTACCTTGTATCGCACTTCCCATGCCAACAACTTCTTCTCCCCTCCTGCACATGGATGGAGGAGAAAAGACATTTGTCAGAAGATATGGATGATGAATTGTCTGGTTACAGCACAGGTACACTAAACTATCTTAAACAATTAGCTATGCTCTTTGAAGATTTGTTCAAGGTGATGGGAGGAAGGATTTTTGATGTTTGCATCTTGTACCATGAAGGTGATCATCCAGAGTTCCTTCAGGTAAGAAATCGTAGACAAGGATCAAGTGTGCTGGTTCAACACAATAGCCAGTAAGTGACACAATATTGGCATGTGATAGACAAGTGTTGATCTCAATTTCTGTTAAAAGCTCCTCTTCAGCTTGCAGTCCTCCTTGATTCAGGCACTTAATGGCCACAAGTTTTCCATCTTGCAGCTCACCTCTATACACTTCACTCCCTCCTCCTCTTCCCACCAAATTTGCTGGATTTGCATCCAAGAAGAAACCCACCAAATGTTGTACTCATTAGTAGTCGGCCTTGTGTGCAAAGCAAAGACTATGCTGGTCTTGTAAAACTATCCCACACTTTGAAACAAGGGTATTCAAGACGAATTTGAAAATTCAACAAGAAACTCATAGTACGTTACTTGAGGTCTATTGAAAACTTACTAGGAGAAAAACTGGCAGTGGCAGCCTCAAGCTCCACAAAAGAGAATTTGGAATAGGGCCGATCAACAGAAATGCTTTCCACTTGCTGCAGCACTGACAGATTTCTACATGTTAAAGCCTTTCTGTTGGTGCATATTAGGCTAACCCAAAAGCTCATCATGCTTTCACCCTTTTCTGATTACTCCTCAACACAAAATGCAACAGGCTAGTCTTTGTGTGTGGAGTTCATTTCAATCATACATGAAGTTGCTGATGATTTGCGAGCACCACAATTGTTGTCATCATCAGTTACGCATTTATTGTCAGCTGTGTCTGCTGCACCCACAGGCAGTGAGATTCGAAAGCTTGAGCTCTTGACAATGTCATTGACTGAAGACACTCCATGTAGCAGTGCAAGGGTACCACTACTAAAGCCTCCACCCAAGTTTGTCTCCTCCATTAACTCAGCATGATACTGAACACCACCATTGTGAGAAGCAAGATCTTTCGAGGACCCAGAAAGTGTTAGCTGCACCAACACACTTTGATGTTGAGGATAATCAGGTAGTATGTCGTCTGAACCACCACTTGCTACCTTCTTGCTTCGTCCCAAACTCTGTATTGTCCTCTGTAAGATGCTCAGAATGGTGGATCCTGCTGTTGACTAAAACACTCTCAGTATTGAACAAATTAAGCACCAGAACTATTTTCTGAAAATGGGAAATTGATTAGATAAATTGATCTGTGCAGGTCTTAGAAATGCACTTTGGGGTGGAATTTTCAACATGATTTGTGTGGGTGAGGACTGGTGGTTTATGAGATGCATACTTGAAACTTGCAGCGACTGTAATTTCCCTTTTTTGTTCAGTATGATTTCTCTGTCCCCCACAATCACCACCATGCATGTGGATGGCAACCGCTTCAAACAATACCTTCCTAACGCTGTGGCATGGCTGTTGATCAAAGCAGAAAAGCATTTTGAGCTTTCAATTTCATTTCTTCTACTTGGCTTAAATCACCAAGAGTCACATCATTGTTTGTTGTTGTGTTAGATGCACATCACTTCTGAGAAATTCCACTACAATGTTTCCATGTGTGAGTGGAATCACAAACATTTTCTCTTTTAAACATTTAGCTATCATCATGAGATTGCATTGAACAACAACAATTCATAAGTTGCAGGATTTCTTTAGTTGGAGAAATAGCAAAGGATAAAGTGGGGAACTGACCAAATGGAGAAATGCCATTTAGTGCCAAGAATGAGTTTCGAAGCTCGATGGCTGCAAGCTGCCTCCACAAGAACATGCTTCAATTTCCCTCCCTTTACAATCTCCAATTCCATCTTTATCTGCCATCCCCAAATCAACCATCAGAAAAAACCAAATTTCATATACAGTGCTACTGATTCAGAACTCTTCTCAAAATGTGACGAAAAACATTCCAAAGGGATGAGAGGAGCAACCACTTTCTGATTCAGAACTGTTCTCAAAACATGGGGATAGTCATGACAAAAAAACATGAGGAAGAAAGAAATACATTCTTCAGGTTGCAGCAAAACATGACCAAAATCACCTAAAAAAGGATGAGAGGAGCAACCACTTTCTGATTCATAACTCTTCTCAAAACTGTGTAGAAAATCATTGAAAAAGCATTAGGAAGAAAGAGGTACATTCTTCAAGCTGCAGCATATTTATGTGAGCAAAATCATTGGAAAAAGGATGAGAGGAGGAACCACTTTTGGATTCAGAATCTTCTCAAAACATGAGGAAATCATTGATGAAGCATGAGGAGGAGGAAAGATACCCATTCTTCAGGTTGCCGCAAAACTTGTGGAAAATCATTGAAAGAGGATGAGAGGAGCAACCATTTCCAAACTCTTCTCAAAACATGAGGAAAACCATTGTTGAGAAAGGATAAAACGAGAAAGAGATGCACAGAGAGACACAGAGAGAGAGAGAGATACATTTTTCAGTTTGCAAAGGCCTTGATACAAAGATAGAATTCCACACAGAGAACTTGTCAGCTGCTTCAACTTCTCTTCTTGCTCCTGTATGGTTCCTGAGAAAACTCCCATGTTTTTTCCAGACACCAACTCCCACAAGCAACATTAGTGTTTTCTCCCAATTGTTTCATGTTCCCAAACTCCTCAGCACCATTGCAAGAATCGAGGGTGTGAATCAAGCAAGCAAAAAAATTCCAACTCCTAGAAAATTCCAAATGTTTCTTTGCAGAGAAAAACAAGTCTGATTCCATCTGTCACTACTGCTGTGGGGATTTCGATTCCATCGCACGTGCATTATTTCAAGTAGTTCCAAAGCTTGGAAACATTCAAATGGGACTTTCAAGCTTAGAAACATGTTTCATCAGCTGGAAGAGACGGTAAAAGTTTCCAAAAATTGCACAGACGTAACACTTCCGGAGCTCGGAAAACCGGGGTCAAAACGTCGCTAGAATGCCGCACATAGAACAACAAAGCTTCGCTTCGAACTTCGAATCCACAAGTAGTGGTGGGGATGGTAGCTAGACAAACACGGAGAAGAGGATCAAGAAGGTGTTAGTACCGGAAATGGAAGTGGTGGAGACATGGAGGACGAGAATGTGGTCTCCTGGTTGCGCAATCTTGGCAATGGTCCATGTGAGCATCTCTCTGCAAGAAGGAGTCAAGCACATCCCTACTATCAGCTTGCGCCCCTCCTCCTCCTTCTCCTCTTTCCCACTCAGCCCCGCATTCTCCATTTCCGGTCTCGAGCCTCTTAGCTCCTGTGTTTCACCACGCACGCTTTCCTACAGGAACTACAATTCCTTCGACTGAGTTCCTCTGTTCTCTGCTCTCTGCTATTGCTGCTTTCTTCATGAGCTGAGTTAGCCTCTTTTCCCCCTCTTCCGCAAGATCAAGGCTCTTCCGTATCCAACGTCCCTGACGCTGAAAGGAGCAACCAGATTCCCGAAAGTTCTTCTCCGATACATGAACTACTATACAAACCAAATCCCGTCGACTCCAATTCTTGGAAGTTCTGCGATTTCCCAAACAATTAGACGAAGAAAGGCACAAACGGTCTTCGAGAACGCCCGAATGATTTGGTAGAAACAATTGATTTGCGAGCACGAATTGTCGAGTTTTAGAAGCTAACAAAAACGAAAGTGTTCAAAAGATTTGAAAGTATTCTCTTCTGAGGAGGGGATTCATAACAAAGCAAGCACTTTCTCAAAAGCGAAATCTTTTTTGTCTTGCAAGACACTCCAGAACCAGTCACCAAACTCTAAAATAGCATCGTTGTGTACCCAGAACGTTCACTGAAGGTCGCAGCTCTTCCAAGTCGACTCACCCAGGCAATCTGACGTTAAATTGAAAAATCCTCAAATCGATTCCCGAGACACACAACTCGAAACTCTCGAATACGAACGACTCCAGCCCTAACACACATACACACACATACGTACACACACAAAAACATATATGCGCTTGACGCAAAGTTTTCCGACGACAACTACCTGCAAGCTCGTGTGCTCCAAACACATTACTACAAAACAACGAATCTTTCTAGTCTCTCAAAAGATCATCACAAATTGTGACCCAAGAAAAATTCGGTGGATCAAAGAAGCATTGTGTTCTCCTTATTCTCCTTCTTCTCCTCCTTATTCTTCCCTTTCAAACACTTCTCTTTCGAACGATTTTCGCTGCTTAAGAAACTTGCTTCCGCACCCGAAAAAAATTTCAAAACCCTTCAAAAACTCACAAAGAAACACTTTCTTCTTCTCCTCCTCCTCCTCCTTCTTCGTCCCTTTTTAACACTTCTGTTTCAAATAATTTTCCAAGAGAGAATTTGGCTGTTTAATAGACTCGGTTCCGCACCGAAAACAAAATTGCAAAACACTTCCAAATCACAAAGAAACACTTTCTCCTTCTTCCCTTTCAAGGTCTTCTCTTTCAAACGATTTTCCAACAGAGAACTTCGCTGCCTAAGAGACCTGCTTCCGCACCAAAAACAAAATTCCAAACACTGCCAAAACAGCTTTCTGACACAAACATCAAAGCACTGGTGCTCAACGCCACCTACATCATCATCATCAACGACATCTGGTTTGAATCTGAAACAAACAACACTTTCAGAACACTAGATCTTTCCAAACAAACAATCTTCCCCTCCTCCTCATTCCTCATCATCATCATCAAGTAATCGATCAACCAGATCTTTTACTTGCGGCTTTTTGGGTTTTCTGGCTTTTCCTTGATGGATTTTTCTGGCCGCTGATGCTGGGGAATCAGTTTAATTTTTTTGCAATATTGCATGTTGCGTAACAATTTTCCGCACCTTTTGCTGCTGAAAAGCTGCAAAAAAATTAAATTTTTACTGTAGGAAATGAAATCAAACATTGCCTACCTTTTGGAATATGTACAAGAAGAACGCCTCCATCCTCATCATCTCCTTCATAATTATCATCAGCATCATCTTCATTGATCATCATTATTAGCAGCATCGCCCAGAGTAATTCGTGGCCTCTTGCACAGAATATGTGTGGGTCTTGCATACACAGGAACATGTGCGACTTTGTACTTACCTGTTTGGGAGATTTATTCAGTCCTCTTTCGAACAACAATTACCCAACTAAAAAAACAGAACAAAAAACACAAATACTGAACAAAAAGTTTCTTGGCAACGAATTTTGTTTGTTATTTCTTTTTTGTTGTTTTGTCCTTCACATCTGATGCATGCTGCTGCTGATGTGTTTTGACTTGCATGCCTCTTCTTCGTTTCTCACTCCTCTCTTTTCATTGAGAGAGAAGACAAAAAATTTAGTTTGCATTTGTAAACAACACCAAAAATACCATCTTGATCACTAACAACATTAGCTACCATAGTACCTTGGCAGCTTCAACACTTGTCTGTTGAATAATTTCCAATTTGACGAATAGAATACTCTTGAAGATTCAATATTTTCCTTCACAATTTATTTTATTTAAGAAAAACAATTTTGAAAATTTTCAACATTTCTGAAGACATTATAAATTAGTGTGGAAGCTCTCAAGCTACTAGGGTATTGCCTTGTCATGCACAATAACAATTCCTAATGGATGAAGTTCCATTCATCACAATTTATTTGTCATTTTTGGATGAATGTTTTCACTCATGAATATTTGTAAAAAATAAAGATTATTTATTGTTATTCAATTTTCATCCATAACAAATGAAATTTATGATTGTTCTCTTTTTATTTATAGTGAATAAAGTTCAAGTTTCATCATTCATTTTCATCCATAATTGATGACTTAATAAAGTTACAACATCATTCAAACTACAACATCACCAATTCCTACTTCCATAACAAAGACCACCTTTCACAACAACACCATTGTCATACAAAGATTTGGAATCAAAGTGAGATCCCAAAATAACTCACCTATCATGGATATCTAATACCAAAGCCTAGGGCCAGTTTCCACATTGACAAAATAAACAATTAGTTTTTTTCAAAAGAAATTAATTCTTTTTTTAATGTTGAAATTATTCATTTTTTCCATGATCTACTATGATATTGTTATATGAGTAGGTTCAAATGATTCAGAGTGTTGCCTATGACAATTATGATGATTTTCAACATGTCAACTTCCTATTTTCACAAAAAATTGTTTCAATATTTTGAGGATTATTTAATGACACAACTGATCTTAGGGTAAGGATATGGATTCAATCTTACCATGTCATACACCTGAAGGTTAAGATAGCCTTGAGATGGCTGACTTGCCACAAGAGAAGATAAATCAATGCCAGTAGCCATGCAAAGGTAAACAGAACCCACTTCCAAGAAAAAAGATTAGATAGTGTCATGTGAAAAGAATGTTCTCAATTATCTCCAAAAAACAAACTTAGTCTTGGGGACCATTCATAAGGGTCCTTGGCCATATTGGCTCTGTCTTTGGGTGAGTGTGCTTCAGAGCTTCCATGCATATTATATAGAATGCAACCAAACTGAGGTGGGGACCTGAGAATTCAATCTTCCTTGAACTATACAGAACAATATAATTACCCTGGTAAGAATGAGTGAAGAACATTTAACCTTCCTTGAAGTATACAGAACAAAATAATTACTCTTGTAAGAGTGAGTCAAGACCGAGTCGGGTTAGCCCAATTGGATACCCTTTTTTCTAATATTCTCTAGGAACTAATGATAGGCCATTAATTGTACTATCAGACTCAATAATTTGATGAGAACCTCTTTGATGCTATGCTACATTCCAATGCTAGGCTACATTCCAAAAACCAATATTTGCAACTAGGTAGTACAGAGGCCGCTTCAGCAACATGTGTGCCGAATAATTTATTATTTTTTATGATTGCATTTCGAAATTTTAATATTCTCAGAATATTCCTAAATATTCTTCTTTTTTCAAAAAATAATTGATCTTTGGAGAAAATAATTTTTGAAACTATCAGTATTTCTAAAAGTAAAATAAGTTGTGCAAAAGCTGCCAAGGTACCATGGTAAATTGTTTTGTGCAACGGGGAACCTTGGCCCTGGAGAACAAATTAGTTGGTTCCATATTAGGCTTGGAAAAACACAGAAGACAATAGAGTTATCCGAAAGTAACCCTGTCTTCACCCTCTCGTTGGGCCTCCCTTCACCCCCTATCCCCTCTCTTTCAATGGTATCTGCAAAGTAAAGATATTTTTATAAATCTCAGTATGAAATGCTGCAACTCAGTATAAAATGCTCATACTCAGCATTTAATGCACAAGGTTCGAGACTAATTATAGTAGTCGTACACTTAGGAGCAGTGAAAATCTATGTAGCAGCAGTAGAGGCGCTCAGGCAAAAGGAAAGATAGGATGAAACTTAGTTCACCACCAAAATTGATGGTTTTCTGAGTTTCATCCCCCGTTGAATGCTAATGTTCTTTTGTGCAGGTATTTTTGAATCTCACCGTGTGTATGACAAAACTCAGGGTTCTGGTGCTCTCTTCATCTTACTTTGCGGGTAACTCTAATATCATTTTGGGTTGTTCGGTTTTTGGCGAAGGATACAAGCCAATTGAAATAAGTTACAAGCCTTTGGTGTAAGTCTGTCTGCAGAGAGTTCAGAAATACAGAAAGAAATTACAAAATCATGAGCACCTTTCACATGGAAAGAAACATTCACACATATATTGCAATCTCACCAGGACCCCAGTTTCATCAAAGTAAAAGAAATTAGGTGTAGGGTGGAGCCCTTGGGTGCAAGCATTCTCAAAATAAGGGGACTTAGATCACCTCCTTCAGATTTTTGGAATGTCCCCCACCCATGGGCTGTACCAGACCAGGGGGACAGTTATTATACCTACTTCTTAAGAGTGCGAGAGATGGTACACCTATAAGTAAGCATAATTGCCCTCCCACCCTTAGCCCGTAGGCATAATATCCTTCTTTTGTCCTAGGAGGATATTCATGAATATAATACATTAGGAGATTTCTTTGAGTGCTTTATCAAATAGGGAAAATTTCACCACACCAGCTAGATATATGGCTTTGAAGAAGGCATCATCCTACTAAACAAACTTCGTGTTTCTTCTTGTTTTCAAAGAGAACTCAATATGAATCAAACCAAAAAGAAGGAAAAAAAAACCTCCAATTGTTTTCATAATCATAATTTTAATTTTAAAAACCAACTAGGTATTAGAATGTTTGTATAACACGTATGCAAATAATAAGTATTATAACTAGTGTTCCATACAAATACTCCAATATATACATAGATGCAAATCGAAGCCAAACATGAGTACATGTTTTCTCATTAATGTAATTAAGCATATCATCTCATGAACAATTCTGTAGATTCACAATTAACTGTAATATTGTTAAATCACCAACTTGGGTACATATGTTAGACTCCCCTAAGGCTACCATACCTAGGAAAAGCACAATATTTTAACGATAATAACAAGGGGTGTGTCACACCGTGGCCTTGCCATTTACATTAAAAAGTATCTTAAGGCAAAAGAAGAATTATGGAAACTCAAATATTTCACCATGCAAAAAATATAAACTTCAAAAATTTCCCTAAAAGAAACCAAAATCTTTCAAGATATTATACCTCTATAACTAATTCAAGTTTCAACACAAGCCAAAATATCATCTTTCAAAAATCCTCATATAAAAATAGACCTACTACCTAGGGGCCAAAATCCCTTCACCTAGTATACTTTATAATGAATCTAAACACAGAATCCCTGCCTTGGTAGGCAAGGCCAACAAAATCTAAATACTTTCAGAGATGAGACTATCATCCCTACTATCACTGACTGTTCAGGATGATGAGAAATTCTGTACTTCACTCAAATGCGATCTCAATTTTAGAAACTAGGTCCCTCTTGCAGTCGATTAAACGTTTAACAAACAGCCGTGCTGTGGCCTTCCTGTACATCGTCTGTATGCAAACGGACTTCTGGAAATATTCAGAGATTGAATGAATAATATATTAAACTGTAACTACATGCCAAGAAAATTTCTAGTCCAATCTGTAGTTACCAGTACTTAGTACCCCCAACGGGCTTAATGTTATGTGGAAATTTGAAATTTGATTCAAAAAACTGTTGTTTTTGGCTTGTTGCTGTTGTAGTTTTCATGCAGTTTTAACTATTATTATTTTGCAGCTTTGTGATTTTTATGGTGGAACTTTTGTTAGTGTTTTCCCTGTTTGGGTACACAGCACTGTACACAATTAATTTGTTCATGATCATGTTCATTAATTATTCCCTGATATTCAACTGAACATAAGACAAATAATCCAACCTCTGAGCCTTTTAGTGTAATGCTTCTTGGTGCTGACCAAATCATAGCTTACCAAATGTAAACAAAACCCTTCTTCTACCTCTACTCTACTGGAGGATTAATTCATGGGGTAAACGTTATAATCTCTCACCCCAACCCATTTTCCAAAAAAATCAATTAAAAAGTACATTTGGGTGAACTTGATTCTCCCTTTTCATGGTTTTTTTCTAAGTAACCTTAAGCTTTGTGCCCATGTCATGCGAGTTGCATTCTTTTATGAAGTTGACAAATTGCCCTTCCGTTCTTATCAAACATTTGCACATATTAATGGGTGGGTACAATAATTTGTTGGGAGTGCAAACATTTCAAATTTGAGAAATGTTCTCAGTTGGATAATTTTTCTTATAAACTTGGATCCTATAATCTATTGTCAAAATAAATATCATTCTCCCCTTGATTTTCTTTTTAAAAACCTGTTGACTCTTTCTACAGGCATCATTTTCACTTATGGGGAAGGGGGAGTATATGCATGAAAAGGGTAATGAGAAAGGGGAAAATGGAGAGGCTCTTCTTTTCAAGGACCAAAAGTTGCACTGACCACAAACTTTGCAGGACACAAGTCCCCCTTCCTGCCGACAACCCTCCACCACAGGTTCTGTATTTTGTTCAAGAGATTGCTTCCTCCCTCTCACTTATTAGCAGATTAGGTAGAGTCAAAAGTCTTTGATAATCTCGACACTAAAATGGATACTCTTTCTCACTTATTAACAGATTAGAGTCAAAAGCCTTTGATAATCTCAAGACTAAAATGGATACGTGACAACCATCCAGGGCTGCTTAGGGGGTCATGGCCATAGAAAGCCCAAATTAAAGACAATTATTCTGTCACATTTGTTCAACTTTGTTGTCACAAACCATGGAGAAAACACTTGTTGTCAAAATAGGGAGAGAGGGGCTCTAGGGTTTAGGGCCCACAATGAATGCCAAGGTTGCATGCAAGTGAAAATTTGGCACTCGTTTGCTATAGAACTTGAAGAGTCTTGCCTTGCAAGTACTGAATTGTGACATTGCTGAGCTTTAAAGGTTTGCTCAAAAAAGAGATCTTAAAAGTTGTCAATTCCACATACCCTTTTGTCTTTATAATGCTTACTTCCCAACACGAAAGTACTGATGGAGAATTGTCTCAATCCTTTGTGTCTTATTTTCAACTCCTTTGAGTACAAGCAGATCTATACACCTACCATTGTACAGTGGCAGCTTCAACACATAACTGTCCAATAATTAAGTAATTTCGAAAATTTCAGGCCCAAAAAAATGTATATTTCTGAATATTCCAAAAGACTCTTTACTGTCCTTGTCAAAAAAATTCTCTTTCGAATGTTTTCTTATTTCAACATTTCTACAAATAATCTAATTGCCTAGTGCCAAAGCTTCCAAGGTGCTATGGTATTGACTTTCTTCAGGACCCAAAACAAATAAGGCTCTAGATTTTACATGTTCCATGTGATGACTAGCCTATGGAAAATACATTTGGGACTTTTTCATTGTCCACTTAGGAGTTTTGGTTTTTCTTCAAAGGCATCTATTGGATTTTATGAAAGTCATTGCTTTTCCCTAGTAACCAATGGATTTTTTTTAATTTTTTTTTTCCAATTTAGTGTTGTTGCCACAATAGCGATCATCCACAAGGAGATTTAGCCACGTTTGCCTATAGACCAGCTATAAAAGTAGAAATTTATTAAAATCTTTTTATATCCTGCTACTTGCTTGAAGAATGTGTAGAAACATGGTGACTTTTTTTAGGATGTTTTTCAATTTTTGGCAACTTTTTTGAAAAAAAGGAAACTTTGAAAAAAGAATTCACTAAATGGTGAAAATTCACCACTTAAAGAAACCTTGCTTATACCCTAAAATGATTTGTATCATCATTTTCAAGGAAATCAAAAATGGATTTTTAAACAATGAGAATAAACCACAGTTCCCTGATTGGCATTATATTGCTTACAGTTATCATCACCAAAACCAAAATGTTGTTCTTTAATCGGTTATTGCTAACTCGCCCAATAATGCGCTTCAGTTATAAATTTGCCAAGCATATATTATACCCAACCATGCAACACTAGTATCCATATACGGATTAGAGTATTTGAAGTTATTTTTTCCTGACATATATGTAATAATTAGGGTGATCAGTGTACATTATAACACTAACTGTAGTCTGTGCATCTTGCGCATGGATCATTCAGGCATTGCCCATGTGCTTTGCTTTGAGCCCGCAAGCTTTTGGTGGGCTGAGCGACGGAGTCTAGTCTGCACATGGTCCTCAAGTAGAGCGCGTGTAGGGGCACAGTTAAGTGAGGTAATGATGGAATGCAGGAAGCTGATGATAGTCCTTTCATAGTTAGTGAATTTCTCACTTGTAAGGAGAAGAGACATACTGTAGTACCTTGGCCATTTCAACTCATGTCCATTGAATAATTAATTATTTTGAAAAATTCATTTCAACAAATGAAATATTCCTAAATATTCACCATTATCATTCAAAATATTTTTTGATTTGGAAGAAATAATTTTTGAAAATTACAACGTTCCTGAAAATAATATAATTAGTGACGAATTGGCCAAGGTGCTACAGTAATCTTTCTTCTGGGGTGTGTGTTGCAACTTGTAACTGGACAAAGGATGACAGTCAGCATGGGTTTGTTTTCATTCCTCAATACAAAATTCAGTTGGGGGAGAGTGAACAAGCCCCCATGACTGCACTAGTTGACTGTTACGTCCATAGGAAAGGCTTCCTTTTTTCATCCGCCTGCTGACCCTCTGTTAGCCAACATAGTACAACAGTCAACTTTTTTTTGGTTGTTGTCCTTTGGTTTTTTTTTCCTTGGCCCTTTTTTTCTCAACCCTGACCTCCAAACTACCTCCCACCTAGGTATTCTAAGACCTAGCTACCCTATTCATCTACATCTTGGCTATACCTACCAACTAGAACCAACCCCTTACCTACTTACTTTTTATTCTTTCCTAACTAAACCTCTACCTCTTGTCAAAACATCTATCTCTTCTTGACTAAACTTTTATCTTTTGACAAAAAAATTTTACTTTTTGACTAAACATTTATTTCTTGGCAAAACTTTTATACTTTTCAGCTAAACTTTTATTTCTTGGCAAAACCTAAATCTCTTCCTAGCTAAACATCTACCTCTCAACAAAACCTTTTTAATTTTATACTAAACCTTTATTTCTTAACACAACTTTTATCTTTTCTTGGTTAACTTTTTACCATTTGGCAAAACTTTTATTTTTTCCTAGCTAAACCTTTGCCTCTCAATAAAATTGTTTTTTTCCTGGCTAAACTTACCTCTTCACAAAATGTTTACCTTTTGGCAAAACTTTTTTGTTTTTTAGCAAAACTTGTACCTTTTCTAGGCTAAACCTTTACTTTTACCAAAACCTTTTATCTATTCCTAACTAAACCTTTACCTCTTGACAAAACCTCCCTATTTTTTGGCTAAACTTTTAACCTTTTGGCACACTTCTATATTTTCCTAGCTAATTTTTTCTACTACTTAACTGAATTTCTAAATCTCAACAAAACCTCTATATTTCTTAGCTAAACTACTTTGACTTAAAATATATATGTATTTTGGGGTTAAACCTCTACCTCTTCATAAAACCTTTATCTCATCATGGTTAAACCTAAACCTCTTGTCAAGATTCAAAACCTATATTTCTTCTTGGCTAAACCTTTTCTTCTTGACAAAATTTATATCTATTGAAATTACCACTTTATTTCTTAACAAAACTTTTATTTTTGGCAAACCTACCTATCCACCCATCATCACACCTACCTATGCACTTGTAATTGTGTACTTCGATTGAATAAATTATAACATAAAATGTGGGTACCATAATACCTTGGCCAATTCAACATTAATTATATTATTTTATGGTTTTTTCAAAAAATTTAATAATTATTACATGATTGTGTGGAAAGTTTTGGAAACCTTAACCATCACATGTGAAAAAAATTGAAAACCCTAGTTGTTATTTTTGGTTTGTCATAATTTCCAACATCTCTGACATATTCATACACATGATCAAAATCATTGTCGCGGCCTGATATTGTTTCCTCCCAAGGGTGTGGTGGTGAACTCCACTAGGACACGGACTACAAAGTGGAACCAAAGATTGGCACAAAAGCCCATGCTAAGATGCCTACAAATGAAACCCGATAGTTCCTACTTCTAGTCATTGCGCTTGGATCAATGGGGATTAAAACTCTATAAGCACCACTTCCTCCAACTTTGGAGCACAAGTAGCATAAAACTTGTGTAGAGATGATGACAATGAATCCAACAAGGAATATGAGGTGCTTTCTCTCCTATCCTTTTCTATCAACTTCCAATTTTGGTTTTTTCTGTTATCATAAGAAAAAGCTATTTTTTGCAAATCTTTTTTTTCTTATTCTTCATGTCCTCCTCCTCCATAGCTAAAAGAAGAAGAAGCACAACAACACATAATAACCTTCCTTTGAACTACTACAAGCAAAGCTCCATTGGTGCTAGAAAGTAATTAAGAAACATCATAAGGGAAAAGAAGAGCATTGTGATTCTAGAACTTCGCAATGCAAAGCAGAGTTTGGAACTACATAGATGTGTTTAATTCCAACTATGCATCAATCATAGTTAAGGATGCAATTTGTGATGCCATGCATGATAGATGCAAAGGTCTTCAACTAAAACCTCCTCTAGAAGGAGGTGCTAGTGCAGGTGTTCCTTGGTTTCTTTCTCTCTATCATGATTTTGTCATTCTTTACAAAGATATGAGTGATGTCAATTTGCATAAAAGGGGTCACAAGGATGTCATGCACCATGCAAGCTTGAATGAAAGGATTGCTATTACAATTCTTACCATTGCTAGTTGGAATTTAGTTGTCGTAAGGTTTAAAAAAGCAAACCAAAACTCTAATTTCACAGCAAGATTATTTTCTGGATCCCATGTGTGGACCAAGTACATTTTTATTGAAGCTACTTTTATGGCAACCAAAACTACCCCCGGTTCTATGCAATCATAATGGCCCTTTCAAGTAAAATCCCATTCCCCTCTTTTTAGTGTCAAAGAAATTGTTCTAGTTCACACACTTGAGTAGTTTTGTTCCTCTTGAAAAAACTTTCCAATACCTTTTTTTCTCATTTGCACATGTGCATGCACTCCTCTAAAATGAATGATCTAGGTTTATCTCTATAATACACAATTTCAGTTTATCTCTAAAATGCACAATCTGGGTTAATTCCATGTGCATTTGGTTGATTGATTGATGATAGATTCTCTAGATTATAACAAACATGGCATGATATTGATGAACAAGCTGGAAGAAATGTAAAGAGGATGTTGGGGTAACATGTGTTCCATTATCAAACAAGGTACAATTATTAGGGAATGATATTCAAGAGGGGGCATTGTCACTTTGTGTTCGGGATGCAAGATCTATAGGTGTTCTTGATCTACTTGAACTGAGTTGCCAAGACTACTAGGTGTATAGTTCTCCTACAATCCCTTCTTTAGTAGTTACCAATCCTCCCTAAGGACCATGACTAACTAACTCCAAATTGTTCTTTTGTCTTGCCCCCCTTCTCCAACTTATATGGATAATGTTGTAGTAAGTTTGCCCTTGTCACTACTACAATCTTGGGATATGAATTTCTCCTTTTGGTATGCAATTACATATGATTTGGAAAAATGTTTTGTGTTATTTTTTGAACCAGGAATCTTAATGTTTTTTGAAATTTCATTACAACCGTTCAAATGTCTATGTGCTTAGTGGAGATTCTTCTATTACCAAGTTTTGCATATGAAAATTGACCATGGAGTGGATCAACAATTTTGGGAAGTGTTGAAAGTGCAATTGTAGCAAAGCCCCTAGGAATGAAATCTCATGTTATAAGAACAACTTTAAAACCTATGCATGTCCCCTTGCTTGGCCAAGCAAAACAAGAGGGAGGAGTTATTCTTGTGAGTGGTAGGACTAGAACTAGTGTAGGATTAGGGCCTTTGGTTAGTTAGAAGATGGGTAGAGCAATTGTTACTTTTGAGTAATCACCATCCCCACTCTTTAGTCTTCTTGCACTAAATGCTTCCAAAGTAGATCTCATCTTTCCAAAGTACCAAAAACCCTAAATCAAAAATTTTGTAACAAAAAAAATACCAAGAAACTTGATTAATCTTGGATGATTTCCATCTTTGTCAAAATGTCAAAATTTTATTTAATATTTTTGATGAAAATATCAACAAATTTTTTTCAAATGTCAAAGTGAATTTTTTTTAATTAAATAAATATTATATAATTGATTGTCAAATTAGCCAAGGTACTATGATTTTGCAAATAACCCACTGAGATCTATTTTAGTCCTATTCAAACTTGAAATGATAAGAAGCCACTAAACCAAAATGCAGGCATTACAGTTGCAGGAATGTTTTTAACAATCAATACTAAGTTGAATTTTGGGAGAAACTTTCATCTATACATATTTGGAACAAGACTCATTTTATCTCTTTTGAAGGTGAATGGAAAAGCTTTCAAATTAGGCCCTCAAGTTGGAAAGACCACACTAAAGGTAAAATAGTAAACTCTTGTTTCATTCATTTAATTTTCTTGTTTCATTATGTTTCAATTTTAATTCATCAATCACTCCTAGAAGATTAATTTGTGTGGCATTTTGTATCTGTTATATAGCTATTAATTTTTTTGGCATCTACCATTATAATTGTTTAGTTTTATATATAATGTTTTGGGATAATTAGTTTTAAACTTTAAGGCTAATGCTTCCATTCATTAAAAAATTTAGTTGATTAACTTTAAAATTCAAAACATAGTTCTTATTTTTTTAAATCATTTTTGTATAATCACTAAAGTTGAAAGCATTTACCATTAAGATTGTTTAGGGTTTTAAGTTTAGGGGTTTAATGAAATGTGTGTTGATTTATTTAGGTTGTGTTTTCAAATCAGGTTACAATTCCTTTGGACATGGCATTGTCCTTTAACATCAACAATATGATATTCTTTTTTAATCATTTTTTAAATTTTTTTGTTGTTTTGTTCCTAATTTAGGTAAATCAATCTCCTTGGATGGACTTAACACAACATCAAATTCCACTAAAAATGTTCATGTTTGACATATGAATTTTGCATTTTGACCTTCCATAAATAATGTGGATTTAAAGTCAGAATGTGAGTATTGCATTTTTCCATTCATAGATAGTGTGCATGTTTAAATTTTCATGTGAATATTGCATTTTGTCACCTGCATACAATGTGCATGTTTAAATTGTCATGCAAATATTGCATTTTCCTTTCCCATAGATAGTGTAGATTGAAGGTAATAATGTGGGTATTACATTTTGCCCCCCATACAATATGCATTTTTAAAATGTCATGCAAGTATTGCATTCTCCTCTCCCATATATAACGTGATTTTAAGGTTATTGTGCAAATATTACAATTTGCCACCCACATACAATGTGCATGTTTGAATTTTCATGTAAGTATTGCATTTCCCCTCCCACAAATGATGTGTTTTGTTGACCATCATGTGGGTATTTCATTTAAATTATTCACAAATAATATGGATTTAAAATAGGTCTACTTGTAGGTATTCCAATTTCAAATTTATAGTTATGACACAGACCATATTATACATTTTTCATATTTAGCATTTAAGGTATTTTGTCTAATTGTATAAGGTTTAGATGAGGGGTACAAATCAAATACTTGAAATATGTACATTTACATTAGTACTCAATATGACAATTAACATGTAATTAAAGGTATTGCAAGTGTAAATCTTTAGACATTAACATTAATTTACCATCTTTTTTGTACAATCAGCTCACATTTAGTTTCAAACATAGGTCGTGTTTTAAATCTCAATCTGTTGATATTCAAAACCAAAAAAAATCATTCTTTAACAACATGGGCTTGGTGTGAACAAAGAATGTTTGACATGGAGGGTCACATATAATTGAGGTTCAAAGCACATACATTTCACATGCATGAGTTTCAAAATTTCTAAACAGTGAATAAAGCCATGAAGATTCTTTGATAAAATGGAACATTTATAAGCAGATAGCCCCACAACCAAATGTCAAAATACAAAAAATCCAAAATCGGCCATATACAATAGAACATCATACCAAATATATTAGGTGCTCATATAATCCCCCCCATCCCCACCCCTCCAAAACTTCAAAGAAAAAAAATCAAGGCATGCTGAGTACATGCTGAGCCTTCTCATTGGCTGGATGAAATTTTTATTTCCAAAACTGTTCATCATCATTTTTGGCTTGGGCTAATACCCTCATTATAAACTGGGGGTACTTACTTACACATTTAATTATTAGGTCACTAAAAATAGTTACACAAAAAATTTCAAACCAACAAATCCAACAATTTCATTGGCCATAATATTTTTTCTACATGCTTACACACAAGACTATTCAACACCCTCATTATATTAGTAAAACTAGTATTATAACCCTTGTGTGTATACAGATAAGGTAAAAAACACAATTAACGGTAAGCAAGAATTGTCAATTAAGGAAAAAAAGAAACCTGATTGCAACCCACATATCTGGAAACTTTGAAAAATGATAGTAACTATGTGTAAAGCTTGACTGGCTTAAACATGCAACAGATAGTAATATAATTGATTGTTGATAATCCCTACTTATTTTTTGTGTGCAAATTTGTGCATGATTGTCACAAAAGTATAGGAAGAGTGATGTAAAACCACAAATTCATGAAGCTATACTTTATGTAAATATGTGTATCTACCTTCTTATATTTGTTTTCCAGCAAAAATGAATCATGCGTCTTTGTATCTTGTATATACAAAAGACAAGACGTAATTCTCTGCAAAGTGAGAAAGAAAGTTCATCCTAAAAAGAAGGTTGAAATCAATTTCAAAAAAAGAGTGACCAAAAAGTATTCTATAAGTGACCAAAAAAACAAAAAGACAAAAAAAAAGTTTGTATCATATGACCAAAAATATTCTACAAATGATCAAAAGTAGAAAATAATAACACAAAAAAATTAAATTTTGTTTCATAACTAAAAGTTCTTTTACAAGGAACTAAGAGAAAAAAACTTTGAAAAATTAAAATTTTCTTTTGCAACCTAAAACATTCTACAAAGTGAAATTGAGACTTCTAGTTGTGCATGATAATGCTAAAAAAAATGAGACTTTGTTGTTGTGAATAGTACTGAAACCAACTAACTAAAAACAAAAAAGCTCTTCTTCTTCCCCTTCCATCTGTTATCATACTGGGATCTACATAGCATTTGGTGGACATTTGTGCAGCTAGAACTCAAAGTGCTAGGTATGCATTTCAAAGAATCATTTGAGTAGTGTAGGGAAGAAAACCTTCTGACAAAGTAGCAGGTCCTTGTTTGCAAAAAAAAATCGGTTACCCACCATATGGGTCTTTGAGAGCTTTTGGTACAACTTGAAAGTAGGTTTAGCTACCATCTTTGTCATCAAAGGTTTTGTACTAAGTTGAAAGTAGAGGTTTAGTCACCATCTTCATCATGGAGCTTTAGTACAAATTAATGAAAGTAGGTTTAGCTACCTTGGAAAACTACCAGATTTTGCTCTGTGTATCTCAAGGACATGATGTTATATGTATTGTAATGTCCCAATAGGCTATACAAGGCCCTTATGTATAGGGGAAGGTTTCGCTGGTAGTACCTTCCAGATTTAAGGGCCCACCTGAGGCTGGTAGGCCGAAGAGAGGGGCCCCAAAATTCGAAAGGTACTACCAGCCAAACTTTCACCTATGTCAAGATCTTGGTAGATTTTTCTTTCAACATTTTTTCATCTTTCCACTTCTTTTACAGTTTTTTTTGGCCTCATGGATCTAACGAGGAGTGACTAATGCACAATGAGAAAATTCACATTTTAGTAGCCAAAATGGAGATTTCTTGTAGGAATATGTAGAAAAACTTTGGATTGTTCCTTTAATATATAGTCAAATCTGACCATTAATAAAAATTTATAAATTTAGAAAATGAAATTACGATTATAAATGAAATTTATAAATTAATGATTATAAAGACACAATGAGACAAGTCACATTTTAGTAGCTCAAAATAATGATTTCTTGTAGGAATATGTATTAAAAACTCACAATTGGTCTTTTAATACATAGCCAAATCTGGCTATTAATCAAAATATGTAAATTTATAAAATAAAATTATGACAATAGTAACATTTCACACACTTTTTTATTTTAGTTTCATCACACAAAAAAAGTAACGTTCTTCACCTAAACTTCAGGCATCGAAAGTGGATCTTTAGATGAGGTACGTTTGAACAATGAGAAGACACAATGAGGACTTTTTTTTCTTTAAACAGGAAGTAAAGAAAAGGGTTACTAAAAGATCAAAAAACAAGGTACAGTCAGCTGTTTGACTGTACCTTCCAGATTTCGGAAGGTACGGTGCAAAATTCAGGTAAGTAATCGTCCTAAAAATACACTAAGCAAAATCTACCGGGTCCTTGTATATGTGGCAAGGTCCCAATCCTGGGTGTCATCAAAATCTAACGGGTTTACACCAGTGTTGGGTGGTTCCTAGGCCTACGACAAACCTTTAGCTCCAGTTCCTAAAGTTTTGAGGGATTTGATTCTGATTAGGTTCTGGTTTTTTTTTTTTTATTATTTCAAATTTGGGACCCGGTTTCAGTTTTATACAGTAAACTCTCTCTCAACTAATATCCTTGGGATCGGCCGGAAGATATTAGTTTATGGAGGATATTAGTTTACACAAATTATATGAGGGGTAACAAAAATCATTCTGGAAATTACCAGAGCAGCATGGAAGGTCATGGAGGTTAGTAGAAGGTCATGGATCATTGGGGAAGGTAACGGAACCTTGTGGAGCTTGGTGGAGGATAAAAGAAGCACGTAGAAAATCATATGATATGAGTGGTAGAAATTTTGGCAGAAAGTGAGATTGTGGTGTTTCCTCTAATTTCATCGCTTTTTTTGATGCCATATGTATTAGTTTATAAAATGCTATGAGACCGGAAAAAAATATTGAATATCAGTTTATGAAGAATTATTAGATTAAGTATGAGGCCCGCCATGGGCCTGTGCCTGCATATTAGTTTAGAGAGAATATTAGTTTATGCAGTATTAGTTTAGAGAGAGTTTACTGTAATTTGAAGGGGTTTCAGCTTCAGTTTTTAAAATTTCCAACACAGACCAATTCCCCAATTCTATTGTAGGTTAGGTTCTGAGTAACATCCTGGTTAAGTTCCAAGTTTTGAAACATCACAGAGACAATCAATCGAGACAAATTCTTATTGCAAAAAAGAATTAGGTTGTTACAAAACTTTGACAAGGCCAGATTAAAACAAACTAATATACTTTTTTTTAAACTCTGAACTATATTGCTAGTTCCTAATGAATCAGTATCATTCCTTTTAATGCCAATTGATTTCATGTTTTTTCATCTCATGCATGGGTATGTCAACTTCAAAATGTGTCATCTTGCCACCTTTGAAATTAGCTCTCAAACTTTCCCAAGTGTGCCATAATTCTCCACTAACAACCAACAACCCACCCCCCTCTCTCATTTCTCCTGACTGCACACACCAAAAACTTA
>Ga0116231_10003787_pt1 | contig 31076 bp, 18 predicted proteins | sample S1TSphgellanicum_2_FD_89695 | JGI IMG/M metagenome (GOLD analysis project Ga0116231, IMG submission 89695) | Host-associated microbial communities from peat moss isolated from Minnesota, USA - S1T2_Fd - Sphagnum magellanicum MG | ecosystem: Host-associated > Plants > Peat moss > Unclassified... | reverse complement strand
TTAAATTTTGAGAAAAAGTGCCAAATTTCCAGAATCAAAAAATTTGGAAAAAAAAAAAAAAAACACCCTACATAGATTGATTGTTTTGTTGGCTTGTTGTTCCTTCTTTTTGTATACCTACTCAATACAGTAGAGTGTCTGTTCTATTTGTGCCAATATTTTTGAAATTGCAAATAGTAAGTGCATATTATTAGTATTGGTAGCCTGACACAAAATAATTTGTTGGGTGGTAGGTACCCTGCCTGCAAGAGTAGGTACACTTCTTCTGACACTGAGAGGAGGTGCACGGTGCCAGACAAGAACAAGTTTTTTAGGCACCTTTTTATTGTTATTTGACTGACTTGTGTTTTGTTGTAAGGTGAGAGATTGATTTAATGGGAGTGTCTGGCAGCAGCAAGTGCCTAACAGACAGACAGTGTTGATAATTTCATGTTTCAACAGGGCTTCCTGTCTGCCATCAATTCTATCATTGGCGGTACTGCCCCCACATGCACAGCATTCATCAGACTGCAAATCCCCATCCAATTGTTTAATAGAAATAGTTTTCTTTGTCACTCCATAAATGTTACTAATTTTTTATTTATTTATTTTTTTAAAAAGTGTCTATCAGGGACACTAGGTAGGTATTTGGTTAGTACCACCTATACTCTGTCTTTTTTCTATAGCAAAAAATATTTTTTTATATCTAATTAATCTGACCAGGGTTTTTATTTTTTCAATTTAGTGAGCTAGGTGGACTGGTCATCACTCACAAGAGGACTACTTAGGCAAATTTGGCTAGAGGTCAGAGAGAAAAGTAGGACCAAAATTCAAACCCTCTTATATACTGGCAACAGACAAGAACCAATGATCTAAATATGGCAAGTTCAACTTTTGTTTTTCCTCCAAATATGGCGACTCAAAATGCTTCTTGTTCTCTGGAAAAACCCTTTCAACAATTTGCAGCCCTCTTTTTTTTGGTCACCAAGAGGCAAAATTTCACCACAAAAAAAAAACCCCTGGACCTGACCACAATAGACTTTACAAATTCATCTTAATTTCATCCATTTTCTTAAATTTTCGTTGCAAAACTGGCAATTTCTTACCAGTTTTGTTGTTTTGGTATATATACTATTGAACCTATGTCTAGAATATAGGTATGAGTATGTGTATTGTAGAACATACTTCTCAGGTATCAAGGTGTGAACAGAAATGAAGTGGATGTAAAACTAATGTGTTGTCTCTGTGAATACAGATTTAGGTTTTGAGTTCTTGTCCATATCAACTTTCTCCACATTGACAACGAAGAACTTTTTGTCACCGTTTGTTTCTTCAGTTTAGCCATCGCCATTTTAACACCTTCAAGAAGGCATGTGATGTGGCTGAAGAATTGTTTTGTTGTTTGTGTGTAAAGTTGAGCTTATCTGAATAGAGCTTCCATGCTGGTGAATGGAACGGCATTGATGAAACTCCGGAATTTGGGTGGTGTTGTAAAGGATTTAAGGCAAAAGAAGAAAGTGTTTTGGGGCATAAGCAAAAGCTAAGTGATCTATCAAATTGTTTGTGTGAATCTTTGTTGTTGCATTTGTAGTCCGGAATTTGGGTAGTGCTGTAAAAGATTTTAGGCGAAGGAAGCAAGTGTTTTGGGGCATAAGCAAAAGCTAAGTGATTTATCAAATTGTTTGTGTGAATCTTTGTTGTTGCATTTGTAGTCCGGAATTTGGGCAGTGTTGTAGAGGATTTAAGGCGAAGGAAGAAAGTGTTTTGGGGCATAAGCAAAAGCTAAGTGATCTATCAAATTATTTGTGTGAATTTTGCTATTGCATTTGTAGCTGTTGAAACTTTCTTTTGCTACACCAGATGCTACATAATGACAATAGTGAATTGTATTGAATGACCTTTCTATAAGGAGTCAGTGTTGAGAAGTGATGAAAAACTAAGGTGATCTAAGTTGTAGTTAGATGGGCATGTAGAATTGCAAATCACAATGCATCTTCATGAGTGTCATTCAAAGAGACAAGAAGAATGGTTGGGTAATTGTTGTTGAGTTGTTAGGTATGAGAAACCTTTTGTGGGTATCCTAAGGTTAGTGCAAATGGTGCATAACAACTAGGTTTAGTGCATGCTTTTTGAGACATCTTTCAACATTAGTCTATCTTATAAATTTACATCTACCTATAGTGGTTTTACACAAGACCTCATATCCATCACTCTATGGAACATATAGTACTTAAGTTTATGTATGTAGTGGGTATAAGGGTTCTACTTTTTTTCTTTTGTTGAACTAGTTTAGTAGAGCCTATTTTATTGCATTGCATTGTAGGGATGGGAATAATAACTCAAAAGATTGAATGAACACAGAGAGGTTTAGTTTTTGGGTAGATTTCAAGAAAGTTTGTTTGATAGATTCCTAGGGTTGAATGACATAGGGATGATGCCAAGATTGCAAATAGTTATTGAATAGTGATGAACATAAACATTTTGTGGTTGGACAAAAATTGATTTTTCTTTTTTTCTTTGATAACTCAAGAAAATGTATTTGAGTTTGCTGTTGAAATTTTGTATCTTTTTTATTTAATTGTCATATGACAAGATTCAGGTTTGGTTTATTAGCCTCAAGGGCAAAAGCATGGTTAGGTGTTTTAGAAATGGCATTCGAGAATCCATAATCTAACATTAGTGATTTTTTGGCAATTTTAACAATTATTAAACCATAAATTTTATAACTATCCCCTATGCTCTTAATCATAAATATTAATAAACCAACCTATGAATATCCCTAAACATGTGATTGATAAAAAAAATCCATGCAAAAGATTAATTAATTTAATGTGAAGTGGACTCCTAAGGATAAAAATTATAACAAACACATCATTTTTAAAATTTTAAAATATAAAACATATATATTAGGAAAATTTCAATGCATTTCAATAATCAATTCTTCATTTGATGATGTTTTATTTTTTACTTTTACACTACTTTGATGTATTTTTTGAGTCACATTTTTCATTTTCTGTATGTGACAAGTGTAGTGTTGTCATTTCAAAAGTCCATTATGAGTCCATAATCTTTTTAAAATTCATCCAATTTTTTTATGATGATTATCATTAAAGTTTATGACAACATGAATTTTTATAAATTTGATAATGTTAATTTTGAATATGGCTTTAAATTTTACATTTACAAGCATGTAATCCAAAATAATTATAAGTGTGACAGTCTAAACACTCCCCCTATTCATGATTTCACCCTCAATACATATGTAGTTTATGGCCATAGATTATGGCACAATATTTTTGGTTACAAAGGATCCAATGTAAGTTGGTGATAAATGTGTTGAAGGGAATATGTTTTTCTTATTAATGTTTTAAAATTGATAACTTACTTAGATGATAATTGAATCATCCAAGTAGGTTACTAAATTTTTGAAAATTCAATATCAAACACTTATCAATTACTAGTTATACAAAAAATTAATAAATAGCTAATAGATTATTAATACTCAACTTGATAATTAGATAAAAATTCAATAACTAACCAACATTAGTTTTCACCCACACATACCATACAAGAAATGTTAATAAAAACCAAGTTAAGGAATGGAGTGAAATGGATTCCTTCAATATACAATTAAATTGTACTTAATTTATTTAGGCACAAAGCTTCCTTTATCAAGGTCAATCACACAAAAGTGGGACAAAGTCTTGTATCTGGCTTTTTCTACCAATTGGAACAATGTTTGATTCAAAAAAAAAAACCCTAAAAAATGCATGTTCATTCGGTTGGTATGCCACAAGGCAATGGTTGCCAATTCGTGGAGAGCTCAAGTTAACTCATTGTTGAATACCAAATGTCCATGTTGTGGCCAATGTGGGGTGGGTATTTGTTTTTTTATAGTAATAGTTAGGTCTAGGTATTTGAAAATAAAAGAAAATGTTTGTACTACTTGAGTTCCATTCTTTTATTTTGAGGAGATTTAAAGAACCGCTCAAGTCCAAGTTTTTAAAACCCAAAGAGGGCGATTATGAGGTGGGGATAGACGTTAAAGTATATGATTAACCCACTAGAATTCACATGTTGTTGAAGAACAATAATGGAGGCCTAAACCACAAAATGTCCATGAAGTACACAACCAACAACAAGATGTGCAACTGTAGATGCAACCTAAAGTTGTGGATAATCCTAGACCTTCTACATGTTATTACATTGGAGGACCTTAATTTACCACATATAAATACATGGGAATTTTTTTTAGAAGTAATACTAAAAAACTTACACCTTTTTAAACTCCAAAATAATCAAATCCTTTAGGTAGAAAAATAGATCAACATCAAAAGGCAACAAGTTGTTTCAATAGATGGCTTAGTATAGCAAAAAGATGCATTATGTTTTGCTAGAAATGGTTGGATTGTAGGTGTAAAACAAACATGAAGAAAAATAGAAGATGCAGTTGTAAAGATAGTGAACAAAAGTTCATGTAAAGGTAGTTCAATTGCATATCCAACTTGCATTATAAGAATAGTCTTAGAAGAAGGTTTTGGCAATGAAGGAATAATAGATTGCTAAGGTACACATGGAATGTATTTTAAAGTAATAGAAATAGAGTAATTTATGGAGCAATTGGTGGAGACTCTAGAGAAAATCAAAGTAGAAAGGTATATAATTCATCAATAGTTGAGTCATGAGTCTTGACATTAAGTATTGGAAATTGAAGACAAAGGTTGACAACCATGTTTATCCAATGCTACATTGATTAAAAACAATGTTAGGTTGGATGCTATAGTTGTAAATCAAGAACAACAAATAAAACAACTCAAGGAGCAATTATAAAAGGCAATCAAAGAGAAGAATGAAGCACATGTGGTCACAATTCAACAACATGCCATTCATGATAGATCTATGCAAACACTAAATAATGAGGTTAAACAATTACAAGATGCTTTAAAGAAAAAAAGGTGTAGAGCCTTATACATAAGTTATGATGAGCTTCAACTAAACTATATGGTCATGGGGACCAAGATGAAGGCCACGAAATTGAAAGAGACAAACATTAATAAGTGGTGGAACCTTCTCCATGGTACAAGAGGAAATAAATAATGTTTTTAGTCAATATCATGCTAATGAGAAATTGTATATGACCAAACTTAAGGTGTATTGACATGCCTTTTCATAATATCACTATGTCCCACCATTGTAGAGCCCAAAGTACATGCAAAAAAGTCTAGATTTTAAGGACCTAGGCATAGGTGCAAGTCGAAGAGTTATATATCTAAATCAACAACCATAGGCACCACAAAATTTACAAGGTGGGGATGCTACAAATGCAAGTGATTATGTAACTATGCACTATGGAAAAACATTGGTCCTAGAAGATACTGCATACACTTGTTGATGTTAAAGTACATGGTGTACAACCACAAAATTCTACAATTGAGGTGCAAGGTGAAGAATCTTCCAAACCACAATAAAAAGTTCAAATTGTTGTGCAATCAGAAGAGTAAAAGCCAAAGTTTGATGAATATGTTATTATAAATACCATGTTTATTACAACATACACTAACAATGATGGACAAACTTAGCTCCACATTGACAACCAAAAACATGTTTAATTTATTGTGGTTTAACCACAAAATGAATAATAATTGCAAGAACCAACTATATATCAAAATCAACACAAGAGGAAGGTGTAAATACATAAATAATTTTTGTTTCATTGTCACAACCTTACTTTGGGAGAGTGTGAGGATGAAATTCACACTCCCGAAATTGGGACTTGGGAGTCTTTCGGGACTCTCAAAACTTTAGAATTCAATTGCAGGAATCAAAATAACTTGCATTGGGGTGTTCCTTATATCATTGTAAAGTTATAAAAGTGTAGATGTCGAAAATGGCCTCGCATGGGCCATTTGGACATCTTCAACACAAGTTATGGCAAAAAGAAGGGTCGGGAGTCAAATTGGCAGTTTGACTCCCGACCATTAAAAGTTGGGAATCGACCGACCCCAATGCGTGTAGGTGGAGTGCAATACACCATTGGAAAGCTCTCGAAGAAAGCTACAAGTTTGTTTTAGACTTCATCCTGATCGGAGGCATGAGAAAAAAATTATGACCTCACAAAGTCACGAGAGTCCTAACCGGGACAATTTCAGGACAGTTTCAGGATTCCTCCTTGGGAGTCCTGAGACAAAAAGCCATTCGGATGTAGGTGCCGTGGAGAGATGCAAAGAATACTATACGGGGGAAGGTGGTGGCTTCCCCCAAGTCCAGGCCGTTGTGAGTCATGTGAGTCCAGAGTTGCCCATGGCTTGTTTTAACACCAAAGGTGCTACAGAATGTCGCAACCCCACTTTGAAGGAGTTGTGAGGTCACCATTCACACTCCCGAAAATGGGACTTGGGAGTCCTCCGGGACTCCCAAAAATTCAGAGCGTGATTGTAGGGGTCAAAACACTTTGCATTGAGGCGTTCTTTATACCATTGGAAAAGTCTTGAAGTGTAAATGTCCAAAATGGCCTCATATGAGCCATTTGGACATTTGCAGCACAAGTTATGGTTGAAAGAAGGGTCAGGAGTCAAATTGGCAATTTGACTCCCGACCATTAAAAGTCGAGAATCGACTCGATTCTGGTGTGTGCAGGTCAAGTGTGACACACCTTTGGAAAACTCCTGAAGTGAGCTATAACTTTGGTTCAAACCTTGTCCCGATCTGAGTTCAGGGCGAGAAGTTATGAGCGCCCAAAGTCCCGGGAGTTCAAACTGAGACAATTTTGGGACTCCATTTTGGGAATCCCAGGAAAAAGAACCATTTGGATGCAAATGCGACGGAGAGCTACAGGGTGAACCCCTTGTGGGGAGGGAGGCAACAACCCCTTCGACGGAGAGCTACAGAGAATACTATATGGGGGAAGGTGGTGGCTTCCCCCGAGTCCGGGCCGTGGTGAATCAAGTGAGTCGAAGGTAGCCCGTGGCTTGTCCCAACACCAAAAGGGTGTAGAATGAGTTTTAATCAACTTGTTGGTTGGATTTGGATGCAGGACTGTATAATTGAGTAAGCTTGTCCCTCTTCGTAGTCTATCCCGGAGCTTTTAGCACGCCCCTCTCACCCCCTTTAGTGCTGGAAGTTGGGAGCGTGCCCTGAGTCCCAGAAATTTCGCAATTTGAGTGACTTAGCCCCAACTAAGGGCTAACTTGGGACTTGGCAGCGCGTCACTTGGTATCACAACTCTGGTTAAGCTCGGGTCATTGCTTGGGAGTTTTGGATGGCACCCAAGAAGAATCGGAAGCAAGTTCAAGACACCATGTTAGAAGAACCTAATGAAGATCGTGTAGTCCCGCCGGAATCAATTGGGGAGGAGGAACAAAGGACCCGGGAGGACCAAGATGAGCCCGAAAGTGAGGAGGAACATTGGAGCTCGGTCCTATTCACCCAGGAACAATTGGAAATCCTCTTCAAGATGAATAGGCCCGACTTTAGTGAGTTGGTTACGGCCCTCAAAGGAGGAGCATCCATCCACAACCTTTTGGTTGCGGGCACCATCGAAGTTCCCAGGTTTGGCTGGTTGGAACCTCGCATCCTTATGCTTGGCTTGCAGAAATGGAGGATTATTTGCATGCCGCCAAGGTTGGACGACATTCGGCCGTGGAGCTTGCTTAGTCCTACTTGAAAGGCTATGCCGCAACATGGTGGAGGACAATGAGACAAGAGGAAGGGAAGAACCATGGCTACACTTGGGAGTTCTTCAAGGAATGCATTAAGACCGAATTTGTCCCAAGGAACTCCGACTACATTTCAAGGTGCAAACTTCGTGACCTTGTGAATGCCACAAATGAGAATTTGAGGCAATATGTGAGGGCTTACTCCGAACTCATGCTTGAGATCGGGCACATGCATGAATTGGATCGTGTGTGCCGATTCGTGATGGGACTTCCAACTTGGGCCAAGCGAAAGCTTGAGGAAAATTGGCCCTCTTCACTATTCGAAGCCATCACAAAAGTGGAAGGCTTTTCGAATGTGGGGTGGAGTGAAAAATTCAGGTTCAAGAAAGATAACAAGTTTCTTCACAAGAAACCAAAACATGACGGTGAATGCATTTGTGGGCAAGGAAGCCTAACCAAGGATAAGCCCAAACAATTCCAAGGCGTGGGGTTTAAACCTAAAGGGAACTTCGTGAAGAAGGGGGTTCCTTTCAAAGGGACCCAACCCAAGGGAGATGTTAGGGTGAAACCCAAAGGAACATGTTTCAACTACAACGAGATGGGGCATTACTCCAAGGATTGTCCCAAGTCCAAAGCAGGGAATGGGGGCTCTAAGGTAATTACCCGCAATGCCAACCTAGCCCAAACTGAATGCAATTGACTTATCTTCTTGAAGGGGAAGATTGCTAAGCGGGATTTGTTATGTCTTTTGGACACAGGGACTTCTCACAACTTCATAACATGAGAAGCGCCGAAAGGATGGAGCTCCACTTGGAGGAATTCAAGGCACCCATCGAGGTGCATCTCGCGGATGGGGTTCCCCATCCCACTATGTCACAAGCAAAAGAGGTGCCTCTCCAACTAGGAAATTGGAAAGGAAAGGTGGACTTGTTGGTGTCCTCCTTGGGTGGAATGGAGTGCGTTTTGGGAATGGAGTTCATCACCCAAAACAATGTGCTCATAGAAAGGCATAATAGACTAGTTAGGATTCCTTCCAAAAGTGGGATCGTGAAAGTGAAGGCGCATGAGATGCCTTGTGTGAATGGGCCAACCATCCACTTTATGTTAGGAAAAACCTGGGAAAGAGAATGCATGGGAGGTTATGGCATGTTGTGTGTCATGCGGGTGTTGGATGAGTATGAGCCCAAGGAAGCCACCAAGTTGGTGACTTTCGCCAAGTGCATAAAGCAAATTTTGGAAGAGTTCCTCGATGTGATGCCCGAAGAGTTGCCCGAAGACCTGCCCCCGAGAAGACGAGTTGATCATGAAATTGAGATGGTATTGGGAGTGGCACCTCTCACCAAGGCCCCATATAGAATGAGCCATGAGGAGTTGAAAGAGCTTAAGGTTCAACTCGAAGAACTTTTCGCGAAAGGTTACATCAAACCGAGCAAGTCGCCATATGGGGCACCCTTCTTTTTTGTTCACAAGAAGGATGGGACGTTGAGAATGTGTGTTGATTATAGAGCACTCAACAAGGCAACGGTGAAAAACCGGTATCCTTTGCCTCGAATCGATGATCTATTTGACCGTCTCTCAGGAGCCAAGGTTTTTAGTAAGATTGATCTACGTTCGGGATATTACCAAATTCAGATTGCGGAAGGGGATGAAGAAAAGACTATTTGCCACACAAGGTATGGCTCATACGAATTCTTGGTGATGCCTTTTGGGCTCACCAATGCACTCGCCACATTTTGCACTCTCATGAATGACATTTTCCGGGAATGGCTTGATGACTTTGTGGTCGTCTACATAGACGACATTTTGATCTATAGTGGCTCCTTGGAGGAGCATGCGGAGCACCTCCACAAGGTGTTCCAAAGGCTAAGGGAAAACAAGTTGTATGCCAAGCTCGAGAAGTGCGAATTTGGGGTGACCAAAGTGAACTTCCTTGGGCATAGGATAACTCAAGAAGGTTTGAAGATGGATGATCACAAGGTCAAGGTAATTATGGATTGGGAACCACCCAAGTTGGTGCCGACCTTAAAATCCTTTTTGAGATTGGCCTCCTACTATCGCAAGTTCATCAAGAACTTTGCGAAGATAGCCACGCCTTTGACAAACCTCTTGAAAAAGTCTGCTGTCACTTACGAATGGGAAGAAGCATGCGACAAAGCCTTTGAGACCTTGAAAGGTATTTTGGTGAAGGCACTTGTGTTAAAGTTGCTCAACTTTGACAAGGACTTTGAAATCCATTCCGATGCCTCCGATTTTGCAATTAAAGGAGTCCTAGTGCAAGAAGGAAGACCAGTGGCATTTGAGAGCAAGAAGTTGAGTGAGACGAAGCGAAGGTGGCCAACACATGAGAAGGAAATGTGGGCGGTCATACATTGCCTCAAAACTTGGGGCCATTACATAGGCTCCAAAGATGTGGTAGTGTGGATCGACAATGTGACCTTGAAGTACTTTGCAACTCAATCCAAGTTGTCTTCAAAGTAAGTGAGATGGCAAGAGACACTGGCCTTGTTCAATGTGGATATTCGACACAAGCTTGGGAAGGATAATGTGGTGCCCGACGCGTTAAATCAAAAACACTAACTTAGAGTGGTGTATGTGGGAGAGATGGAACTTCAAAAGGAAGTTCGACTAGCAAGCTACCGTGATGCATTTGCCAAAGAGGCAAGGCAAAACATTTAGAATGGAGCCAAGTCCCACTTCCATTTACAAAATGGATTATTGTGGTACAAGCAAAAGCGACTCTATGTGTCGGAAAGGAAGATGAGAAATACCATTTTGAAGGAGTGTCATGATGGACCACTTGCGGGTCATGGTGGTGCAAATTGCATCACAACACTCCTAAAGAAGTCCTACTATTGGCCCAACTTGAAGGATAGTGTGGAATAGTATGTGAAGACTTATTTAACTTGCTAACAAAATTGAACCTTCAACAAGAAGCAAGTGGGTTTGTTGCAACCTTTGCCAATTTTGGAAGGGCCGTGGGAAAGTGTGTCCATGGATTTCATGGTAAGCTTGCCCCCATCAAGGGGGTTCGATGCCATCATGGTGGTGGTGGATCGATTTAGTAAGATGGCACATTTCATTCCCACAAAAGATGAGGCCACGACCCAAGAAACTAGTAGGTTGTTCTTCACACATGTCTTCAAGCTTCATGGGCTTCCAAAGGATATAGTCTCGGATCAAGACCCAAAGTTCACAAGTAAGTTTTGGCGAGCCTTCTGGAAGAGAATGGGGTCGGAGCTCAAAATGAGCACTTCTTTCCACCCCCAAACAGATGGGCAAACCGAGAGGGTGAACTTCGTGATCCAATAATTCTTAAGGAATTATGTGGCGCCGGATCAACGAGGTTGGGTGGACCACTTGGAGTTAACCGAGTTTTGTTACAACAACTCAGAACATTTCGCGACAGGGTCCACCCCCTTTCAAATGGTGACGGGCAAATCACCAATTGTGCCCATGACTTGGGTAGCACATGGACAAACCCCGAGTGATGCAAGTGAGGAAGTGCCGACGGTCACATAACTTGATGAAGAAAGACGGCGCCTTTGGGAGGTGGCAAAGGCTAACTTGGAAAAGGCGCACAAAAGGTACAAGGATTTTGCGGACAAGTCCCAACAAGAGGTGAAGTTTCAAGAAGGGGACGAGGTGTGGTTGAACATTTAAAATTTCCGGTTGCTAGAAGGTTTAAGTCATAAGTTTTTGGGCCCATATGCATGCCCATTCAAAGTGTTAGAAAAGAAATTTTCCGACACTTATAAGTTAGAATTACCGGAAAACCTTAGAGTTCATCCCACATTTCATGTGTCTCTTCTGAAGCCGGTCTCCCATGATACCTCAAGGCCCAATCGAGAGCACAACTCAAGGCCCCCACCTAGACTTGGTTCACAATGAACCAGAGTTTGAAGTGGAGGCCGTGCTCAAGTCAAGGCAACTAAAAGGACGATAGTGGGAATACTTAGTGAAGTGGAAAGGATACCATCCAATAGAAGCATCTTGGGTGAATGAATCCGACATAGAACATGCCCAAGAAGCCATAAAAAAATTCCACACTAAACTGGCAAAGAAGAAGAGACGTAAAACGTGACGAGGACATCACCTTTCTTTTAGTGGGGTTGGGTGCCACATAAAATGTACCACATCAAGTTGCAAGTGAAATAAAGGCTTAAGAACTTCCAAAAGATTGTATCACAAGAATTATGTATAAGTGCAAATAGGGTTGTCAAGTTTAGCATGAGACAAATGGAACTTCTTGCATAGCCCAAATCAAAATCGGACTCCTACTTTAGGGTGAAAAGAAATCTTGACCCCAAAAGAGGAGGCAAGCAAGGTGAGCTTGCAGGGACATGCACAAGCCTTAAGTGCATCCTAAAGGGTTGGTTGGTAGTGGCAGCCAACGCGGGAAGTCATGACCCCATTTGCGTACTTTATCGTGTAGTTTGGGACTTGGGTTTTGGTAAAACCTAAATGTCTCTTCTCATACCTTGATAAGCAAACCTTTTAATCAAGGTTTGATTGTTGTGATCAAGGCGCAAGGTTGGGAAAGGAGTCATGTCAATAGTTTAGGTCAAAAGTAGACTTGACTTGAGTCCTCATGAAGGGAAGGTTGGAAAAATGGCCTCCCAAATGGGGGTTCCGTCAATTAAGCTACTTTAGTCTTTTGATGAAACAAGAGTTAAGGGTTTTCTATGAGATGCTCTTGGACTTGCCAAGAAGGTGTTGGAAACTTGGGGATGCCTAAGTTAGCTTGAAGCAAGGTCTAACCGCAAAAGTCGGCATTTGATGGCCAAAGGATCCAAAGAAAGTGATTGTACTTGCAAAGGAAATTTCTAAGTATCAATGAGGACATTGACCTTTTCTTCTAGTGGGGGAGAGTGTCGCAACCCCACTTTGAGGGAGTTGTGAGGTTGCCACTCACACTCCCGAAAATGGGACTTGGGAGTTCTCCGGGACTCCTAAAAACTCAGAGCGTGATTGCAGGGATCAAAACACCTTGCATTGATGCGTTTTTTATACTATTGGAAAGTTCTTGAAGTGTAAATGTCCAAAATGGCCTCGTATGAACCATTTGGACATTTGCAGCACAAGTTATGGTCAAAAGAAGGGTCGGGAGTCAAATTGGCAATTTGACTCCCGACCACTAAAAGTCGGGAATTGACCCGATTCTGGTGTGTGCAGGTCAAGTGCGATACACCATTGGAAAGCTCTCGAAGAGAGCTACAACTTTGGTTTAAACTTCGTCCCAAACTGAGTTTGGGGCGAGAAGTAATGAGTGCCCAAAGTCCTGGGAGTTTAAACTGGGACAATTTTGGGACCTCATTTTGGGAGTCCCGGGAAAAAGAGCCATTTGGATGCAAATGTGACGAAGAGCTGTAGAAAATACTATATGGGGGAAGGTGGTGGCTTCCCCTGAGTCCGGGCTGTGGTGAGTCAAATGAGTCCAAGGTAGCCCGTGGCTTGTCCCAACACTAAAAGGGTGTAAAATGAGTTTTAATCAACTTGTTGGTTGGATTTCGATGCAAGACCGTATAATTGAGTAAGCTTGTCCTTTTTCCTAGTCTATCCTGGAGCTTTTAGCACGCCCCTCTCACCCCCTTTAGTGTTGGAAGTTGGAAACGTGCCCCAAGTCCCAGAAATTCCGCAATTTGAGTGACTTAACCCCAACCTGGGGCTAACTTGGGACTTGGGAGCGCATTAGAAATTGAACTAACCAACTTGTTGGTTGATTTGATGCATGTTTGAGTAAATAACTAAAGCTTGTCATTCTTCTTAGTCCCATCCGGGAGCTTCAGCACGCCCCTCTACCCCTTCTAATGTTGAGAGCTAGGAGTGTGCCCCGAATTCCTCACAATTTCGCTGTGTGAGTAATTTAGACCCATCTTGGGTTTAACTAGGAACTTGGGAGCGTGTCATTCATTCTCTTTAGCATTTCTCAAATGTATTATTGGTTCATCAAGGATTTCGAGGTAAGAATCCATAATACATGCAAGGTAATGTTAAAATACAATGGATTGTAACAATGTATACAAAATAGACCAAATGTATATGTTGATAAAGATTTATGGGAACTTGTTAGGATTTGAATTATGTTTGGAATGAAAAGTATAACTTTCTAATGGAGAAAAAAGAAGATATGGAAAATAATGGTAATCTTTTGGGAACGAACATTGTAGTTATTAAAAATCAGAAAACATAATTATGTTGTGTTTTTGAGGAGATGTTGGAGATTTTCTTTTGTAGAACATACTATACATAAGTGATTATTGAAATGAATAACAATGGAGAATAATGAATTTAAAATTTTGATTTCTTGCAACATTTTTTCTAGAGTAATTATTTTCATGTTTTTTCTAAAAATAAGTAGTTAATGTTAAAAATAATACTTACTAGGTTGCTCACCCAACACCTTAAGAAGGTGCACAACATTGTGATAGAGAAAGCGAAATCTAATCATCCTTTGATTCATGAAGGGGGCTTAATCACCAAAAACATGTTCAGATCAATAAACACATTTTAAGTGATACACATGTAATTCAACAATGAAATGACCAAAAGGCAATTGCTTGAACTTGTGTGAAAACCCATGCAAAATGAAATCATGTCTAATTGCTTAATAAAAAAAAAATTGAAATGTGAAAGTCCCTTTTGTGATTAGTTTCAAATTGACTTTTACAAGTTTTGGGCATTCAATTTTGGGGTGTTGGGAACATCCCACGCAATGCTTGCACACAAATTAAGAAAAATGAGAACCTATAAACCCCCTCATTTGCACCACTTGATGCATGTATGCAAAAAGGTTGAAGATGGTGTGGGATGGCACATATTGGGAACATGAGTTGAACAAAACAATTTGAATATGATAAATTAATGTACTAGTCATTAATTTCCATGAATTTGAGATGATTCATGTACAATATGGCCTCATACCTACCCATTTTTCTCTTTTTGGTTTAGGTTTTCTTTGTAGGGCCCATGTTAAATGTGGGTTATTGTTTCAATGCAGGTTTCATAGGATCAATAAAGATGAATTCATGGTGACCATGATTCTTCTCCAACTTGAACATCATGACATTTATACCCATAAACATGTGGAGAATGTGGCAAAGGTGGCAATAGCCTATTGCTAAGCACATGGGATTGGTGATGTGGATTGTAATTCTAAAAAAGGTTCTCCCCCATATAGGGATTAGGGTGTGGGTAGGATTGTATGTAGTGGACATTTTTGGCATGGTTTTGTAGAATTGGGAATTTCCATCCACCTATCATGTACATAAAAGCTATGGTTTGCATTTGAGGACATGATCCTTTATGATATCTAAATATATGTAAAGAATTTTTGATTTTTGACAAACCTTTTTGTCATGGACTCAAAACCATCTTATTCTTGCATTATTATTTCACATATACATTGTTCAAGTGTAAGATTCTTAAGCAATATCTACATAATTTTTTGTAAAATCTTCATGATGTTAGGGGAAATTTGCAATACCCACATATGGGCACTCAATACACATTGGGCTTTTGATTTGTGCGCAATACCTGCATATGGGTCACAAAATAGGTGTTGATTTATTGGGTTTAATCATCCTTTTGAAGCCCAAAATGAAAGGATGCAAGTATTGCACTTTGGGATATATCTTCAACTAACTACCATAAATTAAGATTGAGTCATTTTCATGACATCCATGATGTGCAAGTATTGCATAAGGTATAAAACCATTACTATGTTGCAATATTCCCATGTGGGTCATGAAAATAAGTGGAAATTTAAGAACCCAAAACCATTCCAAACATGGTGGTTTAAAATTGATGTGGGTATTGCATTTTTGGATTCAGTTTTCATCCAATCACCTACGATTAAAATCAAGTGAATTTCAAAATTCCTTGTGTATGCATATTGCATGATGTAAAACCCTAAACTCAAAACCCAAAATAGTCCTAATGGTAGATGTTGTAAACCTTAACAACTATACAAACATATGTAAATGCAAAATACATATTTTTTAATAGTAACTAATTATGCTCTACATTTTAAAGCTAACTAAATGGGAATGATAAGTGGAAAAATTAGCCCCTAGATTTTAAAGCGAATAAAATAAAATAAATAAAAATAAAAAATCTTAAAAAATCTTAATGGTAGATGCCACAAACCCTAACAATGTTACAAAAATATAAAATTGCAAATCTTTTTTCATAGTAGTTAATTATGTCTCGTATTTTAAAAGTAAATAAATGAAAAAATTGAGCGAGAAAAGAGGTTGAGACTTTTTCCACTCCTTCTCAAAAGCAATAAAATGAATGTGTTTTGCTCCATATATGTCTAAATGAAAAATCCTCCCAAAAATCCAATTTAAGGTGGACTTTAGTTAATATAAAAGGTGCAAAATTCATAATTATTTATTATGAGAAAAAAACTTAATTGCAAACCATATTCTTTAAGTACTTCATTAAAATAGGTACATCAAATAGTTAAATCTATTGCTTGGTGCTTAATTAAATTAAATTAATGAAATTAAATACATTGTGCATTACATATCCCAAAGTGAAAACAAAGTTATAAAATCAATGCCATAAAATTGATTGCTTGGATTTGAAGTTAACATTTATCATCATTAGGGGTTCAAATAGGATTAAAATGATTATTGGTGTATTCTTTGTAACACTTGGATTTTATATTATAACTTCATCGATCAAAGTTGACAACATGGAAGCGCTAAGTAGGTGCAACAATGAAGGTGTAAGTAGGTAGATTTTGTCAAGAGGTAAAGGTTTAGTGGAAAATAGATAAAGGTTTTGTCAAAAGGTAGTGGTTTAACTAGGAAAAAATAGAGGTATGTCAAAATGCAAAGGTTTAGTTAGGAAATAAAAAAGCTTTGCTCAAAGTAAAAGTTTAACCAAGAAATAAAGAGATTTTGTTGAGTTAGGAGAAAATATAAATTTTGCCAAGAGGTAGAGGCTTAGTTGAGAAGAGATAGAGTTTTGCCAAGAGATAGAGGCTTATCTAGGCAAAAATAAAAGCTTTGCCAAGAGAAAAAACGTTTTGTCATGCGAGGATATAAGTCTTGTTGAGAACTACTGGTTTAGCTAGAGAAAGATATAGGGTAGGTAGGGGATTAATTTTTTGTTGGTAGGTAGGGCCAAGATGTAAGGCTGCAGGGTAACTAGGTCAGTAGGGTAGGATAACTAGGTCAATAGGGTATCTAGGTGGGAGGGTAGTATGAATGTCAGGGTTGAAAAAAAAGGTCAAAGCTCAGAGCAGCCACACAAGGTTGTCTGTGGTGCAATGTTGGTTAACGCAAGGTCAGGAGCTGGACGGAAAAACGCAGCCCATTCTAGGACAGAATGGCCAACTGGTGCACTGGTGGGTGCTGGTTTACTCTGGCCAGACAGTGGAACATGACCAATGTGGTATCTATCTATGAAGGAAGGTAGTTTGTTTGTTTTGGTTTGTACTTATGAGATCCACCAAACCGGGATGCTTCAGATGGTGTTCTTGGTCTCTTTGGAAAAGCTCTTGAGACACTTCTGCCTTCTTGAGAACAGGACACACTAGGAAGATGAACCCATCATCCTCTACTTGAAGAAACTAAACTAAAGGAACCATCCATTAAGTCCTATGAAAAGAAGTTCAATCAGGAGTTCGTACACAGCAGCAGGGTGAATAGGAGCTCCAGTATTTCACCAAATCCCAATATCCCAAGACAGGAATCTTGTGTTAGTTTCGACACACAAATGACACCGACCATTTTGGAGGCAAGAGCCCCTCTGTTTTAGTTGCATACCCTAGTACCTTAGCCAATTTGATACTAATTATATTATTTTCAGGAATGTTGAAAATTTTCAAAAATTATTTCTTCCAAATCAAAAAATATTGTGTAGGGTAAGAGTGGATATTTAGGAACATTTCATTTGTTGAAATGAAAATTTCAAAATTAATTAATTATTTGACGGACATGTGTTGAAATGGCCAAGGTACTGTGGGAGTACACAAAAAGAAATTTCCTTGTGTAGCCTCTTTGGAGGAAAGCTTAGATCTGTGAATTGAATCCCTCCTCAAAAAGGGCAGGCTGGGGAAGGGGGCTTCAAAATAGCCTACTAACTTTGCTATGTCTGTTGGGGGTATGGTAATCAGCCCTATGAACTTTCTGAGTATCATGATGCAGCATCGGTCCAACCTTGTAGCAATGTGGGCATTTGCATAAGGCATTTGCGCAAGTCATCACACTACCATCTACAAAGTTCATAGGGGTAACTAATGTCCTACCAGGCTTGGACTCAGCTACCCTGAGGTCGTAGGCCACTTATTTTCAGAATGTCCTAACCTTGGGGCCTTATACTACACAAAAATATTGGTTATAAGGTTATAGATTTTGCTTTAAATTGTGTCCTCTGCAGAAGTCGTGGCCAAACAACCCATTGGTTCCAGTTGGAACGAATTCACCGTTAGAGTACCTCTGTTCAGTACGTGACCCTGCAAAAATATTTCTCATATCCAAGTTTAGTTATTTATATTCTTGTAACCGCCCGTATAACTAAAACTGGGACTGCAGATGGGTGGGAGAATACTAATAGCAACTCACCAGGATCAATCAACAGCAAGTGTTAGGCTTTGTTGTGCCTTTTACCAGCTTCTATATTCATGCTGTGCAAAAATGTTGCGCCAGAACCAATTTGCTGAGCCGATCTGGCATGTTTTGACTTTTCTTCATCCAATTTTCTTTTGCAGCACCACAGCTGATCTTATTAACTAACCTCCTATTTTTTCATATCAAGCCTGGATCTATTTTTGCAGGCCCTTAGCAGCCTGAAAGTTTGGAGAGATGTCCTCATGACCGACATTATTCCCAGCAGCATCTGTATAATGTTCATTGTTTTGGCTGGCAGCGAGGCAGCTGGACATATTCTGGGGGAGAAAAAACCAACAATAAGAACAACAACAATGGCCGACAGCATTTTGTTGTCCACACTCCATTCAGAAGGGAGAATAAGAAGAATTGCATATGTCACCTGTGTGAAGGTGCAGAAGGGTACCAGGAGTTGTGCTCATTTGTGTTGAGTTCAGTCTTCATTGTTAGCCAAGCTCTTGAAACTAGTGATAATAAATAAACAAAGGGAGTGAACTTAACATACATTGGAGGGTTCATATGCCATTGTTTTGCAAAGATTGCAATGACAAGAGTTCATTGTCGTTTGGTCGGATTTTGTTTCAATCTGAAAAACTACCGCCAACCAAGTCTTCCTGAAAGAGTAGTGCCAAACTAGTCTTCCCTTCAATAAACCTCTACACGGTGGGTAGGTGCACATCATGAACTAACATCAAGGCTTTTGTAAGTGCTGTAGTTGGGAATCGATTGATCAGCACTACTTGCTGTACAAAGAATAATGCGTCAAAGCTTTTTCGCAAACCTGTGCCCATTTATTCATTTTTTTCCTATTCACCAATCATAGCCAACATGTCAAGAGGGAGTGAACACCTACCAGGAGGGCATGGAAGGTGCTAAACACACCCCCAATGAGCTCTGTCGGGCACATTTGTTGGTCAAAAATGCTCAGCCCTGTGGTTTTGTTGCAGGTTTTGACAGGTTTGACCTTGCTTTTATGCTAAATAAAAAATAGCATTGGTATTCTTCAAAGTTGAAATATTGATGGTTGGTATCCGCGCTTTTGTTTTTTTGTTTTTTTGAGAGGCCTTGAATTTGAAATCGTTGATATAGTAGAATAGAAATATAAAAGTCTCTTTGCAAAACAAACTGCATTAATTTTTGTGCAAAACCATGCAAGAGACAAAATGACAAGCCCAAAAATGTGTTGGACAAAGCTTGTTGGGGTGGGGGAAGGGGGTAATTAGTGCACCATGGTCGATCAATGGTGCCTGGACAGGAAACATTTTGTTTGGTTGCATTCCTGTCCCATAGCTAATCACCATGATTAGGCTATGCACCAACTATCCACATGCATCTTCCTAACTAGCCAGGAAATAGTTTATGTAATTACTATGATACTTACCCACATAGAGTGCCCAGCAGCAACCCTCTATAAGTATGTAGCGCATCCAGTGTGTACTGTTTAGTTTCCCCCCCATCCTCACCCATGAACTTAAAAGATCGAGTGTAAAAGTCGGACTATTTAACTCACCACTTGGGTCAATCATTGTAGTTGTCCAATGAGAAAGAGTCATTTATTGTTTCTCAAGATGAATCGTACAAAGTCAGAGACTATTTAACTCACCACCTGGGCCAATCATTGTAGTTGGCCAATGGAAAACAGTCATTTATTGCTGAGAAACACTTATTTCCTGATATGGGTGATCGTGGAGGGCACCCTAACCATGTAACCGAAAGAAGATTCAGAGTGATTTTCTGTAAATCTTCATCCAAAAAGTACTGTAAAGGCCAATTTACTGCTACCATTGGGCATGCTCTTACGGAGGTATTGGGTAATGTAAGGGGGAAGAAGGAGGGTGTATAAGGAAGGTGTGGAACCTGGGCAACTTGGCACATCTGAGTCTTAACTGGATTGTGCACGGGTGGGTGCTGGGTCACATCACCCTATATATGTTTGGCAACCAGTTAGAAAAACCTAACAAATCAGTGTTTGGTTTGCAACAAATTTTTGTTATTTTTGACCCACAAAATGGAAAAAAATTTGGGGGTTTTTTTTTTCTATTGTAAATTCAACTAATTTTCCTAATCTTTTGGAAAAACCTGCCAATTTTTTGATATCAATTTAGCCCTGCTAACAATCTTTTGTAAAGTAGCAACAACAGGAGGGCCCACTCCACCCTGGGTGCTTGGATGAAGATCATGATACAACATGGCAGGATGTGATGAGGTTGTTGGGCAGAAGGCATTGCTTCCCACCCCCACAGCCTTGGCCCCCAAAATTTATAGAAGCTTTGCACGCCACCTGCAAATGCTGTTGGTGTTGAGTTCAGCACTGAGCAGCCACCCTCACGTTCTCTCTTTGTAAAAACTGTACCTTGTTCAGTGCACCATATAGGTGGACAATTGCTAATAGGATCAGAGTCTTGATTGGTTTATAGGTAGGTACCTATTCATTGTTTGCTTGTAAAGATAGGGTGAACAACCTAGTCATTGGTAGCATTGATAAACCAAAACTGATTTTGCCTTGTTCTCAATAAGTATTTAGGGCCGGAACTCAAGAGAAGGATGACCAGATGAAATGATGAAACCCTGCCAAACTTTATAAAAAATAATCACTCAAGAACAGGAGAGAAAAAGAAACAAAGAACAAGGACCAAAGTCCAGGCAGGCAAAAGAGCCCCAAAGAGGTGAGCCACACGGAGGTAAGGGAAAAACTAAGTGCTGAAACCTCCACCAGTTGCATGAAGCATATCAATTAAAGAAAGGGTAGGTAGGCCCAACAAAGCTCCAAGATTAGAAGAACCTTCCCTGCAACAACAGCCCGCCTTGAAATGGAGGCAGCTTGCACTTACTATAATGCCACCAACACTCTTTGTCTATAAAAGGAATGCAAAACCGATAAAGATGTGCCCTTTGCTATCCACTTCATGTTAGCACATCGATAAAGAAAGTTGTCGACCTACTAGTGAAGACACCCAAAAACCTCCATGGCAAGAAGGAGAAACATGTACATTGGGTAACGGTTGTGATAAAGCCCTTCCTTCACCTAAATAACCACTATTGCAACCACCCCATGGGAAAGAACTGCTTGTGATACCAATTTGTTCGAGTGAAGTCAACAATGACAATAGCGATCAATGTGCAAATACCACCCGAAGATAGAACAATGTTGACCTGTCAACAAAAGGACTCAAAAAAAGACAATGAAAAAACATCAATTTGTTCTTGCAAATATGAAACTTTACATTTCTCGCAATGGATGTAAATGCATCTCAAATGACAGCATGAAATGAAATCCTTTCTCCACCATGGGCACAACAGAGGAGGTGGATTCCCATGGGGTCTAATGGTTGGCCACATAAGCAATGAATTCGACCAAAAATCAAAGGGTGAGGAGGCCTAACCTGGTTTGCAACATGGAGAAATAAACATTTGAAAATAAACATAAGCGTGGGATGATTAAGCAAGCAGATAACCAAGTTGTCACACCAAGCCCTACACAAAATTTCAAGTGTGCTTGATGTGAGTCAAAAGACATGTCATAAATGATGTTAAAAAAAAATGGTTGTGCAATCTTTTTGAAATGGTCCCTTGAAATCAATATGTTCCCCGTTCTGCAAGTTGCTTGAAAAGGGTAAACATTTAGCTATAGCCAAGGGAAGAAGCTTTTGAGACAACCTCAAATTCACTTGGAAGGAGAACAAACGCAAAATTGGTTGCCCCAATAGACTCCAAAAGGAAAGGGTGCAAATCCAACAATAATCTAGAAGCAATGATCAATAATCTTAACGCCCTACTCCTTAGGTAAGCCACCAACGCAATGGTCTATGCACAAATGAAGCCAATCCTGCCACTAGAAATGGGGAAGAAAACTTGCCAACGCACTAAAAGGCCTTTAAACACTCGAGAGAACCTAGGCCTAAAAGTTTTTCAAAAACTTGCATGAGAGTCGAATTGAAAAATGCAAGCTGATGTCGAAAGTTCAAGAGGGGTGAGAATGCACAAAACAAATAAGAAGACCTTTGCATGAAACATCAAAATAAAATCCCAAAAGCAATTTGAATATGTCCCAACTCAGGAAGCATATAAACATAATGAACATCGTCATCTAAAGAGTCTTGTCAAAAGGAAGAGAAGAACGACTCAGAGCCAAAGGGGACCCCTAGAACTTTAACCATAACCATGATAAAAGTTTTTAACAATGTGCAAAATTGATCAGACTTTGTTTTCCACTCACTCCACTAGGTGTCTTGATAGTGAGGGTAGATTAATGGGTATGCAGTCAGTTGTGTTTTTTTGGGGTCAATTTTGTAATGTAGTCAAAATGGCCATTATCTATAAGAAGATTTAGTCAAATTTGGCTATGAACAAGATAAAAGGAAAATAATTTAAGTGTCCTTCTATATTTTTGGGTGTCTATTGGAACCAAATATAGGATCTGGATTCTTTTTATCTTTGCATTTTATATTTTTGATTTTTTAACAAGTAACAACCTCAAAAATCACATCATATCATCACATTATAACCATCATATCAGCCTGCAGCTCACTTCAAGTTGTGAGTGTGAAATTTCGCCAAAATGTGAAAAATAAATAGAGAAATATTCTGTCACAATTTTTTTTTTTTTTTCTTTGTCACATTTGGACTCTGATTTTAGTTTGGTAACATTTTTTAAAGCTAGTTTAAAAACTTTTTAGAAAGGTTTTTAAAAGCTGTTGCCATTTAATGCTAAATCCCCTCTTGAGATGCTAGCCAATGATGCAACATCAAAAAAATGAAAAAACAATCACTTATCATAATCGCGTTTTCAAATTCTAATTTCATTTTTTGGCAACATCTCACCAGTGAAAAAAAAGGCTGGCAGCCACACAGACTTACAAGGCCAAACAAGCATTGTGATTTTTAAGTTCACCAAATAGGAATAATGTAAGTTACTACTATAGGAGAACAAACTTTTTCTCGGTTGCAAGGAACTAACAAGTAACCCCCATGGCCATTGCTATCATAAACAGAATGATATTTGGCATGGACCACCAGCAGAGCCCACTACTTTTGTGCAACAGCTTGATAGGCACACACACACTCATCTTGCTTTTCATGGTTGGGATACCAACCAATCTTTGCTTGAGTTTATTGGATTTTGATGTCGAAGAGTTTCATGCAAGTGATCTCTAATTCTGCATATAATAATAGACCGTCAAAGTTTTATCATTCTCAACATGGAATTCTCCTTTCTCACATTACATATTTTGCTGCATACCAATGACTAGGGGTTAAGTATAGAGACTCTAAACATTTCAAATCATAAAATCCAGGAACAACCTCATTGTGCATTACTCCATGCTGCTAAGTTGACCATTTTTCCAAGGGTTGGGTACAAAAAAATCTTACCTTGCGTGAACCAGCACCTACACTGGAGCCATCATGGTCGTCAAAACACAAAAACCCTAAAATTTTTTTGTTGAGTTGCTTCTAAACAGTCTCTAGACTAAATCTGGGTCTCCAATTCCAAATTGATCACTTCCTGGGTTGAATATAGCCTCTAAGATGCCTCATTCAAGAAGCGTTAAAGACCTACCAAAAATGCTTTAGCGTGCCAAAAAATTCACCCCAAGGATCCTCCCATGCAAGACTTGGTTAAACATGAAGACATAGCTAGCCTTCATCAGCTTCCACCCCCCAAACTGATTGGCTTCAGGATGCTGGACTAGCAAACAGTAATGTTACTGGAATTATTAGTTGTTGCCTACCTACTTACATATTATGATTCTAATGATTCTTCTTTGTATGAGTTGAACCTTGCACTATCTTGCTAACTACTCACAAGGTGCTTTTTTTTGTATGTGAAGGGTGGTGCCCCATTACCAATAGGATTCCATGTTTTAGTAAATCATGGGTCTCAGTTCTGTTTTCTATTAGTGAGTTGGATGGAGGAGCAAAATAAGAGCAGAGGAAAATGTTGAATTTTGGATGGCTGAAAATCTCCAGTGCAGGTTTTTTGTTTCCTTCATAGTATTTGTGATGTAGCTGAACTGGTGATCATCCAGAATGCTGTTTAGCCAAATTTGGCTACAAATAGGATATGACAGTAAAAAAGTTTAAGATTTCTTCATATTTTTGGCTACATGCTAGAAGTAAAATAGAGAAATCTGGTGATATTTTTCTTCTATAAAAACTGTAGAACTTTGGCAACAAAAAAACCAAAAAACACATGTATTTTTTAGCCATTAAAAAAAAGGCTGGGGCTCCAACTCCAATGGGTTAAATTTTGGTCAATTGGGTGTCAATGTAGCCCAGCCTTCTTCATTGATTTGTTGCAGATGGTAAGTGTGTGTGGCTTGACGAGCTCGAGAAAATTTCAATCCTGGCCCCAAAGTAAAATCTAGGTAGTCTGCTTGGGATTACCAAAGAAACCAACTAGGCTAGCAACTTATACCAAAGAAGAAAAGAAAAGCAAGGAAAAAGGGTAAGCCTGTTTGTTGTTGATGCAAGCTAATCTGGGCCTCCTCTACTTCAAAATGTTGGAAGAATGATCTTAAAGAACTGGTCACAAAACTTGAAAAGCTAACAAATTTGACCCCATCATCAATTCCTGTATGTAGCTAGCGTTGAGTAGTACTAGAGTCTGAAAATTTAATCTTGCAAAAGTGGTGAATTTTTGTGTGCTGAAAACCCACATTTTACAATTACAAAGTTACTTTTTTCTGAAGTTTTTTTCTTGGGAAATAAATCACAAAATAGAGAAAATTTGCCACCAAAAAAAAAACCCCCAAAAGATGAAGACATGCTCTAAGGGTGTGCTTTTCACATTTCCACCCTTTTATTCTTCAAAGCCATGTGATAATACTCTCTTATTATTTACCTTTTCTTTTATGGTGATCATGAGTATCCCAACAGCACCAAAGCATGCGCGCACATGCTCATCTCCCTTGGTCACATACATATGAATCCCACAAACCCTAAGTTCTAACCACAAGTTTTGCACTACCCCGGTAGGTTCAAAGTGGAGTCATCAACTTCCTCTAAACATTGATTTCTCCAATGAAACTCATCCATGGATTTCTGTGTGATAGAAGCAAAATTGGATGATCTGGGTGGTCTCATCATAGATTAAGGAAGATGGTCAAGCAACTCCATCATGCCATTGGGGCACTCTGGGCCCCTAGAGGCTATCAATTTGCCATCAGAATTAACAAAATTAGCTATGCCCCAATTCTAAAATCCCCTAGGTTCCCCTAAACCCTAAACCTTTTTTTAGGGCCTCTTACTTTAGGAATGCCCCCATCCTGTGCTGAAACCATGAGAGCATGTTTCCCTAGAGTTTCTGACCACCCTAGGGTCAGCTTCCACATTGAAAAAAACATAATTCAATTTATTTCTAAAAATCAATTCATTTTCAACATTTTGGAATTACTATCATGATCAACAATCTACAGTGATATTGTCATATGAGTAGTGAAATTATTCATATTGTAGCCTATGATACCTATGATGGTTCTCAACACCTCAGCTCCATATTTTTACAAATTTTCATTTCTATACTTCAAGGATTATTTACTGACAAAACCAACCCTAGGGTAATGTAACCCCTGGCTTGCAAGCCGAGGCCAAAAACTAAAAGGAGGCATGCTTTTTCAACCTCTTAGTTGTTAACTAAAATTAACATGTAGGTAACATGTCATGGATGGCTATGGAATACCAAAAGGGTCATAGCCGTAATAATTTGAATTTGGACTTTAGGATAGTTTTGTTTGGCTATGAGAAAAATGGTCCCACAAACAAGCATTGTACATCCCAAAACATAATGAGTAGTTTAAGGTTGAAATCTTGGTTTAAACTTAGAATCTTTTCTAGCACTTTGGCTTATTGCTAGAATATTTTTGAAACTTTGACGTCAGGTTGAAATTTGTTCCAAGGTTAAAATCTTTTTCAATAACTTAACTTATGATTAGAATCTTTTTTAGTGCTTTGGTTTAGAGTTAGAATCTTTTTAACTCTTAGGCTTAAAGTTAAAATATTTCTAATGCTTAGGCTTAAGGTTAGATTCTGTTTTATATTTTGGTTTAAAGTTAGAATCATTTTATTGCTTTGGCTAGAGTTAAAATCTTTTTAGTATTTAAGCTTAGGGTTAGAATCTTTTTAATATTTGGCATACTATAAAAAATAAATAGCACTAAGGTTTTAAAGTTGAATTTTTAAAAATATTTTGGCTTAAGGTTAGAGTCTATTTAAGCTTAAATGTTAAAATCTTTTTAACACTTTGGCTTGGGGTTAGAATCTTTTTATTATTTTGTTTAAGCTTAGAATCTATTTAAGCCTAAAGTTAGATTCACACCAAGGGTTAATACAAATATTTTTGTTTCATTTAACCCTCTCTTCATTTGGGGGTTAAAATGATTAAAATATAAGGAATACACTAACCGCTAATCTATTCACACAAGGGGATAGATAAAATAGTATGATGGGGTTAATTTAACCCTACATTGAACCATTCACATTGAGGGGATTTTCAAACTATGCAAAATGTTTGGACATCTTGGAGAAACTTAGGAATTGTTTCCATGCTGCCCCCCAAAAGTTTGGGCACTCTAGAAAATTCCTGAGAAGTGTTTTCCAGGATGCTTGAAAAAAAGATTGCCAGTTTGAGTTTTTTAGGCTGCCTGATAAATTTCAGGCAAATTATTTCATTTCAAATCTCATGCTGCCCAGTGAAATTACAATGTTTGAAAAAAAAAATTCATTTTTGCCCAAAAAATTGGGCATTCTGGAAAAATCCTGATGCTTGAAATTTTTTGGCATTCTGGGTATTTGTATGTTGCCCGATAATTTCAGGCAGCTTATAAAGGTTGAAGAAAGTTTTCATTTATTGCACTCTGGAAAATCCTGACACTTGAAATTTTTCTGGCAGTTTGGGGAACTTGTATTCTGCCCAATGATTCCGTGCAGATTATGAAGTATGAAAAAAGTCTTTGTTTTTGCTTACCTTTTTGGGTGCTCTCTCACATGAAAGTCCATATGTTGGGTGGAGCAACATTAGAAGCTCTTGTGAACATGAGAGGGTATTTTAACCCTTTGAAATCAAGGCATCAAACTAATCTTCTTATTTCACTCTAACTTGATGGGCAAATCTTTAAAAAATGAAGATATTTATTCCTTGGGTCAAGATATCTCCAACACATTTATCCCCCTCTTAATCTCAATGCCATGTTATTTGCCAAATCAGTTTTTACCCGTTTTGTGTGAATGGGATAATAAGGTCCTTTTGGCCATGGTGAACCAAACACCCACATTGAAACCTTCACTTTTTGAATGAGGCCTCTTAATGACCATATTAAGCCCAAAAAATGTTAGATTTGAACTCAGAGACGCCGATTTAATCTTAGAATGGGGCATTTGTAATATTTAGAAATAATTTAAATGAATTTTAAGATTTTTATTATGGTGCCAACATGGGTGCTAGTTCACCCTAGGTGGGTTAGTTTATTCTTTTAGTTGATCCCTTTTACCACCTTGCTTTGAATCTAGCTTAAGTGTTAGAATCTTTGCACTTGAACCCAAATGTCCTGCACTCTTAAGACAATGACCTTGAGTTCAAAATATGTAATAACCCCAAGCCATTGCACCAAGAATTACATGTATATGATGTGAATACATGCCTTCTTTCAAAAATAATACACGTCTATTGGCTTAGTGTGAAATCTAAGCCAAGATGCTTTCTCCCAAGACAAAAATAATTTAATATATGCATATTGATCTAGGGTTGGAATTTTTTGGGGCATATTGACTTAAGGTTGAAAGAAATTTAAGAATATGACCTAGGGTTAGAATGTTTTGGGCAGTTTGACCTACGATTAAAATAGTTGGAACTTTGGCCCCATGGTTGGAACTTTTTTTAAAAACAATTTGACCTGAGGTTGGAATCACATACACTAGTATGACTTTTTTGGGATTCCATAGATGGCTTTAGCAAAATGATTGACAAACAGGAGGCATCCCAACATTAACTTTAATGTGGTCTCTATAATTGCCACTATTTCACTTTGAACTACAATAAACCCACACCTATTGACAAACAGAGATTAGAAATTTATTATTTGCATTTGCAGTGCCAGAGTTAAATTGGTTAAAGTCCTAGGGTAGTTGAGTTCCAAAAATACGGAGCTTAGGACAAGGCGATAGTCCAGTCCAGCCCTGCATTTCGGAAAAGTCCCTCACATGTGTGGGCTTTACACATTGTAAAGCACAAGGCTAAATTACGAAGAGCTTTCAAACCCCACAAAGGAAATAGGGTGCAAGGAGTGGCCTTCACTAAGACTCTGTAGAAGACCAACCCGGTTGCGGTATTCACTACAACCAGCAGGTTGCAGCCTTTAGTGGGTATTGGACTCTCCCAAAAGAGGTGGTGACACCCAAAGATGTTCATGTTTACAATGTTGGATGGTAGGTACTCAAGAGGCTACTGCAACCTCTTCAAGATATAAGGGAGTTCTATGGGGTATTCTTAAGAGGGTCCCCATCTGTACTAGACTAGGCTCCAGAGGGTTCATTCATCCCAATGTTCGCCCAGATTGCATGGGAGCTGGCTTTCCAGCTTCCGGTACAGTTTCTTTCTCAAGTCTCCTCCGCAAAACCAGCAACACTGTGAAGGTTCGTAGCTTTGAGCAATGTCTGTTCAGTAAAAGAGGTTGTGGAGTAACTTAAGAAAGTTCAGCTCTCTCTGGTCCCTAGCTTCTCCACGAAGTAACCATGTGGTTCATTTGGTTCAAAAGAAAGAATGTTTGTGTTCAACAACTGTAGAAGAGTCATGTGAGAAGGAAGGTCTTCAAGACTATGGTAGGCTTGAGTGGCAGCGTACCCTGGGACTAATCGTGAGACACGCATAAAAGGGAGGTCTTCAAGACTATGGTAGGCTTGAGTGGCAGCGTACCCTGGGACTAATCATGAGACACCCAAAGAAGGAAGAAAAAAGCTCGACCTAAAATGATGAAACCCTGGCAAACTTCATAAAATAAAACAGACACCCAGCAAAAGGGGAAAAGAAGGAACAACAAAAGAAAGAGGACGCAAGTCTGAGGAAGAAGAGCTCATAAAAAGCTTTTTGAAAAGAAGTGATGTCCCCACCATGCAATTTGTGCTAGGGATAGCCTGAGATCCAGTGGTGCTACCAACCACCAGTTGGTTTTAGTTTTGAGTGCTGATTTTCTGGTCTGCTTGGGGGCGGGTGTCCTCCCTTGGCTTCTTGTAGTGTTTTCTCTTTGAAATGGATTCCTCCATTTGTGCCCCCAAAAATTAAATAAATTATTTTATTTTATTTTATAAAAAAAGCACAAGGCTAAAGTTATCATGAATTGTAAAGGCTCGCTGTTGTGTTTCTAGTGTTATGGGGAAGGCTTGTTATAAAGTGTAATAGTTCATCCAAATTATTTGGTTTTTGAAAGGTTTGGAGTCTACAAAGTTGGGTAGATTCTCATTTTGGGAAAAAGTTCTTACGTTTGCAGGTACCCACTGGGTAGCACAATTTAAAAAAAAAAAATAGTAATGTAGCTCAACATGTAGGAATGCCCTTGGGGGAGGGTGTTACCAGAACCATGTTCATGCTTGGCTCCACCTTCCATGGGCCCCTTATTTTGGGTAATGCCCCTTTCCCCTCTCTCCCCACCCTTGGGGTGTTATGTATCACTAAACATATGCAGATCATGAGACATAGTAGTGGGTGGGTTCTTATAATGCTTGTTGATTGTGCTAATTCCAGTTGTTTTAAAAAATTCACAATCAATGAACCATTGGTTATGATTATTCCAAAAACAACCAAAAATCAACCATTTCCATGAAAGAACCAGTCATCAAAGGCAGTTTTTTGAAAAAATAAAAATAAAAATAAAATTATATATATATGTTGGTTGAGTTTTGGTTGTTATATATTTTTTTAATAAATTATTTATTTATTATTTAAATCAAGTTTTTGGGATTTTTCACCTTGCCAGGTGAGTGGGTATATACCCAAGTTGATAACCAATGAGTATCAGTAGCAGATTCTAATAATAGCACAGCATTGCTTGCAAGTAGGCATAATTTTCCTCCTCTTTGTTACAAGGAATATTCATTCATGAATATAAGGTAGCTTCCAAACACATGGACTATTTCTTTCTTTCTATGGCAGTGGCAAGACCAAGCATTTTGCAAACTTGGAAATGATTACCAAGAAAAGCCGTGTGGGAAGGCACAAAAGGCACCTACTCATTATACTTAGTACTACTTACCCACCTTGATGATAATAAGACTCAAGACAAGTCCAAGTGCTACAAAGCAAAAGGATCCTCAATCATGTTGTTTTGTAATGGACCTGATGCCCTTATATAATTACCCCTTCCCCCCACCTCCCCAAACCTGTGAGTGCATTTTTTGCTGGTCAATTTGGTGAAGCAGGCAAAGTGGCAATCATCCATAAAAAGATTTAACCAAATTTGGCTATAAATTCGATATTGAAAGTAAATTGTTTTAAAGCATTTGGTCTATATTTTTGGCTACCTGTCCGAACCCAGTACAGAAATCTGGCAATGGTTATTATTATTATTATTATTATCAAGAATTTTTTGGCAATTGAAAACCCCGATAACCACTTCAATTCTATATTTTCAAATTTTGTTTCAGATTTTGACTAAATTTCGCCAGTAAAAAAACACCCAGATCCCCCAACGTCAAAAGAAAGCTTTGTTGGGGGGGGGGGGGGGGGTTAAAAAAAAAAAGTTAAAAAGAAAAAAAAAAACGGTTGGGAAACTATCGGGGGGGAAAAATACAACAAACCCGGGGGAGACCTGAAAGAAAAGGGGGTTAAAAAACAAGT
>Ga0116231_10003785_pt1 | contig 31086 bp, 21 predicted proteins | sample S1TSphgellanicum_2_FD_89695 | JGI IMG/M metagenome (GOLD analysis project Ga0116231, IMG submission 89695) | Host-associated microbial communities from peat moss isolated from Minnesota, USA - S1T2_Fd - Sphagnum magellanicum MG | ecosystem: Host-associated > Plants > Peat moss > Unclassified... | reverse complement strand
TGTTTACTTAGTTTGCAAGAGTGGGTTCCGTGTGGTTTCGGTTTGCTGTTTGGTGTTCTTTGTTGGTGGGGGGCTTTTTGTGGTTGGGAATTTCATTTTTGTGTTTTCTTTGGTTTGGATTTTGCATCACCTCTAGTTGGTAATGGTGGCAACTTTCTAACTATCAATATTTGGTGTTTGGAGGAATATGGTTTGTATGAATGAAGGGTGGGGAGTTTGAATTAGTTAGGAGCTAAAGTTAAGATTTAAGATTTAAATAATTATTCAATAGTTTGTTGCCAAGTTGGATTAGGGAGTACGGTAGTGTTTGGAATTGGTGGTTATTATGAAAAATCTTAGATATTCATTGGGAGAAACATGTTGCATTACTATCAAATTAACAAATTGTGTACTCCTTTGTGTCAATGATTATGATGAAATATGCATCCAATCATTTTAGTACCAAATTATATATGTTAGAATTTTACATAAGAAATGTTGATTTTTCCAATGTTGGATGGGGATACACTTAGGGAGTTGATTTTCAAGTTGATTCATAAAGTTGGTTCTTGCATTGAAAATCAAAGGCTCTCACTTTCAGTGATAAATGCCTCCCTCAGAAATGGCCTGATATCGCATGGACTCCACTTGATACTTAAGGAGATTACAAAAAAAATCCTTGATTCCGATTTCATGTTAGTGGAGATGCTATTAAAAGATGCCTATAATGTAAGCCCTTTGTAAGGGTGGTTTGAACTCTAGACCTCTAAGTCTCAAATAAAGTTTTTATCACTAAATAGCTTTTCAATATAAAAAGTTTGGAGAATGTTTTTTACTTTACACATCCCAATGATTTTGGTTTTAAAGCCATTGGGATAAAACTATTTAAATTTTTTAGAACCATCATTATTATTAAGCATATAAAGTTATGGCTTGTGGTTAAGACATTAGTCAACATTAAGGGCTTTATAAATGAGGCCTTGGGTTCAAACTTTTTGAAGTTTTTTTTTAATAAAGGTCAATTTAAAAATCAAGGTGGGTATGAAAATTTTGAAAATTAAATTGTTTAAAAACTGAATGGATTCTTCAAAACTTTTGACAAGGAGCCAAAATTAGTGGTTTTCTTATTAAAAAATGAACCATCCAACATTGGTTTTTTCAATATGAACATGTTCTTGGCTTGTTTATGTTCAAAGTTGGTACTAGGGATGATCACCATTTTCTCTACATCTTCCTATGGATGATCACTTATGTTACTACATTAAAAATTTCCTAAAAAAACACTAGAACCTGGTAGGCTTATGATTCAAAATTTGAATAATGTGGCAAAAAAACCATGGCTAAAAAGGTGAAAATTTTTCATTGGTTATAAATTGTAAAGTTACGAGATTGTTAAAGGATATACATATGGGTGAAGTTCCATGTGCCTATGGCATAGATTTTCCAATTGTGTATTGTCATTTTCCAATTCATTTCTTACAATTAGTTCATTTTCATTGGGTTAAAATGAATCACCGTCGGACTTGACTCTTGATTGTCTTGGTGACATATTCAAAATGTTTAGGTTTAGTCAATACACTAAAAGATGCTAGAGAAAAGACATCTCCAAATAGGAACTCACTACATACTTGAAATTGGACAAAATGTCAAGAGGAGTCAATACCCAATTATGTATTATTTACATTCATAAACTTATGTACCTTTCCTTCTCCTCAATTATATATAGCAACATTGTTTGTAATGAAATATTTAACAATAAAAAATATTTCTCTTTCAATTGACACTAAATGCAAACCATCTTTGTGTACATTAATTAATTCTCTTATACCAATAATATAGTACTGTGCTAAAGGTCATTTCAACAATTATGATTCCTTTGTTGTTTTTGAGTTGGAAGGAAATAAGTTGTGCACATGTTTATGAATGTACACATTAAATACCCAATGCTAATTATTACAACAATATAATTAAATATTAAATATACTAATGTTAGACCAATGTTATACAATTTAAATAATGTAATTCCGTGTTCTTTTCAATACCAAGCCCTCATAATCATCAATATACGTGTTTCCATGCATTTTGAGAATGAATGGTTTAGTTGCACATATAATTAAAGATGTTTTATATTTTTAAAAATTAGTCAACACAACTACAATTAATCCTAATATTGTTAAAATGAACAAATGAAACATTTTAGAATTAAACAAGAATGATTGAAATGAAAATCTATTAATAGTTCAACATTGTCCACCAAATCACACATCATTTCAATGCTTAAAATTCATGTAGTCCTCTTTCAAAGTTATTGAAGGTGCATGATTAAAGAATGTCAACACAACACTTGCTACATTATATCATGAGTGCACCTTATAAATTATGGATTTGAAATCATGCAAGTTATAAATAAAAATAAAATTTTATCAAATTTGTTTAAAATCTTTGTCGATTCACAACCTCCCATGGATAAGGATTTTTCAATCATGAAAAATTTGGAAAAAAAATCATTAAATGAATTTTTTTTTTATCACATGAATAACTTTTCATTACATGTAATGGATTGCAAGATAATGTTTCAAACATAACTATGGCAAAAAAAAAAATCAATTTTTTTTCCTAATGGGCATGATGCTTATGAAGGTAATTTAATACCACCACATGGATATTTTAAAATTTTGCATGAATTCATTATTTTCACCATTTACATTATATGAACCATATTTATTGATTATTTATGATCTTGGACAATCAATGTAATTAATTCAATATACCTCTACTAAATGATTAAAAAATAGAAAATTTGTCCAAATAAAATTTTAAAAATTAGCATGTAATGAAACATAAACTTCCATAATTACTTCAAGGTTCTCCTAAATGGTGTTGATTCGATTTGTATTGTAATACAAGTTAAACAAAAGACCACACTATGTCAAAACATGATATCCATGACTAATGTTATATGAAGATTACTCAATACGTGACCCATCTACAATTAATACAAAGTTAGTTGGTAATTGAAAATGCAGTTTCAATCACTTGTGATTGGAGTGCCATGGAGGATTGTGTTAGTATCAATCATAGTTGATTTGGACACCAATTGCAAGGTAGTCACATAGACACTAGTTGGTATGGACAAGATTGTCTTTAATGATCAATTTTAAACATTTTTAATAATTTTTTTTAATAAACTTGAACATAAACATATCACCATCTTGCAAATCATTGAACCCAATGACTTTAATAATCTAAGAAACACATTATTGTCAGATTGCAAACATTGGTGGCTCCATTAATTATGACATTTTTTCTAAAAATTGAACAATAAATATATATTGTAAACACAAGATGATGAAATAGCCAATGTTGGGTAGATTGGGGGAAATTTTGGGTCAATGTTAACATGGTTCTTATGTGGATTATCATGTGCCACAATTGATTGGTGGGAAAAAATGAACCCACTTTGCCATGGCACTTATGTGAATCACTATTCATTATGGATGAAATGTTAGAATTATAAAACAACTAGGTTGTAATTTCTAAAAACACTCATGATACTAATTTGTAATTATTTGTGATCAAAATTGAATTAGTATGCAACTAACAAAATATTATTTTGTGACTAAAACTATTCACTTGAAGTAGATTTTGGAACCTTTTTTTAAACAATTAAAGATTTGGCAACAATATTATCTTGCAATTTATGTAAAATTATAATTATATTCTTTAGTAACTTTGGTATTGTGATGCCATAGCATCGTTTTTCACCATTATGTCCAACAACCCTTGTACATACATTATAATTGTCCAAATTGTGATACACAATATATAAATTTGTTTCATCACCATTGATAAACAATAAGAAAATGATTTGAAATTATGTGCATTGACATTCAAAGTTGGAAAATACATTACAAGAACATTTTAAAATATGTTTGTTCCTATTGGAATGCAATTTGATTATAAATCTATAATGCCCAAGCTATTTATGGCAAAGATTTTCATCTTTCCATACAAAAAGTCATCACGAAAATGATGTAACAATCAAAGTCTAAAACATTTAGATTATATTTCCATGTATTTTGTAATCCCTTTTTTTATTTTGTTCATTTTGCTTTGTTTACTTTTCAAATTAGCCATATTTTGATATTCAATGCCACATACAAAATGGTGTTAATAACATATTAAAAACCTTGTAGTCTAGAAGATATTTAGATGTTCATACTTGGGCTCGTGCAAGAATCAATGGATCAAACAAAGATAGGAAATTACATCCAAAATGTCCAAAAAAATATTTTTCTATGTTTTCATAGTTCCCCACTAATATTACATTGATTTTCTACAAAAAAATTCCATGTAATTTCTAGCACATTTAGGATCCATTTTCTTTTACATGTGTGCACAAGAACAATATAAAAATGTTCTTTCTTTTATATGATATGGATTTATTTTTTGAAAATGTTTTTGAACATGTTCAAAAGTCCATAAGTAATATCCTACAATTGCCCTCCTTCAAAAAAAATTAAACTTAATTTTTTTCATCAATTATCTTACTAATTTCAAGTCCCTGGTCAACACAAAATCCATATAATGTTTTTTTTTAATTGTTATAATCCGTGAATTTCAACTTTTAAAATCCATATTTTTTCTTTTTTTAATTATGAAAATTAAACATGTGCAACATATACACATTGAAGTTTTTATCTTCAATTTCAATCCCTTTAGATAAAATTTCAAATTCACGTATGTAATATCATCATTGCAATGACGACCATTATGTAAAATTCACCACTTTGACATCCAAGTTGGTCCATTCATTCTTGCACTCACCCACTTTCAACTTAAATAAAATTATTTTACACCTATAACACCATTAACTTTGTTTTAACAATTGACATACATAAAGTTGTAATTAATTTCGTTAAAATGCAACATGCATAACACATAATGATGAATTTCAAAACAGGATGCATCACATAGTTAAAATATTGAAGTTAGACTTCACCACATATGGTCTCTTGCTTCACCAAGTTGTTTTGGCATATATATATCATATTTGGGTATGGTTTGTTACATGTAATGAATAAGAACACAATTAGTGTGATCTAGCAAAATTAACATAAGGTCACCATTTTATTTTTGAAAAAACCTTACTTTGTATATATAACTTTGGTTTTGATGAATTCAAACATTATTAACAAGGTCTTATATCACAAGAACAATGAAAATTATAATAAACATACAAAATAACATGTGTGTTTTAAAAAATTATTCTTGTCTGAATTTTACTTCAATGTCACATTTTATCATAGGCACGAAAACAATCAAAACAAAACGATTTTCTAAAGGACATAAACCAACCATGATCAAAGCATGTTTAGTTTCAAGTTCAAATCATGGAACATGAAATTCAACAACAAGACCACAAAATGTGTAGATGTAAGTTTAAATGAAATTTTATTACAAAAACATGAAAAGAACATAACATGGTCATGGTGGAAAATCATACCCAAAACTAATGTTGAACAAACTAAAGATGATACGAGGGGAACTATTTTTATTTATTCATTATCAAAGATTTAATTGAAGGAAAAAATTTCAAAAGATTTCAATTTAATTCAAGATGTTTAAACATATCTCAAAAAACCTTATTGGGAACCCTCTTAAATACATTGTGGAATTTTAAATGGGTGAATTTCATCCATGTGGATGAAAAATGAACTTTCATGGATGAATTTTCATCCATGATGATGCTAGTGATGATAAAAGACATGATGTTGGTCACAATGTTGGGATGTCATTTGTGACACCTTTCACCCCAAAAATCCCTATGTTCAAACACATAAACAAAATTCACAACATGCTTGTTTCTCATAAGTAACAATTTACAAGTTGATTGTAAAACAAAATGAATGTTTCCTCACATGATTTTTATTTGATGCAAATAAACAAAAAAAAACATTCATATGAACTTTCATGGTTCCATGATTTTTTTAATTAGCAGACTTGCAACAACCTTTCATTTTTAGTTCTAAATTGAAAACCAACAAAACAAAAGTAATCTAATTAGCTATGTAACACATATGATAGTTGCATTAGAACCAAAAAATGCACAAAATGTTTAGAAAGAAAGACCCTTTCTTTTTTAGACCATCTTGAATATTTTGAGAGCAAACATAAGTGCACGCATGTTGTTAATGCAAAGGGAAGTATTTACAAAATGATTGCCATGTGTTGCTTGCTTTTGCATATCCCGCCCAAATTTCAAAGTTTCAAAATTTTAAATTTCAAGTTGAAACTTAGTTGCATATTAATTTTTGATCCATAAATAACTATATGGTTGAAAACCAATTACAAAATAGTTGCATGCATTGACCTCATGGATGACATGCCAATTGATTTGCAAGTCTAGATTTGCCATGGTGGCCATGTGCAAATTTGACATGATTGTACAATTCAAAGTTGTATGCATGTTGTCATAGTTGCTTATAATAGCTTTCATGCAATTTGCAAAAATAATCAAAATATATTGACTAAAATCATATATATAGAGGGCATATTATAATCATAGAGGAGCATTGCATGGAATTATTATGTGACTACAATGAAATTTTGTGAATTTTAGATGTGGCATTCTATTTATATATGTATCATATTTTTATGAAAAAGATGCAACTTAATTGCACATTCATTGTACAAGACATGTAGATACATGAGAAGAAGGTTTTCATGGACACAATTTTTCAAAGTTCATGCGTTCAAATTTAAATTAAAAAAATCCAAACTTTAAATAAAATTTGTCAAATATTTTGTTCTCACATGTGAAGGTGTGGCATAATGATAACGATTCTTTTTGATCTCAAGGAGGCCTTGAGTTCAATTCTTCACTTACAAACCTCTATCTATTATTAAAGTTTTTCACCTCTATTAATTTGAATGGTCTTGAGTATCAAGGTTGAAATCAAATGATACCCTGGGTGCTTCTCACTTAACCTAAGAAAAATAAAATTTAGTGGAAATAAACTTTTGACAAAAAATTTCTCAAAAAATCCCTGGGTAATGAAAATGGAAATGTTGATTACAGTGTAAAATAATTTGGATAAAGAAATATGTAAAATCTCTTTCATTTTATTCTTGGAATTTGGATATGCAGATTGATGATTCTAGCAATTTTGTTAAAAAATTTGGAATGTTTAAAAAATTTCATTCATTTCTCAATTGAGTTTGGTATGAAAAATGTAGATGTGTGACTCAAAATTTGGTATGAAATCTACATCCATAAAGTTCATGTCAAAAACACATTTCTCCACCATCTCATCTTCCTAAAGAACTTGTAGATATTTTCTAGTGTATGTGGTGGAGGGGGCCAGAGTAAAACCAGCACACACCAGGGTATGATGAAGGATGGATGATGGTAAGTAGTCAGGCAACAGTTTTCTGTTAGGTTCCAGTTCCCTAGGTAACCATAGTAGTAAGCTCAGGTGCTTTTTTCTTTACTACCTACCAACTAACAACCCATCTACTTACTGACCTGGTAGTTAGCTATTTTCCTACCTACTTACCTATATATATATAGGACCTACTTTGTACAACATGGGTTACCAAGGTGAAACCAGATATTAACTCAGTTGAGGTTTGTCCACAACAGAGTCAGAAGGGGCATCCAGTGGATGGTGCATTGGTGGGTGCTAGTTCACTCTAATCAAAGGCATGGTGCCTTACACTTGCTAATATTTCTGTTGCAATGGAGGCACACTTGATACATAAAGAGGTTCTTGGCAGCACCTTACATATAAGGAACTTCCTTTTAAAAAACTAAATGGGGAAGCTCATGCGCAAGGCGTCACCTCCTCTCCTTCTCAAACAAAATCACAACCGCTAAAAATTCTACCAGATCATCCTTACGCCTGATAAGGACCTTGAAAGGGGCAGTTCTAAGAATTCAGGTCGCCATGCTTGGCTCCGACCGCTAGTCAGGCTCTCATTCCTAGAACAACCTTGTTCTTTGTCCTCGTCCTAGAACTACATCCAAAGGGCTACATTGATTTGGCAAAAGCCTTTGTCTCTTGCACTTACCCACCCATCCACCCACCCACAAGGGGTGCCACCCCAAAGCTGGCTCCTTGAAGAAGAAGATTCAAGGAACCCGGGAGAAAGGGTGGCAGAAGCTACACAGAATGCAGTAGAGCATTAAGAGAGCTGCTGTGTGTCTTGTGGTGAAAACTTCTTCATCAGATCAGAGGCATTCATGTTGTTAAAGCAATCCACACACTCCTTCCTTCTCTCCCAACCTCCTTCTAGAATTGCAAAGCAGTAGGCTAGTTATAAACTTACTGCTTACCTGTTTCCTTGTAGATGTCAAATCCAATTTGTGCTCTGATCTTTTGTTCTCTCTCTCTGTCTTCAACACATGGCAATTTCCCATTGCAATTATCTGACCCAATTGCTGCAATTCTGATACCCACCTGCAAAAAAACTTTCTACCCAACTCTTAATGACTTACTGCTGTTTGGAATGATGATTATCATCAGCAGCCTGGGTTTGGATAGTTCATTACAATCAGGTTGTAGTAGCTAGTAGCTAGCTAGCCCCCATCAAGCTTTTATAGTGTCCAGAGAAACGTGTCCATTTCCAATTGAAAGTTTGTACCAATTAGTACTGACTCAAGGACACTTGTCAAATTCCCAATGGAAATGTCGCATAGTACCTTCCTTCCACCATTTTTTTTGGCCTGTTCTCAAATTGATAGTGTTAACATTTTGGGTACTAAGTTGCTGCAAGCACTGGACAACTTGTTGTTTACCTACTCCTCCTCCTCCTCCTCCTGGTTGCAGTATCTCTGCAAGACTTTTGGACTATCATGTTATAAAAACATATCACAACTTGGTGCTTCCTTCCTTGAAAATTCTCACCATATCCCCTCATCTTCTGTGTTTGCTTGCTTCAGTTTTCTGACATCGAGTCAGTTACAAGCATCTGAACAGAGATTTAGGAATAAATAGCCACAAGTTCCTGGAACCTGTCTAACCGTCTAAACAACAAAACAATTGCTAAAACAAAATGCTACCAAACCAAAATCTAGATCCAAATGTGACAAAAAAAAAATTCTTAAATTTTTTTTATGGGGGAAATATGTGAAAGAAATATCTTCATTCTTCACACTAGTCCAACATTTGATTCTCTCTTTTTAACTTCCCAAGAAAAGCTTCATTGCCACATGAAATGATCGTGTGCAAATCACACACATTGATGACCCACTAGTGGCATTAAGGATAAACTAGCTCACAAGAACAAAGCAAACTAGTTTTGCTTGGGAAAATTTGAGCACTCCCGATAATGTTTGTGTTGGACAATTCTTACATTTTGCTTGTATCATAACATTAGTAGTGGTGTTGCACAACACAATTCCGATGATTTAACATAAGGTTACCCTAATAATATTGCTACCAAATGTGACACAAATCTATCAAAAATTGACAAGTGGCACATGTGGCTAACTACATGCCAAATTTTGAGACATGTTGTGCAGGGGTATGTATGCCCAAATAGTTGTTGGAAATCCTTGTTTATGGGCTCTTATGGTTTCAAAGTTTCTATGTTTTGTTTTGGTGCAACTCTAATTTGTCTTGCCAATGACCAGTATGGCGACCTTTGATTCTAAGGTAGGTGGGTCCAATACTTTGGGAAGTCTGAATATGAGTTTGGAGTTTTCTCTACAGTACAATAGTACATTAGGAATCTTTGTATCATTTGAATGATGGACCATGGATGAATTAACAAGCAAAACACCCATATTCTATGCCATTGTGAAAAAGGAAACAACACTCCGGATTCTTTCATTTGCAATGACAATGAAAGCTCTACAGCTTCCATTGATTAGGGTCAACAACAACAATTCATTGACCCTTAGGAAACAGAAATGAAAGAGAGACCCAAAAAAAAGAAAGAAAAAAGAATCCCAAAAGAAAAAATCCCCCCATTTGGCTTGTGTGTGATCTGAGTGAACAAAAAGAAAACACTTTTTAAGGTTGTTGAAATTCCAGGTTTTTGGATCATGTTTTTATAGAAAAACCTAACTTGGTAGCTAATATTATTTGACTCACAATAATTCTTTGTTTCCGAATCCACAAGTGCCCATGGACCCAAGAGCGTGGATAGGCATTCAACATGAGTACAACAACGGGGTGAAGATTGGAATCATCATCCCATTTGCACTCAAGGAAAGAAGCCTGTTTTGAACCCCATTTTGATGCCAAGTTTGGAAGTTGTGAAAGTTGCTTTCCATTACTTTGTCAAGTAAGAACATCATCCTAAGCAATATTGGAACAAACAGTAAAAACCAGCACCAGCAATCAGTTGCTAGATCGACTAGGGATGCAACTAGTGAGCGACCAAAAACATGTAAAGAGAAAACCCAAAGAAACTTCCTCATCCGGGAGGGAGCTTGAGGCTGGGACTTATGAGCAGCTACTTACTTACTTACTTACTTGGGTTAGGTTCAAGACAGGAAAGACTCAAAAGAAAGAACAATGTAGTCCATCATGTCACATACCTACTGCACATGTACACAACAGGCCTCTGAAGACAAATCAGATCATGTAAGTAAAGTACCCTCTATTCCAGCATAGTATATATATTTCCCTTCCCTTACATATGGATGATGTCTTGAAGTCTGAACCACCAGTGTTGATGTTCACTTAGATAGTTTTCTTCAGGTTTTGAAGAAAATGCTTTGTCTGGGTTTCATTGATCCAGTAGTGTGTCTGTCTAGTTTTAGCTATTGAAGAGAACCTTGGGTCCCAAGTTCCAAACCAGTGTGGTCGAATTCTAGCTTTGGAAGAGAACCGGGACTGGTCCAGCTCCGAACCAGTTTTGTCCAGTTCTAGCTTTCAAAGAGAACCTCGGGTCTTGGTTTTGAAACCAGTGTTGTCCAATTCTAGCCTTGGAAGAGAACCGGGACTGGTCCAGTTCGGAACCAGTATTGTCCAGTTCTAGCTTTCAAAGAGAACCTCGGGTCTCAGTTTTGAAACCCGGTGTTGTCCAATTCTAGCTTTTGAAGAGAACCTCTGGTCTCGGTTTTGGCTTTTGTGAGTAGCTAAGGGCTGTTTCCTACTGTTGTCAGGTTCCAGCTTTTGGAAGAGAACCGTCAAGTTCTAGCTTTTTGAAGACAACCTCGGGTTTCAGGTTTTACAGGGATATTTTCTAGTTGCTGCAGCACTACTACTAATTACTGTGCAGCAGTTGGAAGAAGTTGCAACAGTTTCTGTGCAACAAAAAAAAACAACCCAAGTGGTGTATGGACTAGCTCTTTCTTCTTCCCCAATTGTGAACTGGTTGTTGTTGGTGAGTGGAGGAGCTCCAAGTCCAGTGATGAGCTCTTGTGTTGTTTGTGTCCGGAGTTTTTGATTTTCGTTTTGCATTTGTTGCAGGAGAAGTTTGATATATAATTTGTAGCCAAGCTAATAGTGATCACTCATCAGCAGCAGCAGCAGCTTGGTAATAATCTAGCTGCATTGTAATTGACGTTGAAGAAGAAAACAAGAAAGAGCTGTTGAGCTGCTGTTGCTGGAGAGTACCAGAGTTGATAAACGACATCTAGTGGCGCTGTGCAGCTGGGATCAGAGCTTGCAAACAGCAGCTGAATTCTTGCGGAAAGAAAAATTGTAACTTGTTGAAAGGAGGAGGAGCAGCAGCAGCAGCAGCAGAAGTTGGAGTATAATCTTTGTGCAGGCGGTGATGTCGTCGTCCATGATGAAGAAGAGGAGCATGATGATGCAGCAGAGAACGGGAGCGGCTACTGATCATCGGGCCGGGACTCGACAAGATGCAGTTGCCACAACAACAATGCTGATGTTTGCAGTCAGTGTGGCACTAGCCATGATGGGTCATGTTGTGTTTGTAGCAGCAGGAGCCGATGACATCGTTGCAACAACAGCAACAACAACAGCTGCTGCTGCTGCTGTTGCTGTTGCTGTACCCGCATGCTCATTTCCAAACACTTCCATGGTTTCCTTTGAATCCTGTCCACATTTCGAAGGCGAGACCATGGTAAGCCAGATGGAGCTATGCTTGCCGTTTCTGCTGGATGAGGAAACCACACCCTCAGCCGACTGTTGTGGAAGCGTGAGCAACGTCTCCAGTGGACTACCTGCTTGCTTCTGCAAAGTCACCTTCTACCCACCTCGCATGGTCAACATCACACAACAGAAACGCCTGGCCAGCTTCTGCAATGTCACCACTGATTTGTGCGCGACTTGTCCTCAATACTTGGTCAATCGTACATACACCCGACCGGACTGGATGGATCGACCATTCTGGAATGCTCGCGGAGGACCTCGCTTCCATCTTGGTCAGTACAACAAGAAGAAGCTGCTGCTGCTGCTGCTGTACCAGCTGAAGCTTTTTTTTTGTTCTTTTTTCCAAGCTCATGCCATTTCCCATTTCTATAGCTCATCACTGCAAGCTCCTCTTCTTGCAATTGGGTCCTTCATATATAAACTTGTTCTCTGGAATTTGCTTTTCTTGTCCCCCAGTAGCAGCTTCTGGAAGAACCAGCTTCCAGCTGCTTCCCAGCTACAAAGCTTCTTACAAACTAGTGCAGATCAGCTTTGATGTTCTTGGGCTTGCTTGCAATGATCTTCTTCTGATTTCTTGTTGTTGTTGTTGTTCAAGTCTGATTTTTTCTCCAGAGATGAGTACAATTACTGATGTCTTGATTGTTTTGTTTTGGCAAATTGGTTTCTTGCAGTTGCTAAAGTGGCAGAGTACAAGACAACAGCCATCTGGCTTGCAGTGCTGTTGGCTTTAACCTATGTGGGCATAGCTGCGACAGCGGCTTTCATTGTGCATAAGAGATGGAAGGCTAAGAAGGCAGCTGCTGTTGCACTACTGGAAACTAAAATGTCAGCTTTTCCTTCAGCCAATCTTACTCACCCAGGCAGTGATTTCTAGTAAGAACTCTGCTGCAATGTCAGCTTAAAATCCTTCAGCTGATCTTGCTCACCCAGGCAGTGATTTCTAGTAAGAACCCCTGCTGCAATGTCAGCTTTAAATCCTTCAGCTGATGTTGCTCACCTAGGCAGTGATTTCCAGTAAGAACCCTGATGCAATGTCAGCTTCAAATCCTTCAGCTGATCTTGCTCACCCGGGCAGTGGATTTCTAGTAAGAACCCTGATGCAATGCCAGCTTTTCCTTCAGCTGAACTTGCTCACCCAGGCAGTAATTTCTAAGAACTCTGCTGCAATGTCACTCTACACAGCATAAGTAGGTACTGAGGTTCCCCCACTTATTATTATACTAGTGTTTTTTCTATGAGGATTATAAACTATAGGAAGAAAGAAAATGCAGTTGGAAAGAAAGCATAACTTGCTTCTGCAAAGACTATATTCTAAGTGCTCATCTAAACATCACCTTCTGGACAAAAAAGATATTATATATGTAGTTGGAGCTTTGATTAGCCCATCTCGAGGTTTTTTTTCCATTTTGTGAAATGACTTTTGTACTTGAAAAAAAGTGCATGCTTTCATCTTTGCTTAAATTGCAGTCTCTTTTAATTCTCTCTCACGTTGTTGTGTGGAGTGTGCAAGTCTCGTGAACACAAATATTGAGACTCATGGCTTGTGAATGAACACAGCAATAATGTCATGGGTGGAAAAAAAAAATTGCTTGAAATCAATGGATATTGTTGTTGCTGCAATACCTAATCATCCTTGTGTGTTCAAAAAAAACACAAAGGAAATGCCTCCCCAAATGAACTTACTTGGGATGTTTTTTGAGAACTTCATCATGGAACAACATTTGCTATTTTAGCTTGCTCTTTTGCTGGGTTTGAACTTTTGAACTTGCCATTGAGTTGTGGAAGCAAATTTGCATGATGAGTAGCTTGTTTCACAATGCAGAAACTGGTTTGTGTGTAATGAGCTATGGCTTGGAGGAAGTCAGATAGCCAGATGGATACTTAAGGTAATAAGAACCCTTCTCTGCACCCATTATGACTCAATCTGTTTCATGGCATAATGAATATTGCAATTGGGTCTCTGGTCTGAAACTAGGATTTTCTTTGTGCTCTAGGACAACACAAAGAATCACATGGTGTATCCTACTATCTATACCCTGAACCTTCTTGGCCTGCAAATGAGCAAAGCATGGTAGTTATGAAAGAGGTCTCTCTAGGCAAATATCCCCAGTGTCTGAACAAGCTTTGAAAAGGTAATGGTCCGATACAGACTTTCCTGTCTTAGACATGGATTGCAAAAGCTATTTCCAGGGTGATTTTTTTGTATCTAGTCCAGTAATGGCTATTGGGTGAACCAGTCCGAGCAGTGGGTGGTTGCAAGCTGGTCTGATCAATAGCCAGTTTTCTGACGTAATTGACAATCGGGGCAAGCCAGGTCTGACCAATAGCCATTATCTGATGTAATTCACAATTGGCACCTACTACACTGCCACATCATTGGGAGCTTTGTAGACTATTTGCTAGTGCACCGATGGTCTATGTGCCACTGGAATGCCTTTGAAAGAGCAGTCGACCGACCCTAAGAAGCTTAGGGAGAAGGATGGAATCTCTTGAATGCATTTGAAAGAGCAGTTGATCCTAAGAAGCTTAGGGAGAAGGGTGGAATCTCTTGAATGCATTTGAAAGAGCAGTTGATCCTAAGAAGCTTAGGGAGAAAAGGGTGGAATCTCTCGAATGCATATGAAAGAGCAGTCGACCCTAAGAAGCTTAGGAAGAAGGGTGGAATCTCTCCTGAGTGACAATTAGGACTTGGGGACTGTGAGAACTGTGCTTTGGAGGTTCAATTGAGCTGCTACAAACAACTCCTCAGTATGCCCAACACATCTTTTATTACCAAATTGACATATACATGTTAACACTCAAGTGTGCACCATATTTAGTGGTATTCCAAATTGGCATGTATACCCACAATGAAGAGATTCTTCTCCTTGGCCATACCCATGAATTAAAAAATAATTTTACAACTAAATTTTTTTAATTCACAAGTGTTAAAACTTTCAAAACTATTGCTGCACAATTTTTTACAATAGGAGACACAGTTTAACTTATATAGAGCTATTGCTTCCTCTTCAACATGATCAATTTCTAACCCTAGAACACAGGCAACATAATTATTGGGACCTCCCCAAGGTTATTTGGCTTGCCTACCATAGTCACATGGTTTGTTGTTGATTGGTGGACCTTGGGACCCCATTGAGGTCAAATGTGATAGATAACATGTAGCATGACCCAATTGAGAATTGAACCCACCAATACATACGTTGTGACTATGAATCCGAACTAATTGACCAAAAAAACTATGTGGGTGCCAAGGGGTTGAACACCACTTAATTTGGCTACCTACAAGCCAAACAAATAAATAAGGCCCACTTTAGATGGGGCTCCAAGGTGTCCACTAGGAACCAATTTGGACTCATTTGAAGCAAATTGAGTCCTTGAATTGGACCTTGCCTTGGGCCCTAGCTTGCATCTTGGTTCTTCAAATCATTAGCTCTCTTTTTTAGTTCTTTAGTTCTTTTGGTTTGAACCAATTGATTTTCCCTCCAAAATGGTGCCATGTAGGTTTAGCCTGGATGTGCCACTTTTTTATCTTGGACCCTCATCTAAAGGTCATGGGTCCAATTTATGACTTTCATCCAATAGAATTGCTCTATCTCATTAGACCTTGGACGCTCATCTAAAGTGGCCTTAAGTCAACACTTTACAAGTGGTAATTGGCCAAATTTTGAAATGGAAATAATAAGCTTTAAAATAAAATGGAAAGGGCCTTTCACAATTCCAATTAGACTCTTCCACAAACTAAATGTCCCCATTTTGGAGTTAAAATAAACGGAAATTCTCATTTCATTTGGATGGATGGACAATGCTTTTGTTTTTCATATAAATCAGACACCTCACTTTATTGGTCAATGCCTATAAGGACTATGCATTCACTTGAGGCTAAAACACCTTACACCAATATATGTATCTTGGACCTTGTCCTGAGAAATAATTGATCTTCAAGCACGAGTATAAAAAATATAAAAAATACTTAGAAATTTGGAACTAGCTCACAAGGTTAGAATTTGAAGCTCTAGACATAGGTAAGAGGATGCAAATGATTTGATAATTCACTAAATGTTTCAAAAATGTATTCTTGTTCATTTGCTATGTATTTCATTTTGTTTATTTCTTTGTGTAGGTTTTGTGTTCTAGTAAGTGTTCTATTGTGGCTTGTGCTCAAACATGTATTGTAATGCAATCTCGCAAAGTATATACATTTTTCAACCAATTTATTGAATATCCAATGATGAAAATTACTTAAATTTCAATAATTTTCACATCATACTAGCTCTCAAAAGTACAAGACCACCTTGGTGCACACATATTCATGATAGGTTTTCCAAAATTAGCAAGATTGCACCTCAATTTCCTTTAAAATATTGAAATAAAAAAAATTAATGATAAAAATATTCAAAATTCAATGACTCATTCCTTATTTGTTCATTGTTGTTGATTTTGAAGTAGTTGCTAGTTTTCTTACACTAGGTATAAAATCGTTTTTCACAACTTCTATGGGACATGTGTTTCTTTCTCTCTTTACATGTTTTTTTACAACATGTGTTTCATTGCAAGAAAGGAGATGAAGGTGAAGATCATTTGTTTTGAAGGGTATTTCTTGTAAGAACAAAGTCATAATCTTTAGGTTTTTTTGTATAGTGTTATTTTACTATGCATGAAGGTTTTGCAAATGGCTTCTTTGTTATTGTTCTTCATCTTCTTTATTTAGGAAAAACTATAAATGCAACAATGGTTGGGTGTGAGGTGGAGGTGAAATAGTTGTTCAATTTATTATGGGGTGGACCAATAATGTTTTGCAAATTGGATTTGTTCAAATTTATTTGATGTGTACCAAAATAAATATTCTATCCAACGAACATCAGATTTTTAAATATAAAAATACAAATGTGATCATATTGCAAATTAATGACCTAAAGTTAATTGTGTGAACTTTTGAGATTCTAACATTTGAACTTTTATCATAATTTTAGGTTTATATTTGGGCTTTTCATTTTGTGATTTTGCTTCAAAATGGTTATTGAGGATTCAATATTCCTAATAACAAATCATGACCAACTTAAAAATGAAATATTTTTTATAAATATATATTTATAAAATTTTAATTATGAACTTTTAATGATCATTATTGACATTTTAAAAACTCATATAATTTTTTTTAAATGTGTTTTATTTTGAATTTGTGACACATGTTCAAAATAAAAAATTTCATTACAACAAAAGGTGTCCATGTATGCCAAATGATTTCATTGGATTTTGAATGAATTCATTATTTGTAATGAACAAGACCTAGTGGGGAAGTAGTGAATTTATTGGTTTAGTGAACAGGGACTAATGAATTACACCCACATTTTGTAATAATGTTTTGGAGCATCCATAAATGAAAACATTTCTTGGAATTGATGGATTGTCATTCCCTCACTATTTTGTGATATTTGTGTTTGACAAAATACAAAGGAAAGGAACTTACGAAATTATTATCATCTACCATTTTTGGTCCATTCATTCATGCATTCACTTTTTTGAATGTTGAAATTGTTCAAGTTATCTTCCTTTGGGAATCTTGCTTTTTAAAAATTATATATTGTTCTAATTTATCCACTTTGAGTTGTATTAAATTTTTTTCTTCAAAAACTATCATTCCACAAAAAATGATGAAATGTTAACATCCAAACCAAAGGAAATGAAACTTGGTTGTAATATATGCATGTGTGCAACTGTTCATGTTCTTTAAATACTATTTTGGAAATAGTTTCAAAATGGACAAATGGTGTGGTGTGCCACAAAGTTGAAGGCCTTTTGTAATTAATGAATTGGAAAATCAAATGACTTCAATGGCACCAACATTCCTTGCAGATTTCATCATGCCAAATTGTGACTTAGGGTGCTTTCCTTTGTGATTGTTTGAAATGTTTTTAATACAAATCCTTCAATGCATCCAATCAAGGGTAAATTGGGTGGACCAAGTTGCAAACGTTTGTTTTTCTGCTTGCATTTCTATGTATTAATTTTTCTTTTGGTATTCTAATTTTGGAAGCTTGGGAGCTTGTTGATGTTGTTAATACCAAGGTAGAAGATAAAACATAAACAATGGCAATGAAGATTTGCAAAGAATTGTCAAATGGATGAGCGGAGGAAACAATGATTAAAAGGGAACTGGAAAATAGGTAAGAGATGTTAGGAATGTTTGGAGGATGAGAGAAGGAAGATGCACGCTATCAAAGCTTCATTCAAAAGCAACGATGTCAATGTCCACCATGGCACAATAGCTTCTTTGCTTACACTTAATAGACACCAACCAACCATCACAATGAAACATAGACAAAGAAGCAATAACCTTGTCAACAAGAAAACATGTGTGATGGAACGTGCAGACTAAAGGAGTAGTGGGAGTGGAGTTTAGTGCACCTTTTGGGTGGTGCTTCAAGCCCACCATCTCTAACACATTCTAGGAAAATGTTTTTTTTTTGGTTTGGTTTGGTTTTTTTTTTTTTTTTTTAAATTTTAATTAAAAAAAAACTTGCTTAAACTTTTGTGTACTAGTGTTTTGGGGTGTAACTCTTTTTTGTATGGCTCTTTTTTTGTGTCCTTCGTTGGTTTGTGATGTCCCTTGTCCCCATTATTCTAGCCTTTACACTTCAGGGCCTTTTGAAGCATGTTAAGAGTGTTCACCCTTATGCCAACCTTGTCTCCCAAGCTAGCCAAGTTGCTTTGTCTTTGCAGGTGCCTTCCCCTCCTATGTTGCACCCAAATTATATCCCTTTTAGTTTTTGGAGTTGGTTTCAGGCTCAATTTGGCTTCATCTTGGGTTTGTTTGAAGTTCATTTCATGTGCCTTCAATTGTTTCATAAAATCCCTCAAGCCATCTAGGATGTGGTTAGGCAGGTTTTTAGCTTACCCCTTGTCTGAATTGTTCAAGATTTGATGGGCGAATCAACGTGGTTCCTTTTTTTCTTGCTGCCACATTGGTGTTTGTGCTATACTTGAGGTCACTCAAGTCAATGAAAGGTTTATGCTTGGCTTAAGAGGTTTATGGCGGGTGATTAACCTTTTTTTCAAGTGGAGTCCTTTCATGCTTCACATACTCCTTGTTCCCATCACTTTTTGGACATTTTTTTGACCATTCGTTTTCGCTAATGTTTGATTTTGGGTAGAGCTAAAGAATATAATCACGTTGCTAAAGCTTTTCAACCCATGGTGACAACTATTTTTTCAAAGGACACTATTGCAACTTTGCGTCAGTTGCACCCCTTTCCATTAGACCATGTCCCTCCTTTTATTTTTTATTATTAGCCAGAACACACCTTTGTTTTGGATAAATCTTTGTTTGTACAAACTTTAACCATTTCCCCCCATTTGTTTTTGGGTGCACTATTTAGGATGATTTATGAACATTTCTTGGGATGTTTCATACCAGAGGACCCATCCTCAAGGTTTTCAGAATTATTCCTTGTTGCCCTTGGGGATATCCTTAAGTCAATGGCCCTAGTGTTGGGGGTTAACAAATTGTTAGCATTGGCAAAGGACATTGGGGGTTTTCGTCCTATTATTGTAGGCGAGGTGTTTTTTCGACTTATTAGTCGTTCCATTATCCTATAGCTTTGAGGGTCATTTCAGGAGCATTTGTCCCCACATCAATTCAAAGTATTAACCCTTGGAGGTTGTGATACCATCTTTTTTGGCATTAAAACCCTCTTCAACCTACACCTTGATTAGGTCGTGATGCAAGTTGATGTCGAAAATGTTTTGAATAATGTTTCTCAAGTTGTTATTTTTAGAGAGTTACAAAATGCTAAGGGACTTTTGGTAAGCATTGTCCCTTTTACTAGGATGTTTTATGGTGTTCATTCTTTTCTTTTCTACCAACATGGGCAACATGAGAAGGGAGTCCTCATTATTGAATCATATTTAAGCACGAGGCAAGATGACCCCCTAAAAGGTCTTTTATTTGCCTTGGCCCATTATCGAACACTTTTAAAAACCATTACACAAGCCTTTAGCTGTGTCTTTCCATCACTAACAAATGATACGCACATCGAGGGCCCTTTGAGCAAGATTATCCCTACTTTTGACCACCTTTTGACAATTAACCTTAGTTGGGCTTAGGGTTAAAATGTCAAAATGCAAGCTTTGGAGTCCATTAGGGATCTCTTCAGGCATAGAAATTCCTTAAGGCTACATTTTGGTCACATATGGCTTGGCATGAGATACTTGTTCCATACCTCTTATTACTATTAAATTTCATGATTTGCATGCCGGTGACATTAAAAAGGTTGTGGGTGAGATAACTTCCTACCACGAGAGGGTTTAGCTTTCTACCTTCTTTGGTTCTTATGGGCTTTGCATCTTTTGACCTTTCTTTGGCCTTTCTTTTTGTCTTCCTTGTGATGGTTTTGGTCATTGGTTTTTATTGTGATCCTTGTTTCAGAGTTGGGTGGATTTTGGTTCAGTAAAAAAAAATAGTAGTGCAAAAAAAATAAAAAAATGATTTTTCTCACAACAAGGTTGTGACCCTTGACATATGTGTGAGATAAATTTTATGATTTCATACATTACAATGTACAATATGTGATGTTTATTGTGACAAATTGGGGTATTTATTTTGTTTCATATTAATTAATTGGAGGTGCCTCACAAGTTCAACTTTTTTGTGTGTGGCAATGAGCCAATTTGATTGGCCCATCCTAAAAATAAGTTGAAACTATAAGGGCTCCCCAAAATAGAAGATTCTATGGAAAGATGGAGTGCCTCCCCTTTCCGCCCACCTATATAGGTGAGAAGGGCCTTTGGGCAAAACATATGGGATTGAAACGAGGTGCTATTGGGAACAACCTTGGGGAACACCTAAGGAACATATTGAAAACATAATAGAAACCCATTGAGAACTTGAAAGGAACATGTTGAGAACAAAGACAAAATGAAAAAAAACCTTCCGCCCACCCAAGACTGGCCTTCATACATCAGACCTTCCCACAGCAATACTTATTCACAAAAGCTTCCAACAATTTTTCGAAATCTTTCACTCAGAAACCCATACTTCTCTTGCAGCATTTTTTAAACATCTCATCCTGTACAAAACAAACAACCCAAAACAAAGTTGCAACCCCCACCCTCTACTCTACTCTAGCCTTCTCATCCCTCCCCTTGGAGAGTGAACAATCAGTTTCTACATGGATAGACAAGGGGAGGGATGAGAAGGCTAGAGTAGAGGGTGGGGGTTGCAACTTTGTTTTGGACAATTGCTATGCATGTTGCGTACTATTTTTTTGCCTTTCCCTCCCCCACAAAGTATTCTTATCCTTCCCTTATCCCCACAAAGAAAAAAAGGGGAGGACCCAATAGTAGCCCACCCATTGGCTGGATGAAATTTCTACTCATAAAATTGCCTCTCCCTCCCCATTTGCAATCTCAGCTAATACCCCCCCCCATATCAACCTGGGGTACTTATTTATTTATTTAATTATTGTCACATATATTACACTAAAATGTCACTGCTTGTTACTAGAAACTTCGGTTCCTTTTTAAGTGAGAAAAGATTCTTTCCCTTGGCTTGCAAAAAGAAGAGAAAATTAGGGTTAGGGTTTGATTCAAGTGTGTTTTCGCACTCTTGTGGTGGTGCGCATTTCCTGTTATCGTCTCCATCGCATGTGGATTTGAGAGCGGGGTTGTTGTCGTGGGCTCTCGCTTGTTTCTTTCTTGTGCGTTTTGTCCTAGGTATTCAACTTCGCTTCGCTTTTGCAAGCGGCTTGAAAGAAAGAAAGAAAGAAAGAAAGAAAATGCCTCGTCAAAGGAGCGCAGGAGGACGGGCTCCATCTCGCCCGGTGGGGCGTCGTGCGCCTCCGCCAGCACCGGTGCATAACGCTCCGCCTCCGGCGCCCATGCAGCAGAGTGGCGGTGGAGGATCGATGCTTGGAGGTTTGGCTAGCACCATCGCGCAAGGAATGGCGTTCGGGACTGGGAGTGCCGTGGCGCATAGAGCCGTGGATTCCGTCATGGGGCCGCGCACCGTCCAGCACGAATATGCGCAACAGGAGGGATCAGGGTCTGCAGCGGCGGTCGCGTCTTCGGGGTCCGTGGATTCGTGTGCGAACCAGTCCAAGGCTTTTCAGGATTGTCTGAATGCCAACGGCAGTGATATTGGGAAGTGTCAGTTCTACGTTGATATGCTTAACGAGTGTCGTCGAGGTTCTTCTGCTCAAATGATTCTGTGACATGCGTCTTGTGTGTTCGACTGTCGCTGTTTCTGGATCTGTTCTAGGGTTTGCCGTGATGTAACTGGTTATGATGATGATGTGAACGTTCTTTATCAAGAGTAAAGTATCACGTATTTGCTGAAGATGCACCTCGTCTCGCATTGCAACTAGATGGGAGGAGTGTCAGTTTTTGTCATGTCTGAAGTGGTCATGTGCAATTCATCAGTTTCAACATTGTCCATATTTTTAGGATTTGTGTGGGAATTTGTGGTTCACAGTTTGGTTCTATGAAGATCTGTTGTGCTTTCAGCAGTTTTTAAAAATCTATCTTCTGAATTGCTCTCGTGGTTCTCATGATGTGCTTGTCACCCTGCTCGAGGGTGGCCTTCTGCTGGAATGGTTCATTCTCTCCTGTTGCAAAACTGCTTTCCTATGTTCCCTTCCTGATCCTTTTGCATCTTTCATGGCATTATGTTTACACCCCTGACAGCATTAGATGGCCAAATTGTTTGGTAATTTTTCTGTAGAAGATTATTACACCCATTGTAAGCATACAGATGGTGTGTCATATGTGCTGCATGAGCTGTGCATGAATGCTTACAGTGAGTATGCTGTGCATTGCAATCTTCTTGTTCTCTCCCACCATTTTTCCAGGGTTGGCTGAAGATTCTGCTATTACTTCTTTCAGACTCTGTATGCTTGTGTAAGTCATGATCATTGGCAGGCACTCTGTTGCAGTCCCCTCCTCACACCTTTCAATGTTCTGGTACGTAGTGTAGCTGATTGAGCTATTTGAGCTTGAGTTTTGATGGACCCATATGATCATGGTTGTCTGGGAGATAGTAGAGTTGATTTGATCTTCACATAACTGGCATTATCTTGCACTCATTTGCCCTTGGAATCAGCTAGGAGTTGTTGGATCCTGTGAATTGTCTTTATCATTCTGACGGCCTCAAAGGACTCAGCCATGTCCTTGTCTGTGATGTCTGCCATTTCCTCTCTTGGCCATTATTGTTATTGTGCTCAAACCCTTACAAGTGATGAACAGATGGTGGTGGTGGAGTTGGGTGTGTATTGTCACTATCACTTCCTGGCAACTTGTTTCCAGACTTTTTGCCTTTCCATCTCCAATTTGCAGATGCAGCAGCTGCACTGTCATGAGCCATCTAGGTCTCTCACCAGCCTACAGGCACAAACACCTGAAGAGCTTTGATGTGCACTGATGTTTCTGTTTTGGCTTGATTATCTCAACTAGTTGTTGCAGATTCTTTATGTGTGATCCTTTCGCAAATTCTTCACATGCTCTGTTTGTTTACCGTAGATTCAGAGCTCCTTGTTTCACACGCATTGCTTGCATGGCCCAAGAGACCTGTGGACTTTTTAGGGTAAATATACGTTCACCCATCAACCACTTATCTGTGCCCATCTAAGTTCGTATTGAATTATTAACCTTGTCAGTGTGTTCGAAGCATGGACATTTCAGTCTTGACTTGATCTGTTTCTTCAGAGTTATGTGAGGTATTATAGTGAAGCCTGAAAACCATCACTCTTGATCTGTTTCTTCAGTGTTATGTCAGGTATTATAGCAAGGCCTGAAAACCCATGCTCTTGCTAAATCTTTCTTGGGATGATTGCTAAATGATGCACAAGAAAATTGAAAAAACATTACTGGTTGTAACTTGTAATGGGGCAGTTGGACTCCCTGGATATGGATATTACAATAAAGGGGTATTTGATTCATAACATGGGTACTAAAGTGAGGATATATTACAACTATGGAATTATTTTCGGCTGAAGGAAGTGAATTGTTAAAATTAGGGTTAATGCACTCATCAATCCTTCTTTCTCATTTTGACACCCTAAAATTACCTTGTTTTCAATGGTGAAACTTGACCCCCAACAAACCCAGGGCTTTTCACCAATTTTTTCTCCTTGCATTCTTTTCAAGTCTTACATTTCCTGCATCTAATAATGCTCACCAAAAGACATCAATCTGTGTAATATGAAGGATCATAGTTCCAACTTTCAAATTTGAAGAGGTTCAAAGTTTTTTTAAGAGTCCTCCATTGGTAGTAGTACCATGGCCTGTAGTTCATGCTTTAAAGAATGTGAAACTGAGTTTGGATATGTAAATGTGCACAAGATGCTCGCAACATGCAACCCTCTCCATACAAGGTCAGAAAAACTTTTTGATGAACTTTGATTTGTTACTCACAATGATTGGCCCTTGTGATAGTGTCTATGTGGTAGGCTATAGCATTTAAATGATCCACAATGTATATACCCTAGTACCTTGGCCAATTCGACACTAGTTATATTATTTTCAGAAATGTTGAAAATTTCAAAAATTATTTTTTCCAAATCAAAAAATATTCTGAAGGATAATACTGCATGTTTAAGAATATTCCATTTGTTGAAATGAATTTTTCAAAATTAATTAATTATTCAACAGACATGTGTTGAAATGGCCAAGGTACTAAGGTATATTGTCCAATATTTTATGTGTGGGTGGGGGTGAGGGTGAGGTAATAACTTATGTACTCTTGTGTCTTTTTGGGTGACTAGTTTTCACGTCACAATGAAAAGAATACAAATAAAAATAGGAATACTTTATTGTAGATGCTTGGTTTTTTCATCAAAATAACTAAGGGAATTTTTGGTTTTGGAAAGAAATTCATTTTTTTTTATTAGCCTCAAAGGTCTTTGAAGAATTCTTCAAAAACTATCATGAATAAATGCTAAATCTAGTTTAGGATGCTCACTACGTATACAATAAGCAGTTGGTAACCGATCATTTAAGCTTTCAAGGAGCTCATAATTCTTAAGACATTGCTTCTTTGTCTTTAGACTTCAAAAAGTTTATATACAGCTTTGCTTGGCACACTCACAATCATTTAGATTGCTCAAAACAGATGAAAAATGAAGAAATATAGGGTAAAGAAACAAGGGGTGTTAATGTTTGGTGATGGGCATGTTCCAAGGATAGGTGCTGCCTATTAGGCAATCCCTCCCTCAGAATAGAAGTTACACAATTTTTACATGACCATGTAAAACCGTGCAAATATAAATGTTTTATGCTTACAAAATTTTACACAACATAATACAAACTTGTATGATTTTACACTTACATGTCTCATGTTATGCATTCACACAGTTTGTGTTCATAAATTCCATAATACCATTTACACAGAGTGTAAGGCCTAAACCATATACACACACAACACTGGTGACTCCAAATCATTTTGAATGCTCTTAACCCTAATAGAGAGGCACCATGCTGGAACACAAAAGTCAATCTGCAAACACTGTGATAGGGCAAGGAAGTCAATAGTTGGGGAAAATTAGTTAATGGGATGAAAGGCCCATACTTTATTACTGGCATCACACAGTTAAGAGATATGAAGCCTGTTGTTAATGAACTATGGTCCCCACTCATTTGTAAGCTAATGGGGGCTTGGAATGTAGCCTAGTACTTAGTACTGACTGGTTTTCTTTCAGTGTGATCCAAATCATACTTTCAGCTAAAGTAGTGAAATTAGTGCTTAGCACAGACCCTTTTTCTTCCCCATGTCTCAGCTGCTTTGCAATCATCCTCTTATTATTTCTCAAGAATGCTCCTGTGGAATGGGTTAAGATATGATGTAACCAAAAAGAAAAGAGTAGAAAGAAAATCTCCTGGTCACAAAACACTCTCAGTAAACATACAAATTTTGTGAAACAATTCTTGCAGCTTACGTCCTTGGGGCTGCCAATTTGGCACTGCTATAACCCCTTAGGTGCTACTGTCCTATTAGAACAGAATCCTTCATTCCTATGTGAATATCCAGTGGCACATATTTGTCAATCTCTTCTAGCTTATTATAGTGGTAGCATTCAGTTTGCTGTCAGGAACAAATTCAAACATTGTGAGTGCAAAAGCTAATGGGGTCTGGCTTGAGGTCAGAGTTCTCGATGTTGAGTTGGTCCATATGAGTTGCTAACCATCCCTTTACTATAAGCGATAATGCAGAAGAACACTTGGCCTAATTTTAGAAACATATTGACTTTTAGGTATGAACAAAGGATGAACAATGTATACCAAGTTGGCTTGCAACCACTTAGGAAAAACAAAATTTTATGCAAAAAAGAGTCTATGGATAATTTTTTATTAATTTCCTCATTTTGTTCCTCTTTTACCCACATTTTGCCCAACCCCAGGATACACCACTAATGTTTCTAGAACTTTGCGCCACTAATTGGATTTGAGGAACGGTTCAACCAAGGTACCATGCAGATGTATCCCTCTACATGCTCCTATTTCTATAGCTCGAACCTCCTTTTATGTGCCATCAACTTTCAACATCAACCCCTTATAAAGTCTAATATTAACAAGAACATAAAGCATGTCATGGTGTAGTCACCAATGCAATGGAAATCAAATCGACAACTTACCAATTTCAACAAGCTCCCACCTCTACTTTTCTGCAACAAAATCAACCAAAGCAATAGACCTGCCTCCATTTGCCCTTGAACTCCTCTTCTTATGTTGTCATGCACTGTCCTATTCTCCCTCTCCATTGACTGTTTGCAGCATCCTTGGCCACCCATTGCTTGTTGTCAACATGTTTCACATAATATACAACCAAACAAAGTTTCCTACCCAAGCTCACAAGTCTCCTTGAAGCAATCATTGCAACCACTAAAAAACAATGATAGAATAAAATTCGTCATCTGCACGAAGAAAGTTGACAGCCACTCAAAACAAAATCTAAAACCCTAGAAATGAAGTCATGTTCACATGAGAAAAATATCCAACTAACTTCTTGTCCCATCACAATGAATTCATCTGAAGAGTTTTTAAACAATACATGTACTTTTGCTCAAAGAAATGCAGCTCTTGTTCACTTTGTATGCCCCATTTTCCTCTTCTATGCTTGTGCATTTGTGGATGCATGGTGTTAAGGTTGCATAGTTCAACTCTCATGCTTCAAATGTGTGTTTCAAAACCCATTTTCCTGACTCAGGAGATTCTCATAGTTTTGCAGCTTTTGGTGCATTCCCCTCTCTTCATGAGCTTCGAGGTTTTAAACATTTGTGGGGAACCCTTCCTTTGGTGCTGGAAATTGAAATTTTTACATACATTTGTTATTACAAGGTCTTCACATACTTTTGGGCCTATGGTTCTTTACATAGAATTGTATCTTCACAGTTTTTTACTTTTAGGAAGAACCTCTAGTTTCAATTGAGAAAAGTGAATTGGAATTTTCTCAATTCCATACCCAATTACACACATGAATGTAACGAGGGATTTGGTTCCAAGTCTAATTCTTCAAGAAAATAAAATTTGGTTTTAGTTCTAGTTCTAAATATTAGTGTCAGATTGGATTTAGTTCTTACTAACTAAGACCGGAATTGGTGGTTGACTGCTGGTTAATTTAACCTCCCCACTAGTTAACCTCTGGTTTTAATCCCTGTTTTCCACACTTAAATAAAAATGGGAATGGAAATCTAATGCTTGAAAAAAGATTTCTAGTTCAAGTTTTGGTTTTGGTTTTGAAAATTAAAACTAGTTCAGATCTTGTTCTTATTTACTAACTAGAACTGAAACCAATGGTTTGAACCCACCAAATTGAATTGTATTAACCCATCATTGGTTTGTACTCCCCATTCTTGGGTGGTGACATTATTTTGAAGTCCCAAAAAAATTTACAATAGGATATGTACAAAATATGTTCAACATGGAGAGGTTTGAACTAGTGTTGTAAGGTTATTTGAATTTATACAAGTCTAATCACTATTTTATTTTATTTTTAAATATTTCAAAATCATAGAATTGTCAATTTTGGTTGGTTCAAAAATTTCAAAGTATTGGTAGCTTTCATAAAATAATGGGTAAAAAACTAATGGGTATAAATATAGTATGAAATAATGTATAAAAAATGGTATTTATACCCATTATTCTTAAGGTTTTTAAGAATCAGCATTTTGGTAATCTCCAATGGTCTATGTTCTTGTTTCTAATAACCTTTGGTTACGGTTCTAGGTCTGATTTTTTGAATTTATAAAACCTCTAGTCATGAAGTCTTGGAGCATTAGTTACTTAGCTAGAGAACTTCATGTACATATAGCTAGAGAACTTGGACACGTTTAAAAAGGGACAATTGCATGTTCCAAATCATGTTTGGACAACATATGGAATCGCCCCCCAAGACCTAATTGAGAACTTCAAGCTAGATCAACTTAATAACCTAAACCTTCCAACATGGGTAACTCGAATTTGCTTTCCAACACGAGCTTAATTCCTCTAACCAATTTCCTAAGTAAAGGTTTCAATTTAGGGCATTATGGTTTTGAGCCTTATGCCCTTCACATCGGTGGTGGCCAGTTGATCTAGCACCCAACAACACACCACACACCACACATGATGGATGATGTGAGGACTAGAATGTGATTCTCAATGTAATATTGTCCCATGGCTAACCAACCCTCATGGTTAGCCATTTAAACAAGTGTTTTACATACTCACCTACCTATATAAGTAGCCACTTACATTCCCTACCTAATTACAAAGGATACTTACCCATCACATAAATAGCTTAATTAACCTAGATAGCATGAAGCGGAAGTGAAAGCGTTTACATGATAGGTTACCAATGTGGAACTTTGTTGTGAGTTTCAAGCAATGTTTCAAGCATGTCTACAAATGTGAGCAATCTCATTAAAATGTTCAATACATCGATGAACTAAGTCCTTAGTCAGGACTATTGAGAGAACTTGCAATTTTGGTCACAACCAGAAAGCTCAGTTGGAATGTGACCAGACAAGAAGTCATTTGGATTTTTATAGTGTGAACACTAGTTCATTTTAAGGTTTAGGTTTTATTTTGAATCGTCGTCAACTTTCTTCGTGTAGGCATTGGAGTTTATATCATTACTGTTTATTAGTGGCTATGAGTAGGAGACTTTACTGTTTATGTGTTATGTGAAACAAGTTGACAACAGACGATGGGTGGCCAAGGGCGCTTCAAGCATGGAAGGGAGAGGGGAAGAAGATTCGGTTGGACGAAGATAAGAATAGGCGTTCGAAGGCGAAAGAGATCAAGTTTGTGGTTTTTGGATTGCATCTGTTGTAGATCGTATAGAATCAAGAACTTATTGAAGTGAGTAGTTACTATTTTGATTTCCATTGTGCCAGTAGTTACATCATGCCAGGTGTTGTGTTCTTGCTAGTGTTAGACTCTATAAAGGATTGATGTTGAGGGCTGATGATGCACAAAGGAGGTTTGAGCTATAGATTTTGGAGCATGTAGAGGGATTGCATTTGTATGGGACCTTGGTGGAACCATTATTGAAGTAGTGCACATGTGATGAATTAAAGCCAGAAACCTTAAAGGGTATCCTTGGGTAGGGTAGAACGTGGGTACAAAATGGGAGAAATCACAAAAATATCCTTAGATCCATATTGTGAATAGAACTATGTTTTTCCCAAGTTGTTGCAAGTCAATGTGGCATATGTTGTTCATCCTTAGTTCGGAACCAGAAGTCATCTCGTTTGTAGAATTAAAACAAACATATTCCTGCATTATATCATAGCATAGAGGGACGGATTAACAACTCATAACAAACCAAATGAACACAGAGGGCTCTGACCTCAAGCCAGATCCCACTAATCCATAAACTCACAAAATGATATACAAATTGATAAAACGATCCAGAAGGGATTGACAAGTGTGAGCTACCTGGAGTCTCATATGGGCAAAAAGATTTATGTTTTGTTAGGATAGTAACACCAATGTATTGTAATAGTGCCTGAATGGCAAACTATAAGTTGTAGAAATCGCAAGTATAGAGTCTGGATTTGTGATGAAGTGACATTCTTGATACCCCTTTCTTTTGGTTACAAGAATCCCTTGGGGCTTTTTGTTCCTATGCAAAACTAATTTCCAATTGAAATAAGATTAGTTAATTCATTAACATATGCATTTCAAAATGAGATTAATTAATCCATGAACATATGCATTTGGATTGAAGTTAATGATTTCATTGAACACGTGCATTTGGAATGAAATTAATTCTTGCATTGAGAATATGCACTTGGAATGAAACTAATTATGTTCATTTCATTGAACATATATGCATTCGGAGTGAGATTAATTATTTTCATGAACATGTGGTGCCATTGTTTTTTTTTGTGTTTAAACCGTAAGAAGTGACACCCACAAAGGGTTTATGGCAATGATTTTGCCAAAAACTATTGAAAGCGCTTTGTATTTCACCTGACAATCCACCAATGTTCAAGAATTATCGTCACAACCAACAACTATTGAAATGTACATGTTGTTAACTAAGGTAACTATGGAGATGTACATGTCTTGGCTAGGTTTCCTCTCATAGGAGGCGTTCACTAATTATGATTATGTCATCAAGCGAAAACGGTTCGTGATTGGTGGAACGAAAAATTTGGGCCAGTAGACAAAATCAATGTCAGTAGAATGTGAATAGGATGAATTTTGTTGGGCCCAGAAAATAATGGTTTATGATTGGTCGAACACAGCTTTTCAACCAGTGGAAAAAACCGCACACACACGCACGCACGCACGCACACACGTTACAAAACAATGGCCAGCAGTATGAACAGGGAATTTTTTTGGGCCCTTGTGTGATTGGTTGACTGTGGCTTTTGGGCCACTGGACAACCCAAAAAGAATGTGACCATTGGACTATCGAACCATCGATGTGCCCAGTGTTGAGCCCGTTCGACTCTAAAGGACTTTGCAAATTGAAATTATAAGACTGGATTATTTTTTACTATTAGAAGAAAGGATATTTTAAACCATTAATTTTTAGAAAATTTTAAAATCATCT
>Ga0116231_10003784_pt1 | contig 31089 bp, 26 predicted proteins | sample S1TSphgellanicum_2_FD_89695 | JGI IMG/M metagenome (GOLD analysis project Ga0116231, IMG submission 89695) | Host-associated microbial communities from peat moss isolated from Minnesota, USA - S1T2_Fd - Sphagnum magellanicum MG | ecosystem: Host-associated > Plants > Peat moss > Unclassified... | reverse complement strand
CTTGATGTCGTGATAGCTGATGGGCCAATCCGCGCCCAGACCGTCGCGCGTGTAAACTTCAAAATCCGAGGGATGAAAGCGCGGAGTGAATGCCGCCCAATGGACAGACCCCCCGCCGACCCCTTTGCCCGAGTTATTGGCGCCGAACGCCAGCGGATCGCTGCCGCCAGTTACGCGCGGATCTTCCCAGTAAAGCTTATGCGACCCTGCTTCGTCGCTCACCCAGTCTTTCTCGGTGTTCCAGAAAGGGCCCGCCTCCAGGCCCACCACCGAAAACCCGGCGCGCGCCAGACGCTGAAGCAGCACTCCGCCCGCCGAACCAACTCCGACAATCAGATAGTCGACGGTTTTCACGGCTTCTTCCTCAAGGGCGAGATGTGCGCTCGCTGCGTGGCTTCCGTGTGCAGGTGATGAAGCGGCTCCACTTCGTCGGAAACGCTTAAATCGGGCGCGCGCCATTCGTGGCGTTTTTCACGAACTTCCCATGGTTCCGGCTCGCCGTTTTCAAGGCGCATGTACGCCCTCGGGTAAGCTGGACCTCCGAAGCCGACTTCGTCCCACGCCCACGGGTGACCGTAGTAGGCTTTCATCGCATCATGCATGATCAGCTCCCAAAAACGGCTGACGGACATGGATTTCCAAATCTCTGGCGAAGCTTCCGGGCGGCCGTCATGGATGGCCTGAAGAACTTTTTCCTGCTGCCAGTGCCCCAGGTCCAGGAACTCTCCTCCAAAGCGCGCAGCCGACTCGTTATTGATGGCCTCGATTCCTATCTTGTAAGCTTCGCGGTCTTGCGGCATGGTTTCGTAGCGATAGCCATCGGTCCGGTTGGCATAAAGGCGCGCGTCCAGCGGCGGAATCAGCGGAATTTGGCGCTCGGGCGTGCGGTCGGTCTGGGGGATCAGATGACTGAACACCGTCTCCCAGAATTTCCATTCATAGGCGGTGAAGAAACGCCGCTCCGGAGGATCAGTCACGCGCAGGGTGACAACGTTGCGAGTGGCCGCGTCCCAATAAGGACTTTGCGAAAGCGTGCGGAAGAATGGATAATAGCCGGGCTGATCCGTGGGAGGAAACGGCTCGCCCGTCTCGGGGTTGACCGGGCGCAAGGACGGATCGGAATTGTTGTACTCGCTCATGCCCGCCTCCTGCGCAGAAGGCTGGCCAGAAAGCCAAGCATTCCGGCCGCGCCCAGCAGCAAGGGCGCGAAAATCGGCGGCCCATAAATGATGTTATAAACCAGATGCTTGCTCCCTCCCGGACGGCGCAGGACTCCGCGCGCGTGATAGTAAAACCCGACGCCGGCGTCAGCCGAAGCGAGCGCCGCGGCGGCGGGCAAAAGCGTCGAAGCAGCGCGGCGCGATTTCACCGACGAGAAACAGGCCGCCGCCAGCAGTGGCGCGATAACAACCGGGCTCCACTGCATTTTGTAGCGGAAATTATTCTTGTAGTGCGAATAATAGGCTTCAAATCCGCTCAGCAGCGCGCTGATTCCGGCCACCACGGCCACTTGCTGCTGAAATTTTCCCTCGCGAATATCTTGTTCGGCTGACAAGAGTTCGCGCGAGGTAGGAGTGTTGCCTTCCTCGCGCTGGAGATAAGAAGCGATAAGCCCAAGATAAGCGCTGGTGCCGAACAGCAGCGGTGCGAAGATAGGCGGACCCATGACCATGTTAGTCATGGGAAAGCGCCAGCCGCCGGGTTTGCGGTGAATGCCGCGAACATGAAAATAAAAACCTAGACCGGCGTCGGCCAGTGTCACAACCGAAGTCCATCGCAGCACGCTTTGCGCGGCGCGGCGGCTGAAAAACGCGGCAACGCCCGCAATGGAAAGAAGCCCGCTCAGGATAACCGGCGTGTACATCACCCGCCGGCTGTAACTGCCTCGATAATGCTCGTAAGCAACCTCCAGACCGCTGACAACACTGGTTGCCGCGGTTAGAAGTGCCAGGCTGCGCTGGAACTTGCCCTCACGAATGTGATTCGTAATCTCGATCTCGAGCGAGGTAGCCATCGAGTTAGATCACCTCGCGAAGCTGGTCTTGAGAGATAGTCTTGATTATCTTGATAGCATCCTTTTGACCCCGCACCAGTGACTTGGCGAAATGCAAGGCCTGTTCGGTGGTGATTTTCCCCGGCATCGGCGGCTCGTTTGGATCGACCACGGCCTGAACCACGCAAGGCCCCTGCGTATTCAGAGCCTGGCGGAGAATCATCTCCGCGTCTTCCGGCCGCTCCAGCGTGAAGCCGCGCGCGCCGCAGGCCTCGGCGATCATCGCGAAATTAATGGGCTCCAGTTCCACGCCGAATTCAGGATTGCCCTCCAGAATCATCTGTTCCCATTTGATCTGGCCCAGCACGTTGTTCTTGATCACTATGACCGTGACTTGCAGTTTGTATTTCACCAGCGTGGCAATTTCGCCCATCAGCATGGTGAGGCCGCCATCGCCGACGATGCAAACAACCTGTCGGCCCGGATAAGCAACGGCCGCGCCAATGCTGTAAGGCAAACCGTTGGCCATCGTGGCGAGTGAACCGGAGAGCGAAAACTGCATATCGCCGCGCATCTCCACATGCCGCGCTGTCCAGGTGGCGATAGTTCCGCTGTCGGAAGAAACAATGGCATCGTCGTTTAAGAGCTTGTTCAGGGTGTGCGTCACCACTTGCGGTTTCATGGGCATATCGTGGCGTGTGCCGCGTTCCTCCATGAGCTTGTTCCAGCTTTCCATTCGTCCCTGAGCCTTTTTCAGAAACTTGTCGCTCTTCTGCTTCAGCAGCGGGAGCAAAGCGGCCAGAATGGTTTTGGAATCGCCGACCAGACCCACATCCACTTGATGGCGCAGACCCACCCGCGAAGCATCCAGCTCAATCTGCACGCATTTCGCCTGCCCCGGTTTCGGCAGAAACTCGATATACGGATAACTGGTGCCGATCATGATCAGCGTGTCGCACTCTTCCATCGCGTCCACCGATGGCGCGGTACCCAGCAATCCCAGGCCGCCGGTAGTCACCGGGCTGCGATCTGGCACAACAGCTTTGCCCAGCAGCGCCTTGACCACCGGACCGCCCACTGTCTGGGCAAGCTGCGTAACTTCTTCCCGGCAATGCAGCGCGCCCCGGCCCACGAACACAACCACCCGCGAACCGGCGTTTATCAGGTCGGCGGCTTCCTTAATCACTGTTTGGGAAGGTTTGGCGGAAGGCGCATGGCTCCAGTCGCCGCTGTGTTTCGGAACATTCGCCTTGCTGCGCAGTTTGTCATCGGCTGCCCATTCCTGAATGTCTTTGGGGATGCAGATATGGGAAACGCCGCGGCGCGCGTAAGACGTGCGAATCGCCATATCCACGACATTAACGGCATGAGCCGGACCCATCACCCGTTCGTTAAACACCGAAACATCCATGAACAGTTTGTCCAGATCGACATCCTGCTGATAGTCCATGCCGATCAGGTCGTGAAAAGTGTGGCCCGTGATGGCCAGCACAGGCTGCTGGTCGCATTTGGCGTCATAAAGGCCGTTCAGCAAGTGGACGCCGCCAGGTCCGGAGGTGGCCACGCACACGCCGAGTCTTCCCGTGTACTTGGCATACCCGACCGCTGCGAAGGCGGCCGCTTCTTCGTGACGCACTTGAATGAACTTCAGCTTGTCCTGGTGAGTGCGCAGGGCTTCAAAGAAACCATCGACGCCATCGCCGGGGAAGCCGAAGATGGTGTCCACTCCCCAGTCCAGAAGACGCTCCACAACCAGGTCTGATACTTGTTTTCCCATTTTGCTTGGTTCTCCTTTAATTCACCTGATACTGCGCTGCGTCTTGCTCTTTAAGTTCGAGACCAAAGCCGGGGCGCGACAGATCAGGCGACATCACGCCCCGCTTGGGTTCACGGAAACCGTCAAAAAATAGCCGTTCAATGCGTGCGTGATCGTGAAAGAATTCCATATGCACCGCACGCGCTGCTGAACAGCAGACATGCATATGAAGGCTCGGCGCGCAATGCGAAGAAAGGGGAGTGTCCGCGGCCCAGCACAGCGCGGCTGCGTTCAGAAAGCCGGTGATTCCGCCGCAGCGCGTGGCGTCCGCCTGCAGCACCGAAACCGCTGATTCCTGCAGCATTCGCTGGAAATACCACGCCGTGTAGCCGTATTCTCCAGCCGCTATGTCCATGCCGGTCGGTGCGCGTTCGCGAACAAGCCGGAGGCCGCCCAGATTGTCCGAGCTAAGCGGTTCCTCAAACCAGCGGACATCCCGCTGAGCGAAATCCTCCGCCAGCCGCAACGCCTGGGCAAGACTGTAAGCGCCATTGGCATCGACGAAAAGCTGGACGGAATCACCAATGGCTTGGCGCGCCAACTGAACGCGGCGCGGATCGTCTTCCGGATTCGTTCCCACCTTGATTTTGACCATCGTAAAACCGTCCTGAGCCCACCCGGAAAGCTGATGGGTCAGTTGCTGGTCCGAATAAGAAGTGAAGCCGCCGCTGCCATAGACGTGAATCCCTGCGCGCGCGCTGCCAAGCAGATGAACCAATGGACAATCCATCAGCTTCGCCCGCAGATCCCAAAGCGCGTTATCGATGGCGGATATAGCCATCCGAGCGATGCCGGTTTCACCCAGATTCCTGATCCGCCGCGCCAGCGCCAGCCAGATCTGCATGTGCGAGAAGAGATCCTGGCCATGCACCACTTCCTTCAGAAGCGATTCAGCCAGCACCGCCGTGGCCTTGTCGGCGTAAGTGTAACCCAGCCCTTTTTGGCCGCCGCCAGAGATCTCCACCAGCACCATCGTGGTGCTGGTCCATTCAAATGTTCCATCGGCTTCCGGCGCATCCGTGGGCACCGTAAAGACGCGAACCGTGCTGGCTGAGACTTTCAACGATGATGTGACTCCGTGCCGGCGGCAACGTTTCGGATTAACCTACAGGCATTTCTAGCAGCGAGACAGACCCTGCTTATGGCAAGTCAAACACAACGAGGAGTGTTATGAGTTCAAAAATTCGATATGGCATTGTTGCCCTGGGAAGCATTTCGCAGGAAGCCATGCTGCCGGGTGTGGAACACACCGTCAACTCTGAGGTGTCGGCACTGGTGACAAGCGACCAGGTGAAGGCCCATGATTTGTCGCGGATGTACGGCATTCGTGAAACTTACACTTATGAAAATTTTGGGGAACTGCTTCAATCGGGAAAGGTGGACGCGCTCTACATTGCCACGCCTAACTGGCGGCATGCCGAGTTTGCGGTTCCCGCGCTGGAAGCTGGAATCCATGTGCTGCTGGAGAAGCCGATGGAAGTTAGCTCCGAGGCTTGCCAGAAAATATTGGATGCGCAAAAACGGTCTGGCGCAAAACTGATGGTGGCTTACCGTCTCCATTTTGAGCCGGCTACAGTGGCGGCCATTGAGCTGGTTAGGTCAGGCAAGCTCGGCGAAGTGCATCTGTTTTCATCCACCTTCTGCCAGTTGGTGGACGTGAATAATCACCGTGCGCGCAACGGCGCTCTGGCCGGACCCTTATTTGACATGGGACCGTATCCAATTAACGGCGTGCGGAACATTTTTGAGGATGAACCAGCCGAAGTCTTCGCCACTGCTACTCGCCATCCAGACTCGGGCTTCGTCGGGCTGGACGACACCGTCAGCGTGATCCTGCGTTTTCCCAAAGAGCGAATTGCGCAGTTTACCGTCTCCTACTTCGGCAACTCTATTGACACTTACACGGTTGTCGGGTCAAAGGGATTGCTGGAAATGAATCCGGCTTTCATGTATGGAAAGCCGCTCTCGTTCACCATTCAGACCGGCGAGAGCAAGACCCGGCAAAGCTTCCTGAATACCGATCATTTTGGAGGCGAAATGAAATATTTCTCCGATTGCCTTTTGAATGGCAACGACCCGGAACCAGATGGCCTGGAAGGTCTGGCGGATGTGCGCGTCATTGAAGCGGCGCTCCGGAGCATTCACACGGGCCGCTTTGAAAAAGTGGAGCCGGTGCTGAAAACGCAGCGGATTTCGCCTGACCAGCAAGAGATGCTGGAAGCGGAAAAGACGCCGGACATGGTGCATGCATCATCACCGGCTCGCGGTCGGGAAAAGAATCCGAGGAACTAAGTGATGACTGATTTTGCATTTCCCAAACAGCAGAAAGAGCCGCTCTCGGATGCGGCTCACGTCCGCAATGCCGTGGCGCGCTTCAACCAGGTCAAGGACGTGACTGACGCTGAACGCGATGCGGCCTGGAAGCGCATTCAGCAGGCGGCTGAGAAATTCGGGGTGGAGATCAATGAATCAAGCTGGCACGAACTCCACGCTTTAAAGAAGTAGCTTGTCCGGCGTAATGGGAAGCTGCCGCACGCGCTTGCCGGTGGCATTGAAAATGGCATTGGCGATGGCGGCCGTTGATCCGGTGATGCCGATCTCGCCAATGCCCTTCGCGCCCAGCGGATTGATGTGATTGTCCTTTTCGGGCACCCAGATAGCTTCCACTTGGCCCACGTCCGCGTTCACCGGCACATGATACTCGGCCAGGTTGTTGTTGACGAAGCGCCCCAGGCGATAATCCATGCGGGCGTCCTCGCAGAGCGCCATGCTGATGCCCCAAACCATTCCACCCATCAACTGGCTGCGCGCGGTCTTCGCGTTCAGAATGTTGCCTGCGCCAAAACATCCAAGCATGCGCGCCACTTTTATTTGACCCAGATCGGCATCCACACGAACTTCGGCGAACTGGGCGCCGAATGCATACATTGCGTATTCTTCGGCATCGGCCGCCTGCTTGGCGCTCGCTTTCGCTTCAATGTAGGGCTGCCCGCTCCGCTGAACCAGTTCGCGAAGCTGGCTTTGTTCCAGCGACTGTGACCCTGCCATTTGCATCAGCTTTTCACGCAGCGCCTGCGCCGCGGCTTGCACGGCAGACCCGGTGCTGGCGGCCGTTTGCGACCCGCCGGACACCGGCGTCTTGGGCAGGCGCGAATCACCCAGCAGGAATGTCACCCGGCTGGGCGGAACGCCAAGCTCTTGAGCGGCCACTTGAGTCATGATCGTGTAAGTGCCGGTCCCCAAGTCTTGCGTGCCTGCTGTCACCAGAAAGGTGCCGTCGGCATTCAGCCGCGCCGCGGCGCTGGAAGGGCTGCGCTTGGTGGGATACTCGGCCGTCGCCATGCCGTATCCAATAAGTGTGTTGCCTTCGCGCCAGGACCTCGGTTCCAGTTTTCGCCTTCCCCAGCCAAAACGCTCCGCACCCTGCCGGTAACATTCCCGCAGCGATTTGCTGGACCACGGCTTGCCCGTTTCCGGATCTTTCTCCGCATAGTTGGCAAGACGGAATTCAATAGGGTCCATCTTTAATTCATAGGCCAGTTCATCCATGGCCGATTCCAGCCCATAGGTGCCCGGGGCTTCGCCCGGCGCGCGCATGAACGACGGCGTGCCCACGTCCGACTTCACTATTTTGTGCGAGGTGCTGTTGTTCGAAGTGGCATAAAGCATGCGCGCGGGCAGACTCGCTGTTTCCACAAATTCATCGAACGTCGACGTGTAGCTAAGCGTGTCGTGACGCAGAGCCTGCATCGTGCCATCGCTCTTCGCCCCGGCGGTGACGCTCTGGCGCGTGGGTGATCGATAGCCCAGCATGCCGAACATTTGCGGCCGGCTGACAGCCAGTTTCACCGGACGGCGAACTTGCTTCGCGGCCAAAGCGGCAAGCATAACGTGAGACCATGTCGGACCTTTGCTGCCGAAGCCGCCGCCCAGAAAGGGCGAGATAACCAGGATGTTCTCCGGCTTTAAACCCAGCAGCGCCGCCACCCGTTCCTGATCGCTAAAGATACCTTGAGTGGCATCGTAAAGCGTCAGGTGATCGGGCTGATCCCAGTGCGCCAGCGTCGCGTGCGGCTCCATGGGATTGTGAACCTCAAACGGCGTGTTATAGACGCGCGAGATTCTGGCGGTGCTTTCAGCCAGTCCCTGCTGAATGTTTCCGCGTGAACTGTTGGAAGGATCTCCGCCGCCGCCGGCTTTAGCCGGTGAATATCCTTCATCAGCGCGGGCGGCCAATTCCACGCGCGGCGTTTCCACCAGGTAATGGACCTTGACAAGCTGAGCCGCCTCTTCCGCCGCTTCCAGCGATTCCGCGACTACCACCGCGATAGGCTGATTAGCGTACAGAATTTTGTCATCCTGCAGCACCTGAAGAACGCGGCTGGTGGGCGACGTCTTCTTCTGATTTTGCAGTTCCGGCAGCTTGGGAGAGTTTAGATGAGTCATCACCAGCAGAACGCTCGGCGTGCTCTCAGCGGCTTTGGTGTCCAGGCTGCGAATGCGGCCTCTCGCAATGGTGCTGGTGACCAGAACGCCATGGACGCAATTGGGAACGTGCTGTTCATAGGTATAAGTGGCGCGGCCCGTTACTTTCAACGGCCCGTCCACTCGGTTTAGCGGACTGCCCAGTGTTTCTGACATATTCGATGCTCCTGCTTATGCGGCGGCCGTGGTCACCGCGCGGATGATGGCGCGTTTGGCAAGCTCCACCTTGAAACCGTTATCGCTGTAGGGCTTCGCGTTCGCCAGTTCCCGTTCGGCGGCTGTGCGAAGACGCGCTGCATCCAGCACGTGCCCGGTAAGCGCGTTTTCCGCATGACGCGCGCGCCAGGGCTTGAGCGCTACCCCGCCCAGAGCGATGCGAATGGACTTCACTGTGCGGTCCGGCGACAGATCCACCACCGCCGCGACAGATACCAGCGCGAAGGCATAACTGTTGCGGTCGCGCACCTTCAGGTAGTGCGCGCGCGCACCCAACATCGCGGCGGGCAGGTCAATGGAGGTAATGAGTTCACCGTGGTGCAGATTGGTTTCAATCTGCGGAGTATTGCCGGGCAGCCTGTGAAAATCTTCAAACGCAATGGCGCGGCTGCCATTCGGACCTGTTACTTGAACCGTGGCGTTCAGCGCCGCCAGCGCCACGCACATATCGCTGGGATGAGTAGCGATGCACTGGCTGCTGGCGCCCAGAATGGCATGAATGCGGTTCACTCCATGGATAGCCGCGCATCCGCTTCCCGGATTCCGCTTATTGCATTCCTCGTAAGTCGGGTCGTAAAAGTAATAGCATCTGGTGCGCTGAAGCAGATTGCCGCCCATGGTCGCCATGTTGCGGAGCTGTTGGGATGCGCCTGCTAGAATTGCCTGACTCAAGACCGGATAACTGTCGCGTATCAGCGCGTGGCCGGCTGCATCGGTATTGGAAACCATGGCTCCAATGCGCACGCCGCCGTTATACTCGCTGATTGTGTTCAGTGGCAGGCGGCTGATATCCACCAGATGGGAAGGCCGCTCCACGCCCATCTTCATAAGATCCACCAGATTCGTGCCGCCGCCTATAAAGCGTGATTCCTCTCTGGCGCCGTGCGCCTCAATGGCTTCGGCGACAGTGGCGGAACGCGTGAAAGTAAATGGTTTCATGCCGCTTTCTCCCGCGCCACGGAGCGTATGGCCGCAACAATGCCAACGTATGCGGCGCACCGGCAGATGTTTCCCGACATTCGTTCGCGTATCTCATCGTCTGTCAGGTTGATATCTGCATGTGACGAAAGATCCGCCGTAACCGCACTCGGCGCGCCCTGTTTCACTTCGTTCAGCATGGCGACCGCCGAACAAATCTGCCCCGGAGTGCAATAGCCGCATTGCAACGCATCGTTGTCGACAAATGCCGTTTGCATTGGATGAAGATGGGCTGGCGTGCCAAGCCCTTCAATGGTTGTCACTTCCATTCCATCGTTCATCAGCGCCAGACTAAGGCAGGAGTTAATTCGTTTGCCGTTCACAAGCACGGTGCAGGCGCCGCACTGCCCGTGATCGCATCCCTTCTTGGTGCCAGGCATCTGGAGATTCTCGCGAAGCATGTCCAGCAGAGTCGTGCGCGCATCAATTTGAATGGAATATTCTTTGCCGTTGATTTTAAGCTGGCACGGATGAGTCTGGTCCGCCGGAGCCTCCGCATAGGAATGTGTGGCAAGAGCAGCCGAACCGGCCACGGCAATGCCGACAAAATCCCGGCGGCTGAAGTGATCTGTCTGGTCTTTCATCGGAGTTCCCTTGAAACATAGACAGGTTTGCCCTCAATTAGTGACTCCCGCTGTAATCACAGAGGCCGATTGTACTAGTATTACCGGTTAGACCAGGCCACGCGCATTTCCTTTTAGGCTTTCCCGAAGCGATACGCCACTCGAAGATCTCGCGTCTAGCAGGCATGAGTGAGATCCGGGTCTTGTCCATAAAAGAACTGCCAGTAGGTGCGAAGAAGGTGATCCAGGCGGGTGGCAGAAAAATTCTGATGATCAATGACACTGGCATCTTATCCGCCGTGCAGCAGGATTGCCCGCATGCCGGAGCGCCGCTGGAACAAGGCGCGGTGTGCAACGGCAGGCTAATCTGCCCCTGGCATCTGGCAACCTTTGCGCTCCCCACCGGAGAACTTCTGGAGCCGCCCGCAATGGACAACCTGAAGACTTACCTGGTGCGAAGCGACGGGCGCGACATTTTCGTCGAAACAGACCCCAAGCCGAAAACGGCACCCGCGCAAGAAGAATCGGCGAACCAGCTTGTATTTCTGCTGATAGGCGCGGGCGCGGCTGGTTCCATGGCCGCGAAGACGCTGCGGCAAAGCGGCTTTACAGGTGAGATTGTAATTGTTGATCCTATTGCCGAAGAGCCTATCGACCGCACCCAACTCTCCAAAGATGCGCTGGGCGGCAATATAGCTTTGGATGATGTGAAATTGGACGTTTTGTCCAGTCTCAACGTGAAACTGATCCACGCCGCCGTCACCTCGTTGAGCGCGGAAAAGAAAGAAGCTCGGCTGGACGACGGCTCGGTCATCCGGTTTGATAAGGCGCTCGTCGCGGCGGGCGGCCGGCCTAAGCGTCTGTCGCTGCCCGGATCTGAACGCGCCTTCACAATCCGGCATTCTGGCGATGTTCGGCGCATTTTGCGGACCGCAACCGGCAACAGCAAAGTTGTCATTATCGGAACAAGCTTCATTGGCCTCGAAGCCGCGTCCGCGCTGGCGCAGAAAGGTTTGCATGTCACTGTCGTCGGGCCGGAGATGCTGCCGTTTGCCAAACAGTTTGGAGTCGAGGTGGCCGAGGCCCTCATGCGCCTCCACAAGCACGGAGGAACCAGATTCAAGTTGGGTGTCGAGGTAACTGGGATCTCGGAAGCCGGAGTTGGCCTCTCGGATCGAGGTGCCAATTTACAAATACCCGCCGATCTGGTGATCCTCGGAGTGGGCGTCACTCCCGAACTCGGTTTCCCGCACGATTTGCCGCTGGCCGAAGACGGCGGGATTGCCACGGACGAACATCTGCGCGCTCGTCACTCTGTCTGGGTGGCTGGCGATATTGCCAGCGTGAACGGGCTGCGCATGGAACACTGGCGCGTGGCGCAGCAGCAGGGGCGCGTGGCGGCGCTCGCCATGACGGGGCGGAATTCCTGTTATCAGGGTGTGCCTTATTTCTGGACTTATCATTTCGGCAAACGTCTCGGCTATCTCGGACACGCCTCGGACTGGGACCGCATTTATATCCACGGTCATCTCGATGGCGAAGAATTCATGGTCTTCTACCTGAAGGAAAAAAGGGTGAAGGCAGTCTTGAATTGCGGCATGGAGACGCTGATGGCATCCCTTGCAGAGCCCATGCGCGGACATCTCACTCTGGATGACCAGCCGGTAAGAAACATAATTCGCGGCCAATAGTCTCAGAAAGTGTGGGGATACAACCGCTCATCTCGGAGCAGCAATGGCTTTCTGTCTTGGCGCAAGCTGCTGCCTGGATTCCGCCTCGGAAACCTACGCTTATCATTTCCCCTCACCCGGATGATGAGACTCTGGGCGCGGGTGGTTTGATCGCGCTCCAGGCCTTGCGCGGAGTTCCTGTCACCGTTGCTGCGGTCACGGATGGCGAAGCGGCTTATGTTAATTTCGCTGGCTTGGCGCAAGCCAGGCGTTTGGAGCAGGAACAGGCAATAAAATCGCTGGGCGCGCGCGTGTCCCTTGTTCGCTTGGGAATACCGGATTCGGCTGTCTCCGCGCATGAGCCTGAATTGGAAGAACGCTTGCGGCCGCTGATCGGAAGCGAAACTCTGGTGGTTGCGCCGTGGCGGAATGACTGGCATCCCGACCATGAAGCCTGCGCCCGCGTCGCCGGCAAACTCTGCCATGCGACGGGCGCGGAACTGATTTCTTATCTATTCTGGACGTGGCATAGAAGAACTCCGGAAGTTTTCGACGGAGTTGCCATCCGCCGTCTCCAACTGAACGCTGAGCTGACTGCGGCGAAACGATCGGCGCTGGAGTGTCACGTTTCTCAGTTGCACCACGAAAATCCAATTCTGCCGGAGTTACTTCTTGCCCCTGCCTTCCGCTCTTTCGAAACGTATGTCTAGCGCCATCACATCCCCTGCGTTTTTTGAAGCCAAGTATCGCCGCGCGGCCGACCCCTGGAACTTTGCCGGCAGTCCTTACGAATTAAACCGCTATGCGCGCATTATGAATTCGCTCCATCCTCGGCGCTTCGTGCGCGCCTTTGAGGCCGGCTGCTCCATCGGTGTGCTCACCAGGCAACTGGCCGGCATCTGCGGGCACGTGGACGCGCTCGATTTCTCCGCCACCGCGGTAAGCCATGCCAGGCGGCGGTGCTGTCGGTTCAGGAACGTGGATATCAGGCTGGGTTCGGTGCCGGCCGACGTTCCGCCGCGGCTCTATGACCTGATTGTCATGAGCGAGATTGGCTATTACTTCAACCGCACCCAGTTATTGGATCTTGCCGCCGGCCTGGCCGCTCAACTGCTTCCCGGTGGCATTCTGCTGGGCGCTCACTGGCTGGGACAATCCGGAGATCACTTATTAAGCGGCGATGAAGTTCACGAAACTCTGTCAAGTCTTGCGAACTTAAAGGCGGCCTGGTCCCAGCGTTATTCCGGCTATCGCATTGAGCATTGGATCAAGGAATGACAAGCGCATCGGGATGGCATATCGGCGTGGCGATCCCCGCCCGTAATGAAGAGAGCTTGTTGCCCCGCTGCCTGGATTCGGTGCGGCAGGCAAAAGCAGAACTGCAATCTCTGGCCTGCCATGCGTTGACGACAGTGGATATTGTCGTCGTGGCTGACAGTTCCACTGACCAGACCGCTCAGATTGCCGCTAAAATCCTCCAGGCAAGCGGCAAAGCCGTGTGCATTGGCGCGGGCGTGGTGGGCACCGCCAGGGCGACCGCCGCGCGCCTTTTGCTGGAGCGCCATCCAGGCAATTTATCCCGTCATTGGATTGCCAACACCGATGCCGATTGTGTCGTTCCCCCGGACTGGCTGTTCAACCAACTGGCGCTTGCGGAGTTGGGAATTGAAGCCATTGCGGGCGTTGTCAGCGTCGATGATTTCAGCGATTTTGGCCCCGAAATGCCAGCCAAATTCAAGGCCACATATCTGATTGAACCGGGCGGCGGTCATCCGCACGTGCATGGTGCCAACCTCGGTGTCCGCGCCGATGTCTATCTGGAGAGCGGCGGCTGGTCCCCGCTGGAGACCGCGGAAGATCATGATCTGTGGCGCCGCCTGGCTATGAAAGGTGTGCGCCGCCTCGCCACTTCCGCCGTCACGGTTCAGACAAGCGGCAGACGAAAAGGCAGAGCCCCGCACGGATTTGCCGGCGCCCTGATTGCCCGCGACGGGACGGCTGCATGAATTTGGAAACCCGTCTCCGCAAGCTCTATCGCAAAGGCGCGCTCGACCTTCCATTCCCCGGCCTGGGGCGCACCCCCGAAAGACACCGCAAGCTTGCCGAGTGGGCGCGTTCCGACCTGTCTCTGGCAAGACTGGCCGAGGCGCATGTGGACGCCATGGCGATTTTGCACGAAGCCGGCCGCAAACCTTGTGACGGATTGTACGGCGTCTGGGCGGCCGAAACCCCCGGACACTCATTGCATCTTCAGTCCATCGCTAACAAGCCAGTCGTAACCGGATCGAAAATGTTTTGTTCCGGCGCCGGCCTCATTGACCATGCCCTGGCCACTGTGCATGGCCGGCTGGTTGATATCAATCTTCGCTCTTGTCCTGACTCGCTGGCCATTGATGAGGCAGGCTGGAAGCCCCAGGCTTTCGCCGAGACCGGCACCGCCACGGTGCATTTTCTGGATGCGCCCGTCGCCGAAATTGTGGCGGAGAATAACTGGTATTTGAATCGGCCCGGTTTCTGGCATGGCGCCTGCGGCCCCGCCGCATGCTGGGCCGGCGGCGCTTTGGGCCTGCTCGATTATGCGCTGGAGCATGTTCGGGATGAGCCTCATGCGCTCGCGCACGTCGGCGGCATCAGCGCCGACGGCTGGGCTTTGCAGGCTTATCTCGATTCAGCCGGCTGCCAGATTGACCGCGATCCACAAAATCCGCGCCTGGCTCAAACCTTAGCCTTGACCGTTCGTCACTTGGTCGAACAGTCCTCATCCGACGTGCTGCGCAGGATTGGCAGAGCTTTTGGCCCCAGGCCGCTGTCATTTGATTCCAAAGTATCTCAGCGTTATCAGGAACTCGAGTTATACATAAGACAGTCGCACGCCGAACGCGATTTGGAAGCGCTCGGAAAAGCGCTGATAAACACCCGGCCCGTGAAAGTACTGCCCGGCATGTCTACCGGCGACGGCGCGGGAAACGGGAACCATCCATCCGTTGTCCAACAAACCAGAGGATAAAACCAATGCATCAACCGGAATTTCTTACCGAAGCTCGCCCAGGAGCCCGAAAAGAACATCGTGAAGGGGCAATCGCAAGAAGCATAGAGAACCAGACTGCGAAGCTGCCGTCGGACACATGGCTTTGGGCGGCGGCCGCCTCCATTGGTCTGTCGCTTTTTTTCCAGTTCACCGGCGATGAAAGAAAAGCCAATTTCGTGGGCCACTGGGCGCCGACGCTTTTGCTGCTGGGCGTCTATAACAAACTCGTCAAGCTGCATGGATCGGAGGGCGTTTAGCCGCCGCGCCAAAATAATTCAATATCGGGCCGGGTCGCCGTCGGGAATAGAAAAGAAGAAAGTCGATCCTTTCCCCGGCTGCGACTCGGCCCACATCGTGCCGCCCGCCCGTTCGATGATCTTCTTGCAGATGGAAAGCCCGATCCCGGTGCCCGGATAGTCTCTGCCGTGCAGACGTTTGAACACACCGAAAATCTGTTCGGCATATCGAGGATCAAAACCGATTCCATTATCTTTGACGCTGAACACCCATTTGCCGCCTTTCAGCTCGGCGGCTATGTGAATGCGGAGCTCAATGTCACGGTTGCGGTATTTGATGGCATTCGCGATCAAATTCTGAAATACCTGCACGAAGTGAAGCTGGTCCACCTTCACCACCGGCAAATAATCGTTGGTAACAATCGCGCGGTTGTCGGCAATGGCCAGTTGCAGATTCATCACCGCCAGGCCCAGCGCCTTTTCAGCATTCACCGCCACCGCATGCGTCTCATGCACGCTGGTTTGTGAATAAACCAGCAGATCTTTAATCAAATGATCCATGCGCGCAACGCTGGAGGTGATGATATCCAGACACCGGGCTCCTTCCGTGTCTAGCAGCGGCTGAAACTTCTTGTTCAGCAGTTGCGAATACGCGCCCACCATGCGCAGCGGTTCCTGCAAGTCGTGTGAGGCGGCATAGGCAAACTGCTGCAGGTCGTCGTTCGACCGCCGCAATTCATCTTCAGCTTGTTTGCGCGCCGTCACGTCCCGCACGTTGCATTGAATCACGTTTTCATCGGCCACCAGATAGCGGTTGCAAATAAGCTCGGCATGATAACGCCGGCCGTCGCGGGCCCGCAGGTTGATGCCGTCAAACCGCACCGTGTCCTTGCGCCACGTCTCTCCGCGGATATCGCGCAAACGCGGATCGTCGTCAAAAACGCCGGTCTCCAGCAGTTGCTTGCCAATCAGTTCGGCGCGCGTGCTCTGGGTCAGTTGCAGAAAAAACGGATTCGCATCCAGAATGTCGCCGCTGTCCCCGTCCATCTCCAGAATGCCGTCTTTCGCGGTCTCAAATAAGCGCCGGTATCGAATCTCGGCTGCTTCGCGCCGGTCCGTAACGTCGTCAATTGCAATCAGAATCAGCGCGCCGCCGTCGCCGTTGCGGCGAATGCGCCGCGCGTTCAGACGCATGCTCCGAAAGCCAATCTTGGGAAACGAATTCTCCACCTCAAAGTCTTCAAAGCTGGTGTTTCGCGGCAGTATGTCTTCCAGCAGATTGCGCAAAGTGGGAACGTTCCACTGCCCGCTGCCCAGTTCATAAAAGCGCCGGCCTTCCGTTTCTTCCCGGTTCAGCAGGAACGTCCTGTAAAATCCGGCCGTGGCGCGCTGCACGCATAATCCGCCATCCAGCACCACCAGCGGTTCCCAAAGCGTATCCAAAATGCTTTCCGAATATTCGCGCGCATCCTGTGCGTTGTCCAGGCTGCGCTTCAGCGAATCGATATCCGAAAGCGCAATCACCGCGCCCTCTATCCTGTTTTCCAGCGTGCGATAAGGCCGGATGCTCACCGTGTGCCAGCGGTCGTTCGCCGCCAGCACCGTCACGTTCGAAACCGTCAATTCATTCACCGTCTTGTCCAGCAGTTCCTTGAAGTGCGGCACGTCCAGCGTCAGCCGCAGGTCCGTCACGGTTCTCCCAATGTCACCTGCCGTCAGGTTCAGAAACGATTCCGCCGCCGGCGTGAAGCGCCGAAGCCGCAGATTGTTATCCACCATCAGAATCGGAAGACTGGCGGCATTGAAAAAGTTTTTCAAATCGTCGTTCAGCCCGCCCAGATGCAGGTTCTTCGTCCGCAGTTCGTCGTTGACGGTGCTCAATTCCTCATTGGTGGATTGCAGCTCCTCCTTCGCCGTTCCCAGTTCTTCGTTTGTGCTTTGCAGCTCCTCATTCGTCGACCGGACTTCCTCGTTCGCCGCGCGCAGCTCCTCCAGGCTCACTTCGTGTTCTTCGGCAATGGTGCGAAGATGCGCGCGCGCCTCCGCCAGTTCGCGTTCCAGTTCCGCCACCCGGCCGTCATCGTTCCTGGGCTGGTCGCCTCCCGGCCCGGCGTCCAAACCCTCCGTCTCAAACGTAACCAGATAAAACGTGCCGGCTTCGCTGTCAGGCCGGAGCGGCGTCACCTCCAGGTTCACTTTGCCGTTCTGCCCCATGCTGACGCCGAATTCACGAATAACGGAGTTTTGCTGAATGCAGCGCGAAACCATGCTTTCCACCTTGAAAGCCAGATCTTCGCGGATCATGCGCAGCAGGTGAAAACTCGGATTGCCCGGCGCCGGATCCAGATATTGGCTGGTGTGGCCGCGGAACAGCACAATCCGCATCTCGCGATTGACAATCACTCCGTCCGCGCCGAACCGGTCGCGCATGCTCTGCCGCGCCAGTTCCTCCAGGCGTGCTCCGTCCGCTTCGCGCGGCTCCCGCAAAGCTTCTTCCGGCTCTCTTCTGGCGTCGAAATCCGGAATAAAACGGGCGGCTCGTGGCTGGCGCTGGAAGATCTTGTTCTTCTTGTCCAGAACCGCGAAAAGATCGTTGTTCCCCGCCAGCGCCTCCGCGCTCCCCAGCATCAGCAGCCCGCCCTGCTTCAGGCTGTAATGAAACATGGGGATAATGCGCTTTTGCAATACCGGACCCATGTAAATAAGAACATTGCGGCAGCATACCAGGTCCAGGCGCGAAAAGGGCGGGTCGCGCGTCAAATCGTGCCGCGCAAAAATGCAGCATTCCCGAATGGCTTTGCTCACCTGGTAGCCGCGGTCGGTTCTTCCAAAGTAATTCCGCAGCCGTTCGGGCGACACATCATCCGCGATAGCTTCGGGAAAAATGCCCATCCGTGCATAATCCAGTGAGCTCTCGTTGATGTCCGTGCCAAAAATCTGAATCGGCGGTTTCTCTTCGCTTTCCCCAAATACCTCCATTAGGCAAATGGCAACCGAATAGACCTCTTCACCCGTGGCGCAGGCCGCCACCCACGCCCGCACTGGCTGCCCCGGCGTTCGGCCCTTCGCCGCCTCCTCCAGATGTGTTTTCAGTTGGTCGAAGCTGGCGGGTTCGCGGAAAAATGAGGTCACGCTGATTAAAATCTCCCGAAACAGCGTGGCTATCTCAGCCGGGGTTTGTTCCAGATAAAGTGCATAGTCGCGCAAATTGACAAACTTCCTCACCAGCATGCGCCGCGCAATGCGCCGGTTCAGGGTCTTGCGTTTGTAATGGGTAAAGTCGATTCGGGTGGCCTTGTGCAGCATCGACAGAATTTGCTTCAGGTCACTGTCGTAAGCCGTGCCCGCATCGGCCGGCCATACCTCGTCGGCCAGCCGCGGGCTGTGTGAATCGCCGGCGCACTGCTTGGCGATTTTCAGCAGTTCCGCCGCCATTTCGGCCGGAGGAAGGATGAAGTCCGCCGCTCCCGACGCAATCGCGCTTTGCGGCATCGGCGGAAATTGTGCGCTGTGTTCCTCCTGAGCGCCCGTCACGCCGTAACATTGCTTAATCGCCAGCAAACCCTGCGTGCCGTCGTTTCCCGAGCCCGATAGAACTATGCCGACAGCCAGCGGACCAAGATCCTGCGCCAGCGAACGGAAAAACTGATCGATAGGAAAGTGCCGCCCGCTTCTTTCGCTGCGCGCATCCAGCCTCAGCTTGCCCTCGGAAATCACAATATCGGCGTTGGGCGGTATAACGTAGACATGGTTCACCTCCACCGCCATTCCGTCTTCAGCTTCGGTCACGGGCATATCCGTGGCACGGCTGAGTATATCGGTTAAAGAACTGGGACGGGTCCGGTCAAGATGCTGGATCAAGACAAACGCCAGACCGCAATCCGCCGGTATCGGGCGCAGCAGATCCAGAAACGCTTCCAATCCGCCGGAAGAGGCCCCGACACCGACTACGGGAAAGCGTGGAACGCCACGGCTTCTGGGCGAATCGGAATCCGGGTCAAGCGCCGTTGATAATCCGGACGATGGCATCTCTCGATAGTTTGTAACGATCCATGGACCGTCAAGACTAGAAAGACTATAACAGCAACTATTCGTCTCTCACTTGCAATCTTCCTCCGTCGAGGCTTACGGCGCTGCCGCCCCGTTTGCGGAGCGGTTCTCCAGCAAGTCGGCAATGTCCCGGCCCGTGCGCAGAAAATCATCCAGATTCAATGATTTGTGAAAGTACGCCGTCGCGCCCGCCGCGAACGCCTGAGCGCGGTCTGCTGGATTGTGCGATGAGGTCAGAACCACAATCGGCAGTTTCTCCAAACCCAGTTTCGCCAGGCCAGGGTCGGACCGGATTAGACGGACAATCTCGGACCCCTCGAATTTAGTCAGATGCAGGTCCAGAATCACGGCATCTGGCGCTGGCGTCAGGTTAGCCCTCAGGGCTTCCAGAAGGGCTATCAACTGGTCCCCGTTAAGAGCAATTTCGGCTTCAAAATCCAGTCCGGCGGAGCGAAGCGCCTCGCGAACCAAATACACATCGGCGCTGTTGTCTTCAACAATCCAGATTCTCATCCCGCTCTCCGCAAATCTCCAGCCCCCGCGATTCTTACAGTATCTATATGCCCCTGTATACAGGAAAAACTACTTGACACCAGGCCTGAAACGCCAAAGCTAACAGTTCCGGTCTCTTGCGTTTCCCGCGCAACATTTCAAAGCCTCTGCGGTCTAACTCAGCGAGGTGTATACATGAGCGCGGCGACATTGTCGGCAATACCGAATACCGATACTCCGGACTTCAGCAGGGACACGAATTCATCCGGTGTTTCCTGGCCTGCCATTGCCGCCGGCGCATTCGTCACCGCCGCACTGACGCTGATTATGCTTTCCCTCGGCTCGGGGCTTGGGTTGCTGACCATGCCCACGGGCCGGGACGCCAGCGCGGCCGCCATTATTTGGCTCATCTTCAACGAGATCGTTTCCTCCGCCCTGGGCGGCTACCTGGCTGGCAGGCTGCGTACAAAGTGGATGCGCATCCACAACGACGAAGTGTACTTTCGCGACACCGCGCACGGGCTGCTGGTCTGGGCCGTCGCCGTGGTCATCACAGTCTCCTTCACGGCCGCCGCCGCCACCTCCCTGGCGGGTGGCCCCATGACTCAACTGACTTCCAGCGCCGGCAACTCTGACAATTACTTTGTCGATAGCCTATTCCGTTCCGATTCGTTGCCGAAAACGGACGGAGATACTTCAGTCAGGCCTGAAGCGGAACGCATCATCACCTACTCGCTGGCTAAGGGAGACATAAGCGCCGCCGACCGAAGTTATCTTCAGGAAATGGTGATGGCCAAGACCGGACTGGCGCCGGCGGATGCCCAAAAACGGGTTTCGGCTGTTCTCGCTGACGCCAAGGCGGACTTAACTCAGTCGCGCAAAGACGCGGCGCATTTTTTCCTTTGGATGTTCATCGCCCTGCTCTGCGGCGCTTTCTCGGCCAGCCTGGCCGCCACTGTCGGTGGCCGTCAGCGCGACCATGTCCGAAGTATTTAAGGAGGCTTTACATGCGATCAATTCTTCTCTATTTCCTGGGCGTTCCCATTCCCATCATTATTCTGCTGGCGCTGTTTCACCATTAGTCTCGGCGTACATAATTCTTACTGAAAGATTTTCATCCAACTTCGATCTATCTAGCTGACTACAAGGTAGTGATAGCAAGATAGCGAGAATCTATGCGCATGTTAGCGGAGGCGGAAAATGACCAGCCCGGTCTCGAACACGGCCGAGGCTTTTGATTTCCTGGCGGGCGGTGGAGAAATGGGCCGCCTCATTCGGGAATATGACTGGTCGAACCATCGGCTGGGCAGCCCAGAGGCCTGGCCGCGCAGCCTGAAAACGGCCGTCAGCCTGATTTTGAATTCGCGGCATCCCATGTGGATCGGCTGGGGCCCGGAAATGTCTTTCCTCTACAACGACGCTTATCTGCATGTTCTGGGGCTGGCTAAGCATCCCAAGTCTCTGGGACGTCCGGCTTCGGAAGTCTGGGCTGAGATTTGGGATGTCTGCGGTCCCTTGGCCGACAAAGTATTTCGCCGCGGCGAAGCCAGTTTCATGGATGATGTCCGCCTCTTCATGGATCGCGGCGGCCATCTGGAAGAGACCTATTATTCCTTTTCCTACAGTCCCATTCGCGATGAATCCGGCGGCGTCGGTGGCCTCTTCTGCCCCTCCACCGACACAACTCCTAAAGTGCTGGGCGCACGCCGTCTTCGCACCTTATCGGAACTGTCGGGCGGCGCATATGCCGGAGAGTTGACCGATTCCGCCTGCGCCATGGTAGCCCGCGAACTGGCCAAAAATCCCGACGACATTCCCTTCGCCCTTCTATACATAGCCAACGCCGAAGGCACCCAAGTCACCGTGAAACAAGTGGTGGGCATCGACCCACTGCCATCCCAAATCACCCCCGCCATCGTCGACCTGACTCTTGACCCATCCCCCGTAATGTGGCCGCTGGCCGAAGTCTTCGTCACCAAAGCCCCCCGCCAGCTTGACCTGCCAAACCTCCCCGCCTTCCCCCGGGGCCCGGCAAACCAGCCTGTCTCTCACGCAATCATCCTCCCTGTGGTCTCCCGTGGCGACGACAAACCGCTCGGCATCCTCATTGCCGGCATGAATCCCACGCGCCGCTCCGACCCCGACTACATCACTTTCTTCGATCTGGTCGCCACGCAGGTGGGCACCGTCATTCAAAACGCGCGCGTCACCGAGGACGAAAAAAAGCGCGCCGACATGCTGGAGCAGATTGACCGCGCGAAAACCGCTTTTTTCTCCAACGTCAGCCATGAATTCCGCACCCCCCTGACCCTGATGATTGGCACCTTGGAGGATTCCCTCGGCAGCCCCACTCTGCCCCCCGCCGAAAGGGAGCGCCTGGAGGTGGCGCATCGCAACTCGCTGCGTCTTTTGAAGCTGGTCAATTCACTCCTCGATTTTTCGCGTATTGAAGCCGGCCGCGCCCAAGCCACTTATCAGCCCACCAGCTTGTCTGAACTGACCGCCGAACTCGCCAGCAACTTCCGTTCCGCTTGCGAACGCGCCGGCCTGAAGCTTCAGGTGGATTGTCCGCCTCTGGAACAGTCCGTTTATGTGGACCCCGAAATGTGGGAGAAAATTGTGCTCAATCTTCTCTCGAATGCTTTCAAATTCACCTTCACCGGTGAGATAGCGGTGCGCGTCCGCCAGCTAAACGGCCACGCCGAACTGCTGGTGAGCGACACCGGCGTCGGCATCCCCGACGATGAATTGCCGCGCCTGTTTGAAAGGTTCCATCGCATTGCCGGACAGAAGAGCCGGTCTTACGAAGGCAGCGGCATCGGGCTGGCGCTGGTCCAGGAACTCGTGAAACTCCACGGCGGCAGCATCGTCTGCCACAGCGTTGTCGGGGTCGGCACCACTTTTAGCGTCCGCATACCCTTGGGAACATCGCACCTTTCGCAAGGGACGGTCGAAAACACCCGCGGGTTGGCTTCCACCGCCATCCGCGCCGATGCCTACGTGGAAGAAGCCCTGCAATGGCTCTCGCCTGCGTCTCGAAGTGAGCCCGCCGCCCAAAGTCAAATCTCGGAAAACACCGCAACAATAGGACAAACGCCCGTCGAACTGCGCGGACTCCGCAAAGGCACCCGCCTCCTTCTCGCCGACGATAACGCCGATATGCGCGACTACATCCGCCGCCTGCTGGAACGAAGCTGCGAAGTGGAAGCTGTGGCCGACGGAGAGCAGGCGCTGGAGGCAATCCGCGCGCATCGTCCCGACCTCATTCTGACCGACGTCATGATGCCCAACCTGGACGGCTTCGGCCTGCTGCGCGCCATTCGCTCCACTCCCGAGTGGCGTGAAATTCCCGTGCTCATGCTGTCGGCCCGTGCCGGCGAGGAGAGCCGCGTGGAAGGGTTCGAAGCCGGCGCTGACGATTATCTGGTCAAGCCCTTCTCGGCCCGCGAACTTCTCGCTCGCGTCGGTTCTCTGCTGGAACTCACCCGTGTGCGCCGCGAAGCCATGACCGCCCTGCGCGAAAGTGAAGAGCGGATGCGCGGTCTGTTCCGCCAGGCCCCCGGTTTCATCTGCATCCTGCGCGGCCCGGGTCATATCTTTGAATTCGCCAACGAAACATATTGGCGCATGCTCGGCTCCCGCGATCTTGTCGGCAAGTCCGTGCGCCAGGCCGTCCCGGAAATAGAAGGGCAAGGCTTCCTCGAACTTCTCGATCAGGTTTACCGCACCGGTGAGCCGTTTCGCGGGCTGGAAACGCCCCTGCGGCTGAAGCGTTCTCCAGGCCAGCCGCCGGAACTGATGCTCATCGATTTTATCTATCAGCCAATTACCGACGCCGCTGGTCGGGTGACGGGCATTTTCGTCGAGGGCTTCGACGTCACTGATCGTGTTCAGGCGCAAGCCGCGTTGCGCGACAGCGAAGCCCGCTACCGCACGCTTTTTGATTCCATCGATGAAGGTTTCTGCATTATTGAAGCCATGCCTTCCCCGGACGGCTCCATTGCCGACTACCGCTATATTGCCGCCAATCCGGCTCTGAAAACGCAAAGCGGAGTCTCCGTGAAAGTCGGCGAGGATACCGTCAGAGGCCTGCTGGGCGCGGAGGCTCAATCCTGGATTGATGCCTTCGAGGAGATTCGCCGCACCGGCGAACCCTTGCGCGGCGAGCGCAATCTGGTCGGCCAGGGGCGTGTGCTGGATCTGTATTCCTTCCGTCTGGAAGATGAAACTAAGCGGCGCGTGGGAGTCATCTTTACCGATATCACCGAACGCAAGCGCGCCGAGGCCGAGCTGCTGCGTGCCAATAAGGATCTTCAGCAGTTTGCTTATTCCGCCAGTCATGACTTGCAGGAACCGCTGCGCAGCGTCAAGATTTACAGCCAGCTTCTGCGCCAGCGTTACGGCGACAAGCTGGAAGGTCAGGCGCGCGACTTCCTGGAGTTTTTGACCGCCGGCGCCAGCCGCATGGAGATGCTCGTGCGCGACCTGCTCGCCTATACTCAGGCCGGCCAGCATGAGAGACCCGCCGATCCGGTCGATACCAATGAAGCATTGAACGACGCGCTTGCCAATCTCGCCGCGGCTATCAAATCCAGCGCCGCGCGCGTGACGTTTGACCGCTTGCCGCCCGTGCGCGTGCCCGCCTCGCAGCTTCAGCAGCTTTTTCAGAATCTGATCGGCAATGCCATTAAATATTGCCAGGCTGGCACGCCCCCGGAAATTCATGTGGGCGTGAGGCGCGATAACGATCACTGGCTGTTCTCTGTCAAAGACAATGGCCTGGGTATTGAGCCCGAATATAAGGAGCGAATCTTTGGATTATTCAAACGACTGCACACCGGCGATCAATATTCCGGCACCGGGATTGGTCTTGCCATCTGCCAGCGAATCGTCGAGCGGGCGCACGGCCGCATCTGGGTCGAATCCGAGCTTGGAAAGGGTTCCACGTTCTGCTTCACAATTCAAGCCTGATAAGAGGTCACCCATGCGCCGTCAAATTCTGGTGGTCGAAGACAGCAAGGCCGACCTGTACCTGATCCGCGAAGCCATCAGCGAAGCGAAGGTGGACGCGGATCTGCACGTTATGCAGGACGGTCAACTGGCAATTGAATTTCTGGAGCGTGTGAATGAGGGCGTGGAGCCGTCTTGTCCCGATCTTGTCCTTATCGATCTGAACCTGCCCAAGCGCAACGGCATGGAAGTGCTTCGCTCTTTGCGCGCGAACGGCATTTGCCGGGACGCTTTGGTGCTGATTGTGACCTCGTCCAACGCCGCCGACGAGCGTGAACAGGTGAAGGCGCTGGGCTCAAGCGGGTATTTTCGCAAACCGTCCACTTATGAGGAGTTTTTGAAACTGGGCCCCATTGTGCGTGATTTGCTCAGCTCGCTCGGCGCTCCCTGACCCGCGCGCGTTTCAGGCATGCACAACGCAAAAAACAGCATGCCTAAGCAGGCAATGCCCGCCAGTCCCAGAAAGGCCGCGCTGAAACCGAAGTTCTTGGCGACGAACCCCGCCAGGAAATTGCTCAGAAATGCGCCCGCGCCCAGCGCCGCTTGAATCACTCCTTGCAGCAGATTGAAGCGCCCCGTGCCTTTCGCCAGATCGGAAATGATAATCACCCATAGAACACCAAAAATAGCGGCACCCACGCCGTCCAGGCTCTGCACGGACAAAAGATAAACCGGGCCCCTGCCCAATGTGTAAAGCGCACCCCGCACTGCCAGCACTCCGAAACCAATCAGAAAAAGCGGTTTCCGGCCCCACGGGTCAGCCAGCTTTCCCGTCACAAAAGCCACGGGAATCATCACAAACTGGGCCGCAATGATGCACGCCGACATGTACATGGACGATTTGCCATCCTGGCCTTTTGAGAGCAGTTCCCCCACCAGCGGCAGCATGGCTGCATTCGCGAAATGGAACAGCAGCACGGAAACAGTGAATATCCAGATCCCTCGATTCCGCAGCAAATCCCGAAAACTGGCTGCCGGTCCGCTGCGCCCATCGGCTTCTTCTTCGCTGGCGGCGCGCGCCGCCTCATTGTCGATATCCGCCGACCGGATTTTCGAAGCCGAAAGAATTGTCCCTGCAGTGACAATCGCCGAGGCGTAAAAGATCCACTGCTGGCCGAGCCAGGTTCCGGCCGCTCCCGCCATCAGCGCGAAGCTGACATTGCCGGCGTGGTTAAAAGTTTCATTCCGGCCAATGCGCCGCGACAGTCTGTCCTTGCCCACGATGCCTAACGAAATAGCGGCAATGCTCGGCGGGAAAATTGCCGCCGCCGCACCAATTAGAATCTGGGTCAGAATCTCACCGGGCTCATTCGCCGCCGCCACAATGCCCGCGCAGCCCAGCGCCACGGCAGCCGCGCCGCACATGACAAGACGCTTCTTGTGCTGGGACCAATCCACCAGCCATCCCGCCGGTCCCTGCGCCAGCACCGAAGAAATACCTTGCGCCGCCACCACCGCGCCCACCGTCGCCGGATTCCAGTGGCGGGTGGCCGTGAGATAAATCGCCAGAAAAGGACCGATGCCGGTGTTGACATCGGCCATGAAAAAGTTCAGCCAGTCCAGTGATCGCAGGCTGACGGATTGTGCTTGCCGCTGCATGCACCCAGGACACCCGGCCTTACTTGTGTACTTTCTTCTTGGGCCTGGGCTTTTTTTCCATCACGATTCCGTTCACTTCTTCCGCCTCAATCACCTGGTGACCGTCAAACATGGGCTTCGTTCTTCCCACGCCTTTCACCTTCATACCCGGTTTCAGTCCCAAAGCGGCGGCCCCGTGCGGCTTCACATGCAGAAAGTCCCCGCTCTCCAGAATGGCTCCATTTGCTTCGCCGTGAAGCGCGTAGTTTAAGTGCTTCACCTTGCCGCTGAAGCGCCCGTTATGGCCGCCTAACCCCGTCAGCCGAAACACATTATGGCTTGCCTCGCCATGCTTCTCTTCCGCCTCCACCTCGGCCTGCAGTTCTTTTCCTTCCGCCGCCGCGGCGGCAATATCATTCGCCCATTCCGGCCGAAAATTGATCTGAATAATCTCCCCATCCGATTCCATCAGCAGTCCTTCCAGCCCGCCTTTGGGGCTGACGTTGAATGTCCGGACAATTCCATGTTTTTCCATACGCTGATGCTAAGTAGCATGTCTGTTTCCAAACTCCGGGTCCAAAATGTGTTGAAACCGCGCCCGCCCTGTGCCAATCTCACAGTATGGCATGGAAGCAAGGGCATTGGAGTGATCCATTTAACTGGTTTTCTCGCCGGCCGCCCCGCTGCCATTTGGCTCATCTCGCTGGTCTCCATCGCCTTGGTGCTGATACGGCCGAAAGGCTGGCCGGAAGCCTGGTGGGCCGCCGCGGGCGCTTCTCTTCTTGTCTTGGCACGCTTGCTTTCTCCCGTCTCCGCCGCGCGTGCAATTGCCAAAGGATTGGACGTCTACCTGTTCCTCACCGGAATGATGATCATGTCGGAACTGGCGCGCCGCGAAGGAGTTTTTGACTGGGTCGCTGGACATGCCGTGCGCGCTTCCAGGGGCTCCCGCTCCCGGTTGTTCGCCCTTATCTACGCCGTGGGCATTGTCGTCACGGTCTTTCTTTCAAACGATGCCACCGCTGTCGTCCTGACGCCGGCCGTCCTCGCCGCCGTCCGCACCGCCGGCGCCGAACCGCTGCCTTATCTGCTCATCTGCGCTTTCATCGCCAACGCCGCCAGCTTCGTGCTCCCCATCTCCAATCCCGCCAACCTGGTCGTGTACCGCGGCGACATGCCGCCGCTGGGCCGCTGGCTGCTCACCTTCGGCCTGCCTTCGGCCGCCTCCATCCTGCTGACATTCCTGATCCTTCGCTGGCTCTCAAACAAAGTTCTGCGCGGAAAAATGCAAACGCATGTGGACAACCGGCCATTGTCCTTAACCGGCAAACTCACCCTCTATGGCATTGCATTGCTGGCGGCAACTCTGATGACCGCCTCCGCTCTCAATATGGATTTGGGTGCTCCCGCTCTGGCTGTCGGTCTTCTGCTGGCCATAGTCATCTCTTTCCGTGACCACGCCACACCCAAAGACATCGCCAGGGAAATATCGTGGAGCGTTCTGCCGCTGGTCGCCGGCCTTTTCGTCATCGTCCAGGCCTTGAATTCCGCCGGTGCCTTAGACGCTGCCGTTCAGGCGCTTCACGCGATGAAGCAGTGGCCGCCCCTGCTGGCCGCGCTGAGTTCCGGCTTTGGCATCGCTCTCATTTCCAACTTGATGAATAACCTGCCCAGCGGTTTAATCAGCGGTGCCGCTGTCCAGGCAGCGCATGCCGCTGGCCCGCTTCGCAGCGCGGTCCTCATTGGCGTCGATCTCGGCCCCAATCTCTCCGTCACCGGCTCATTGGCCACCATTCTTTGGCTGATTGCCATTCGCCGCGAAGGCCAGGAAATTTCGTTTTGGAGATTTCTAAAGTGGGGTGTGCTGGTCATGCCCCCCGCGCTCGCCATGGCCATTCTGGCCCTGCTCTTGGGTTAATCGAGTTGGTTACGCGCGTTCCAGATAACTCGCGTCCGACGTGCTCACCCGGATCTTTTCGCCTTCGTTCACAAACGGCGGCACATAAACCGTCAACCCCGTATCCGTCTTCGCCGGCTTGGTCACATTCGACGCGGTCGCGCCTTTCAAGCCCGGCTCCGTTTCCACCACCGTCATAATCACCGCCGCCGGAAGTTCCACGCTCATCGGCTTGCCTTCATAAAATTCCACGTTGACCTTCAGGTTGGGAATCAGATAATCCGTGGCATCGCCCAGAATGTCTTTGCGCAGGTCAATCTGCTCATAATTCTCGGTGTTCATGAAGTAAAACGAGTCGCCGTCGGCGTAAAGATACTCCATCTCCTGCTGTTCCAGCGACACCCGCTCCACCTTGTCTTCTGACGAGAAGCGGTGCTCAATCATCGTGCCCGATTTGAAATTCCGCATCTTGGCCTGCACAAAGCCGCGCAGGTTTCCGGGCGTGCGGTGAACCATGCTGAAAACGGAAAACAAATCGTTGTTGAACTTCACCACCATACCGGGGCGCAGTTGTGTTGCTGCAATCATAAGTAAACTACCAGTTTATCAGCGGCGGCACACTTTTCCCTCCACGTTGTTGCCCGGATGCCACAACCCGCTGCCGTCGGCGTTCGTTATCAGTTCCGTCTTCTCGCCCTTTTTCACCCCGTAACTGATGGCTTGGCCCGGAGGGAACTGCCAGATCACCACATTGCTCCGCATCTCCTGATGCGCCAGTTCCAGGCACTTCACCGGCGCGGGAATCAGCGTCAGCGATCCGAACTGAACCCGTCTATCCCGCCACCCCGGCGGGCAATTCGCCTCCCGCACCCCGTCTTTCGATATCGCGATCCAACACGCCCCAGCCGTCCAGTCCGACCGCGCGAACAGCCGCCCGCCCTCTTCGTCATACGTCCACGGGTCCAGATTCTGATACGCAATCCCCGGCAAATAAGGATCAGCCCATAGCAGTTCATACCCCACCCCCGGCCCTTCGTGCAGCGTCTGCTTGTCCTCCATCGCCCACCCCTGCAGAAATTGCGAAGCCTCCAGATTCGGGTCTACCGTCACCAGCGCCAGCGCCGCCACATGCGTCATCCACGACGGATGCTCCACCTGCTCCGGCTTCAAAGAAAGCAGAAATTCTAGCGGCAGACTGCGGAACAGCAGCGGATCGGCATTGCGAATGTCCTTATTGTCCGCCACGCGCAGCACCGAAATCAGCTCAATCAGCGCATATAAATCTTCGCTGCTGGTGATGCCGCTGGCCCGGAATTGCGGAATTGTTTTCGACCGCACCTCTTCAGAAATCGCCGCCGTATCCTGTCCCGCCGCAATCCTTTCAAAAGCCTGATCGCGCAAAGACGCCGCGGCAAGGCAGGGAACCGGAGCCACGTTTCCCACCCAATCCTGAATCAGCGCCCGCTGCCGCCGCTCGCACGGATGCGCCGCCGCCCATTCAACCGCTTCCTTCCCGCGCGCCTCATCCCCCGCGATCACTGCATAAAGCGCCAGCTCAAAACCGCGTTCCGGCGAATCCGGAACATTCTTCACCCGCTCCTCAAAATGCACCCAGCGCACCGTCTGCCGTTCCCGGTCACGCTTCAGCCGCCGAATCAATTTCGCGCTCAGCAGCAACTGCGGTGTATGGACTGCGGAGTCAGACCAAGCCAGCAACAAAGCCAGCAAAACAATACGCACAACTGCTACTCTAAATCATTCATCGTGCCGGTCCGGGTCAGTGAATCATTCGTCCTGCGCACCTACCCGTTCCGCGAATCCGACCTCATCGTCAGCTTCTTCACGCGCGATCAGGGCAAACTCCGCGGCGTCGCCCGCCGCGCAAAAAAACCAAAAAGCACCTACGGCTCCGGCCTCGAACGCCTCTCGCTCGTCAACATTTCCTACTCGCAAAAAGAGACCCGCGAACTCGTCAACCTGAACTCCTGCGACCTGCTGCAATCGCAATTCAACCTGGCCTCCGACTTCGACTCCAGCCTCGCCCTCGATTACATCGCCGAAGTCAGCGAACTCCTCCTCCCGCCCCACGAACCCGACGAACGCTTCTTCCGCCTTCTGGCAACTGTCCTGAATTTCGCCCACACCCGAACCCCCGGCTGCATGTGGTCCGCCATCACTTACTTCTCCGTCTGGGCCACCCGCCTGGCCGGCTTCCTCCCCGACCTCGCCGCCGTCCAAGACCGCCGCTTAACCCAGCCCTCCCGCGAACTAGCCGCCCGCATCCTCCGCACCCACATCGCCGAACTCCCCGCGCGCCCCTGGACCAAAGACACCGCCCTCGACCTCCGCCGCTTCCTCATCCACCTCATGGAAAACCACGTCGAACGCCGCTTCCACACCCCCTCCCTCTTAGAAGCACTCTAACCGGCTCGCCTCGCCAGTCGTCAACAATCGCATCACAAACAATGCGAGAATAATGCTAAGGAAGAGCCACTCTATGATTGACCTGACCAAAGACATTCATTCCATGACCACGTTCAAGCGCAATAGTTCGGGCCTGATCAAGCGCATGCGAAAGTCCGGCAGGCCGCTGGTTCTCACCGTAAAAGGCAAAGCGGAGGCCGTTGTGCTGGACCCCGTCGCCTACCAGGACGTTGCCGACCATCTGGACGCAATCGCCGGTATCCGGCGCGGCCTTGCTCAGGCAATGCAGGGACAAGGCCGCCCCGTCGACGAAGTGTTCGACGAACTGGAAAACGAACCACTTTCTTGAGCGTGAAGTACTCCGTCATCGTCACTCCCGCTGCGGAATACGACCTTCGCCTCATTTATCGCTACATTCGCAAGCAGGCTCCGCTGGCCGCAAAAGCCTGGATCAAGGGCGCGCGCGCCGCAATCAAAACCCTCGCCGCCATTCCCGAACGCGCGCATCCAGCTCCGGAAGCTGCCTCATTTGCTGCGCCAATCCGCGAACTTCTCTACGGCAAAGGCAATCGCGGCACCTACCGCATTCTTTTCACCGTGGTTGACGGCACCGTCTTTGTCCTGCACGTCCGTCACGGCTCCCGTCTCCCGCT
>Ga0116231_10003783_pt1 | contig 31092 bp, 21 predicted proteins | sample S1TSphgellanicum_2_FD_89695 | JGI IMG/M metagenome (GOLD analysis project Ga0116231, IMG submission 89695) | Host-associated microbial communities from peat moss isolated from Minnesota, USA - S1T2_Fd - Sphagnum magellanicum MG | ecosystem: Host-associated > Plants > Peat moss > Unclassified... | reverse complement strand
TTCCTTATGCCCCTCTCTACCCCCCCCACATCCTGATGGTGAACTTTAATCCCCGCCTTCTCCTCCCGCCCTTTGATTTACCATCACAAATATTAAAAAAAAAAAAAAACCCCTAATAAGCACTACTCCCCAGCAATTCTCAGTCCGAGCAAGATCAAAATCTGGGACAAGCGCAACACCAAACCCAATACGCCGAGGAAGCAAAAAACTGCCAAAAAAAAGCAAGAGAGCTCGCAAGAGAGAGAGAGAGAGAGAGAGAGAGAGAATCTCTTGAGAGAGAGAGCGACAAAGAGCGTAAGGCGAGTTTTAGGGTTTCCAAGATGATGCCAAGCTCTTCTTCTTCTGGAAATCAGCGCTGCTGAAAGCTCGACAAAAACTGAGAGCTGATGATTGTCACTACTGCTGCTGCTACCCTAAACCCTTTGGAGAAGGTGATGATGGTCTGATGCTTTGCGAGCTACTTTCATAAGGCTCGTACTGCTGCACTCATTGTCATGTTACTCTTCAAGTTGTCTCATTGTGGAGATTTGTCTGCAATTTCATAGATAATGTTGAAACAACTCCAATTCAATGACATTTGTGCATCTATGCATGTACTGGATTTCCTTATAAGATTTTGCATCGTGGACGTAATAGATTATTATTATGGTAGATTGTGAAGCTCACATAATTGTGGAATTAATTGCAACGAAAGGAGGATGTTGTTAGAAAGGAAAAGGGAAGGTTCCTGTGCATAGTTTCTGGCTTGGTCTTCAACATGATTGCCTATATGATCTTGGGTTGGGCACCTTGTTGGATGGAAAAATTGTGCAAGGAAATGGAGAAAGCTAGAAAGTTTGTTGATGAATTGCACTCAACAATAGTACCCAATTGGGAGTCAAAAACTGTGGTGCCCAACAACAAGCAGTGGAAAAATCATCAAAAGATAAGCGGGATGTATATTACAGGAAGGCCAAAGAGGAAGACTGGCGCGCATGGAGTGCATTCAAGCTTCTGCAAATTGATGAAGAGTTTGGAATCATAGGAGAGGTGAAGTGTGTGGTTGATCTGTGTGCTGCACCTGGAAGTTGGAGCCAGGTCTTGAGCAGAAAGCTGTATGTAAAGCAGCAAAAGTAGCTGCAGGGGAGATGGAGCTGCTGCCTCTGATGGTTGCCATTGATCTATAGCCAATGGCTCCCATTGATGGTGTCCTGCAGATACAAGGGGACATCAGCAGTGCAAGCACAGCTGAGATGGTGATCAAGCACTTTTGATGGAGAGAAGACTGATCTTTGTAGTCTGTGATGGTGCTCCTGATGTCACTGGATTGCATGATATGGATGAGTTTTGTGCAGGCACAGCTTGTCTTAGCAGCATTGACAATTGTTACACATATTGTGACCTGGTGGTGAATGAACTTTGTTGCCAAGATTTTCTGAGGGAAAGATATAAGCTTCCTTCTTTACAATCAGCTCAAAATCTTCTTTACTGTAGTCACGTGTGCAAAGCCTAAAACAGCAGGAACAGCAGCATAGAAGCCTCTGTTGTGTGTGAAGGCTACCTTTCAAGGCTTTGATCACAAGGATTTGCATAGGCTTTTGGAGAGGGCTAGTAGTCAGCCAGTCAGGAGGAGGTTTGTGTTGTGGTTCAAGTTCCTGACTAGAAGAAGGTCCTAGTCAGCTGATAGTTCCATTCTTAGCTTGTGGAGATCTAAGCAGTTTTGATGCAGATCAGTTGTATCCACTGCCAAGCACTTCTGGGGCAGGATCAGAGAAGGCTGAGAGTGCTTATCAAAGCCTAGCTCTAGTCCAGCCCCCTATTGCACCTCCTTATTGGACTCCATGGAACTCAAGAAAAAGCTGTTACAGAAAACTCTCTGAATTGTTTTCAGCACTTTGCCATGGCTGCAGATGGACCACCTTATCATGCAGGTGGACCACCAGTGTGTTCTTCAGAAAAGTGCTGACATTAATTCTAAACTATGTTGTGTTTTACAACAAGAGCTCAATGAAGAAGCTCTCCATTCCTATTTCTATATTGGCATGGTTTGACTGTGGTTTCAAGAACTCTGTCTAGAGAGAACTCTCTTGTCTTGCAACGAAAACACTCGTAAAACATCCGTGCCTTCCTTTTGTATTATTGCAGATTTTGTTTCTAGTTTTGGTAGAAGGCCTTGAATCTCTGGTGTTTCCATGTTCCGTGAGGTGACATTGGGTCTGTGTATCAAATATGAAATTCTTCCTCCATAAGATCACCATGCATAAAAATCATTGAGAACTAAGTTGCAAAACTATAAAGAGAATGTAGGTATGAGATCGTGGGTCTAGAAAGACGAAAAAGGAGGGTCTGCAATCATGAGTTTATCTTTCTGCAGTTGTTGCGAATCTCGCCTTGGGTACCCAATTTGAGATCCGTGGTGCCCATCTTGATCATTGCCTCCACGAATTTCTTCTTCCACCTGCGGAAGTGTTTTGCATTCCTAAGTACTTCCATGTTGGTGTGAGGATCAAGGAAGAGAATCTCGTCGGAAGGCAGAAGCCCTTTCTTGGCAGCCAAGTTCTGGAAGTAAACATTGTCAAAGTCGTATGGTGTAGTGGCATCCAGGGACACGGTGTTGTTCACAGCTCGTGTTGGGCAGACCTTGTTCACAGACTTGGCGAAAGCTGCATCGATGGAATAATTGCGAACTGGAGCAAATGATTTGCAGTGTGCACGTCCAATTGTGTGTGCACCTGCATGAGCATGCCAGCCAAGTTGAATTCATGTTCATGCACAGGTCTCACTTAGACTTTCAATATTACTCTTTTGAATTCTGATCCGAGCTCAGGGTTCACACAGACGTAATGCAATTTTGTTTATTTCTTTGACTCCAGAAATCTAACTAGTTCATGATGATTGCAGCAGAATCAGCTGGGTTTTAGCTATAAGCTCCTGTGATTGATTTGAGAATTCATATTCAACTAACCAGATCTCTGCATGCATGTGGCTCATGAGCTGGTCACTGTGTGGGTGTTTTTTTCCTTGCTTTGTTTGTTTTGAGATCTTAGATTGTTGTTACCTGAGAGTGTCACCATTTCCTGGACTGAGAGATTCTTGGCAGCGAACGTGTCAATCAGTTCTGTGATATTGGGTCCAGCTGAAGGTATGTTGGGAAGGACTTGGGAGGCGCATGACACTCTTCCATCTCGTCGCCCTGATTTGATCTTGTAAGATGGGCCACCAGTCTGACCAGAAGAAATCAAGCAGTTGTGAAATTAGTTCACAACCACAAAGACTAACCTCAATCCTGACAGGCTGATCTCCAGTCTCAAAACAGGAATTGAATCTCAAAGTGCTTGAAGAGCATTAGCTGCATGAGCTCATCAGACTCTGATGCGACTTGAAAGTAGTCAATGCAGTCTATTTCAACGTACCACTTTGACACTGTCTCTTGCAGCAAAGGCAAGGATGTCAGCGCAGGAGACAACACCAGGGCAAGCCGCCTCAAGTTTCTGCTTGGCTATGTCAATGACTTCATAACCCCGTAGAGACAAGCTTAGTATTGCAGTCTTCTCGGGTGTTGGGTTGTCTTGAGTTGGGTCCAGAAGCAAGGAAGCATCACATCCCTGCAGCACAAAGCCAGTTCAAAATTCAGCAGTTCGAGACTGATGGTGACAATTACAACAACGTTAGAACTCTCCCTGGAGCTGGTCGCAATTTGAGCACGAATCCCAAAGTAGTAGTACAACTGCGAGATTTTAAATTTTGTCCCAAGATATTTTACCTCAACAAAGCAATCATGGAAAAACAAGCGCAGAATTCCAGGTGCAATTCCTTGGTTGAATTTGAACTGGGATAGCACCACTTCCTTCACAATCTTCTCGGCATGGGGACATGACTTCTCATAAAAGTTGAAATAGAAAGTTGCCTCTACCACCTGGATCATTCCTCTGCCGCCACCACCACCACCACATGCAGAGAAAGTTGCAGCCAGCAGCAACAAAAGCACATTGATCCACAGATTCTTCATTGCAATATTTTTTTTTGCAGCTGATTTATACTGCATACACTACTAGCTATACTGTAATCCCAAAGCTTCAAATTCTACGACAAAAAAAAGAAAAAAAGGCCACACCCAGTTGTACCCCAGCTGCATCCAGATTGCCGTTCTCATACACCAAGTCGCAGATCTTGCAAAACAGATTCACAGCTGCCAAGGTTTGTACAAGAAGATTGCTTGCTGAATCTTCTTCATCCGGCATTAAAACTTAGTTGCACAAATTAGTGCAAAATTTCCCACCACTGCATGATTCAAATCCCTCATCACGACGACGAACGGGATTCTCATTATTACTCCGCTCTGCTAAATTTTTCTGCTTTCTTCTTCCACCCACAAACTGCAAATTCTTCGTGGAACTCTCCAAGAATTTGTGCTTTTGCGTGATCACTGCGCAGCTGAAGAAGAACGAGAGCTGCTGCAGTGAAGCAACAGGGATGGATGGATGGGTGGATGGATGGATGCTGGATGATGGATGATAGATGGACATAAAAACAAAGCCAACCCAAAAAAACCATCCATGTTGATCGATTCATGAGGAATTTTTTTTGGTTATCAATAAGGGTATCAACAAAGGTATTAAGAATTTATCTGCATACAAATGGACTGTGCATAAAAAGTTGTGGAAAGTTGAATTTCAACACGGTTACACACTTTTTTTTTTTTTTTTCTGTTCATCCAAATTTGAACCTTTGAACTTCATCATCAGTTTGATGAATTCCAATGTGGTAGAGTTTTGAATGTGCAAAATGGCCTTGCCGAGGTGCAAATTCACGAGTTAAAAAGTGTATTTTAAAAGTGTATTTTGCTACATCTACATTGAACTTTTTGTTTTTGGCCAGTTCAACACGCAAAGCTCTGAATAAAAAAGTCTTAACAATTTCACATGGAAAAAAGTCTAATGTGGAAAAGTCTGAGGTGCCAAAATAATTCCATACCAAAAAGACTAGATCACCGACTACTTAGCTCACCTTGTTGGTTCCATCCACGAAGCAAGCTAACTAATGGATGTGCTTCTTAGGAAAGGGTATAGTCATCATTGTCTTTTAGTTTCCACAATTTTTTGTGTTGGGTGCATGGAAGTACGAGCTCTTAGTCCTTATCACAACTTCTTTCCATCCTTAAATCATCCATCCATCCATCAATCATATGTCCTTATCATAACTTCTTTCCATCCTTAAATCATCCATCCATCCATCAATCATATGTCCTTATCACAACTTCTTTCCATCCATCAATCATATGTCCTTATCACAACTTCTTTCCATCTTTAACTCATCCATCCATCAAATGTCCTTACCAGAACTTCTTTCCATCCTTAACTCATCCAACCATCATATGTCCTTATCACAACTTCTTTTCATCCTTAACTCATCCATCCATCAAATGCAAACCGCGTGCACGCATGAAATATTAGCACCCAAAAATGGCATATATCAAATTTGTAAGACAAAAAGTTGCTACAATATACTTCGAATGTGGGAATGTCAATTGGGAGGAAGACTTTGGATTTTGTCTCACTACACTTAACTTGGAAATTGGTTCCTATATTTCATGCCAATTTTCACAACATACAAAAAATACCCAAATCAATAAAGCAAGTCATAAAAACACCCTAATCAAGTATGAAAGGAAGAGAAGTTTTCTATGGCAACAATGAAAAGACAAGACACCCTATCCTTGGTAGTAAACTGAGTTTCATCCTGTATTTCCTTTTTCCTGATCGCCTCCACTGCGGCTACATATATTTTCACTGCTCCTCCTTGTACAACTACTATAATTAGTCTCGAACCTTGTGCATTAAATGCTGTGTTGCAGGATTTCATACTGAGATTTAATAAAAATGGCTTTACTTTACAGATGCCACACTGAAAGAGGGGATGGGGGGTGAAAGGAGGCCCAAAGACAGGGTGAAGACGGGGTTAGTTTACAGATAACTTTATTATCCTCTTGTTTTTAATCAACATCCAAAATTCGAGTCATTGTTAATAGTATAAGAGATGGGATCAATTTTTATTTTTAATTATTCAGAAAAAAAAAATTAATTTCTTTGAGAACAAAAAAATTGGAGAAAATTTTTAATTCTTTTTTCTAGTGCATCATCAAGACTTGTTTGTCACTTCAAAAAAGTTGGCAAGGTAAACCATTTGTGAATGGGAAAGCACCACCACGACTTTTTGCGCTTTCCGTCAACTTTCTAGTTGTCGATGCCCACTTCGTAGTCTTTCATAGTTGACAATACTAGATAGATATGTGTTTTAAATTCGAAACAACTCGAGACAAGTCAATAGAAACAATACCACACAAAAAAAAATCCTCCCCCGCGATAATAAAATGTTTCCGTGTTGACACCAAACGATGCCAACCCACTAAATTTCCAAAAAGTAAAAACCATACCAGATATAGATAGGTTGAAAATCAATGAATAATGGAACATGAACCCGTCAATTTTCTTCCTGGCAAAAATGCCCTAGTTTGTAGAAAAAAAAAACATTTTCAAAAATGCAAAAAAAAGAAAGCATTGTTTGGGTTTTCTAATTACCAAATTTTCGAAAAAAAAGCGTAATTTTGATAAATTTGCTAAACTATATATTAAATTTCCAATAGGTACCCCAAAAAACATAACAATGCTTAGAGTTTTTTCACTTTCATATTTTTTAAAAATTTACAACCAAATTTGGTTAACTCATTTTATGGATGATCACCCATGTGGCTACATCACAAAATTGAAAAGAGACGAATTGCTTCAAACCCTTATTCAATGGTAAAAATGTCAAGTTAAGGTCAACAATTCAATGAAATTGGGGTTTCAAGTTTATAGTTGTGGGACCCTTGTTTTCACTTTGATCTCTTCCTTCCCCAACCTTTTAATAGGTAGTTGATTGACCATTGAGTAAAACAATTGGACCATGAAAAGAAGCTCATTCCAAGTTGGGAATCTAAGAGTTGTATTACACAATAGTGTTCACAATAACATAACTTTTTTTAAAGCATGGAAGAAGTGAAATATTGTTCTTGTATTTCAAAATTCTTCAATTGCTTCCAACTACTCAATGGGGAAATTACTCTTTGACTCCTTCCAATATCCCCACAAGTAAATTATTATTTTTTAATTCTTATTTGAAAGGAAACTTCTTCAACACATGTTTTGTAAATTAATGTGAAAAATGGAAATTGGTTTCAAAGGATGTACTAGGTCAATGGCCAATTTTGGGGTTTTCATCAACCAATCATGGGGCTTCAAAAAACCACTTTAATTTGTACATCATTTTTTAATTGGGATCATTGAGTTGGAGTCCCATGGGTTTTTTTTTCAAGTTCCTCAACTAGGTCCACTAGTAAGGATCCCCAACATTAATTAGTGTTAAATGGCAATTGCTCTAGGTGGGTTGTAGCAATGTTTTAAGAGAAATTGTCCAAGGTCTTTTTATTGGCTATACATGTTGATCATAGGAGGCAATATTGCCAACTAGTGTAATGTTTTCCTATGTACAATTGACAACTTACATTATATTGAACAAGGGTTTTGGCATTCAAGAAACAATTGTGGTAGCATATCATTAAAAAATTGCCAAGTAAAGCAAATTGGTTATGGGTGTTTTCAACTGTGAAAAAATTGGATATCCTTTCCACATTATAAGCATATTGACAAAAATGTCAACATTTTGTGTACAAAATGTGCCAACAAATTTTTTTTGTGATTTAAGATATACACACTAAAAAATAGTACAACAACAACTTCCAATCACAAATGTTGTCCTTAAAAACTGAATTATCTATAATGAAATTGAAGGCTTGAAAAAGGATCAAACACCAATCCTTTTGAATTTTACCCATTGCAACCCAAGTCAAGTTTGCACAAGTAACAAAACTTAAACCTTACTTGCACTCCCACATTATTTGAAGAAAACAACAAGAATCTAACAACGTGCATATCAAAGACACACAATGTAATAAAGAAGTAGACATACCTTTATTTTTTATCCTACTAATTCTTATTACATCTCCAAATGAAAAAAGTATCTATGGAATAGTCATCTTGAGCAAACATCCTAACAACTAAAACAAGATGAGTTATCAATATGTTTATGAACTTAGATTTCATAAAAGACATGGTTGATGAGCATCATGCATCCTTCGAATTCCCAAAACCATGACAACAAAATTTTTCATCTATTTGAAATATTTGGCAGTTTATGTTTTAAGATAACGTTAAAGGACAAATTGGACCACATTTTAATCATAGATTGCATGTCAAAGGAAGCTTCAAAACTTGCTTAATATTTGCTTACATAGTTAGTTTGAAAAGGGAAACTCCCATGTCAAACTTTTGTTCATTCAGTTAGATAAGTACTTGAAGGCCTCATCACCAAATTCTTTCTAAAAACAATAATGTGTCTTTAGCAAGATTAGATGGGTAGGGAATGTGACTTTTGCATCAAAATTCAATTAGTAATGGAAATAAATCATCTCAATAACATTCATGAACTCCTAACCCTGACAAAACCTCCACGTAAACTCCTCAATTAAACCATCAAATACAATAAAGCAATACAATTTCAATGTTATAATAGCAATATATCATTCATCACATGTGTGCATGGCAAAGACCCCTATTGAAAGGTACTTGGAAAGCATTTGATACTAATGACCTTGAAAGTAAAAAAATAACATATTGAATATTGTTGGGTAAATTAATCCACCGAGTTATCATCAACCCATCATTTGTGCAATCCACAATATTAGTATAATTCTTGAATTGCAAATCAATGTATATATTCTCTGGATCACAATAGAATGAATATAGATTTGCACAACACATTTTCACAACCCTTACAAAATCACAAACCAATGTATTGCAATGTTGAGCAAATTGAACATGGGCATAATGAAAATGAAACCCATGACAACTTCAACATCACATGAGAATTCAATAATTTTTTTCATTGTTGGGATGGCATGAAAATCATCATTCATTCCTAGGGGGGACATTTAGTGTAAAATTTGGGATTTACATGCATCAAATGACCATTTTAAAAGGGGGTATTAGATAGTTGTCCAACCTATTTTTTATCACCTTATTATTATCTAATTTTCTAATATATACATATTAAAGCCAACACATATTAATTATAATCCATTATTTCAAATTATTACATACCCTATATAATAATTAAATTGATTATTTGAATAAAATGTTCCCTATTTTTAACTAATTAACTTATAATTTTTACTCAACAACCAATACATTACACCTTATATTTTTATTCACGTATTTTCTAATTTTTTTTACTAGTGTCCCCCCTGGGCATTCATTTTCACAACTAAAGGCTTGTATTCTTTAAGAATTTTATTGGCAAGAAACAACATAGAAATCCACCTAATCTTTACATGGCATAATAACTTGTTCCCTTTGTCTCCAACAATTGAGCAAGCTTATAATGCTCAAGGTGCCTCTTGGGTGAAAAGGAAAAATATGTGTATGTGGAGTGCCAAAGTTTTTCAAGCTTTTGCACTTGGGGCTATTTAGAAAACATTTGCACAATGAGGCCCCCATAGACTAACCAATAATTTAAAATAACATTGGATAAATTGTCGAATGTGCCATCACTAACCAACCTTTTCACATTCAACAAAACTTGGATGCACTTGAAATGATTCACAAGGTAAGCATGAATGTTAACCAAGACTGTTTGTCAACAATTGTCACCTCATAAAAACTAACAAGGAAGCTTGTTGCATGAATAGTTTCTTTACTTGTGGTGAGCATAATGTGGTGCATTGTTTGTGCAAATTTCAATCTCGCATTCTTGTTCCAATGCCTTCTTGGAATGTTCTTCACCTTTAAGAATTGGAACAACTTCATGGCCTCAAAGTCAATGAGATGATGACCTTGTTTTAATAGCAAAAAAAAGAAAAAACAACAAATTGCAAATTTTCTTATCTCCACCCAAATACCTTAAAACAACCATGTCTACCATTATGTCTTTCCCCCAACTAAAGAAAAGCCATTTGTTTTGTGCATGTTGCAAATATGGAAACATGTAATATTGCCCCATAATGCAATTAGGATTTTATTTTTTTTGCATTTGTGTTTTTAAGCATGTTGTCAAACTTGGGAACAAAAAACTTCATTTTCCCTTTTACCCATGTCCACACTTGACACCTAACTATATGCACTTTCCCATCAGAATTAAGGATAATTTTCACTCATGCAAGCCTTGCTACCCAATTGTTTTGAAAGACCCAACCCAATCCACTTCCCATTCTTTTACCTTTTTCTTTTTCTTTTCCTTCTCTATTGGGATAACCTCAAGTGATGGGTTCAAATTCAACACACTTATAGCACAATGCTCACAAACAATAGCCTTTTCATCAATGACATTGCCATTGTCTTGAGCTATGAACAATAAAACACTTTATACTCAATAATAGGATGAACCTAATCAAATGCAATTCGACAATGCAACATGGGTGCAGTCATAATCAAATGAGCCAAAAACCATGTTGGACAACCACCAAAATTCTTTCAAATTTGTACTTTTGTTAGATATGTTTTTGTTCTGCCATTTTAATGCCATGGTAATCATGGGAAATTGTGTTAAATGACTAATATGAATGTTGAAGAATTGAAAATAAAAATTGAAAATAAAATATTTGGGTTTTGGTTTTAATAAAGGACCTTTGAACTTGAACAACGGTTACATCAAAAGTAGTCAATTTTGGAAATTACTAAACAAAAAACTATTTTAATAATGAAATTTTGATGAGAAAAAAATTGAGATGATGTTAATTCATTACCCACACTCAAAAAGCACTCACAATTTGAAATTTGTGGAATTTGAAATTAAAAATAAAATAAAATCTATTGAACATAATTTTAAAATTTCAAAAGTCCTTTACCACATGTAAATGGGGTGTAATGTACATGACATCTAAAGCAAAGTCATATTTTACAATATGAGAAAAAAATCATAAAATAATTAACATATTTTCATCCAATTTCAAATTAAGATAATTTTTCAAAAAAAAATGCAAAATTTAATCAAAATTGTACATTTTTAAAAAATTCTTAATTATTCATCAAAAATTAGTTCAAAAAATGTGATGTATTGAAGAAATTATATGTATTTTTAATAACATATTACAAAATATTTCATCCAAAAAATCTTTTCTAAGAGAAAGTGAAAATGACCAAAAAAAGGATTATAATCCTTGAGTCCTTTGTCATTATTGGTTCATTTGATTGTGATTGTACCCACATTCACAATACTAGGGACCTTAACATTGAAAAAACTTATACTTGAACCTAATTGACGCTTGCAAAGGTGCCATGGTGCACTTAAATAAATAGAACCCTAATAATCTTAAGGAAAAGAAAGGCATTTGATTCAAAATTTTAGATTTACAAAAATGTGAAGAGTTGAAAATTAGAAATTTACACAAATATGTAAAAACTATGAAGATCTTTTTGAAAACTCCATGCATTAAAACCCCAATCTTATATTGCAATTTCATAGTTAATTGTAAATGCATGACTCATCTCATAGTTGCACCTCCATTGTTAAATTGACATGGGTGCAAACACCCAATCATAAATCACACCCACCCCTTAAAGCAATTGTTTTTTCAAGAATATTCTTAACATTTTTTTGGAAAAATATTTTTGAAAATCTTTAAAATATATTCTATATCATTATGTTAATATTTACATTAAAATTATCAAAAATAAATAAATAGGTATTAAAATTTCCAAAAATAATTAAGTATGAGATTTTTATAGTATACAAACAATGATTACAATTGTTTTAATAGGGTTTTTGTATTTTTTTGTTCATTAAATTGATTTCAGAATTCAAAATATGTATGTCAATATATTGAAAATGGGATTGTATAAACAAAATTCCATTTCTAATTTATTTTTTCCTTGAAAATGTTAGATACACAAAATTAAGTAATGGTTGCAATTGCTTTGGTACATGTTTGCAAAATTGCACCCAAGTTCACCAAGCAATGTTGATTGTTGTAATGGTTTTTTTCACACATTGTGCAAATGTTCATGAGTTGCAATATTTTGCAATTTCGACATATTTTGTAACAATTTGATGACAAGAGGCAATGACAACTAATTTTCTAAGCATACAAGAGAAGTGATGACTTAAACTTTGAGCTTCAATGTTCAACAACAACAATATATTTTAGGTAGGTGAAGATCTAGCAAGTGACACCAACGAAATGATGCAAAAAAGTGACAATGCATTGAGCACTCTTGAATGCAAGTGAAACAAGATTACAATGAGGAGCTGAGGATTGAACCATAGAGTGATTACAAATTGTTTGATCAAATGTGTTATGTTAAACATGCAACAAAAAAAGGTTGCAAACCTTGTGTCAATACTCTAGTACCTCAGCAACAAGGTGCCTAATAATTTTATTCTCTTTTATCATTTACTTTTGGCACTAAAAAATAATGATATTTTACAATTAGGCACTATACTAAATAATGAAGGTTGCGTGCTTGAGAGTTTCTTTCAGTTTTTTGGCATGGCAGATCAGTGTTTTTTTTTCCTACAAATTTTTGCAACTTGGTGAATTTGTTTTCAGAAAATGAAAAAAAAAAAGAAAAAAAAGAGAAAATTCCATGATTTTTAGGTGTATGCTTCATTTTGCAAAGGTTTTTAACTTCAAATTTGGACTAATTTTCAAAGTGTGCAAAATTCCGAACCATTGAAATTGGACTTGCAAACTATTTTTCCAAACTAGGTTTAGGGTTTAGGGTTTATGATTTCTTCACCATTTTCACCGGCCTTACTTGAACCATTTTCAGCAAGTTTAGATTGATGTTTACAACCCCATAGAATTTGGTGGGAAAATAAAAGAAGAGAAACAATTGGACATAGGATCAACAATTTTACAACATGTGGTCAAAGTCCAACAATGTGTTCTACAATGAAACCCTAAACCAAAAAAAACCAAAACCCAAAACCCCCCATTGATGTATTACAAAATGGCATGAATCCTCGTATGAAATGACACAAATGAATTCATTCCATTCTATCTGAAATTATTATGGCCAATTCAGTTGAGTCTGTCATATGCATTACCAACCCACGGACTCTAAAAATTCCAATACAACTTGCTGGGCAATAGATGCCTGCATAATTCAAAACACCCACATAATCTTAGCAAGCATTTCATCCTACCTTTTCCAAGCTTACAAGCACATGAGCTTTCATATGGGGCGTGCTAACTTACTTACCCTGGTATTCAATTTTGTGACACAATTTGCAACCCAATTCACAATCTCCTGCTTCAACTTTCGCTTCATCTTTATTGGATTTTTCCAATCCCCTTTTTCTGGAACTGGATCATCAATCACATACGGGTTTGGATTGTCATTCTTTGGCATGTCATCCTGCAGAACTCCACCTGCAAATCAACTAAAGACATTTGAAGAACTTGATCTCTCTGGACTGACTAGCAATGTCCTCTTTCAAAAGAGATGTTGTGATGGTTCCATGCAATGGTCAGTTGGAACATTTGGACCCTGGATACGATGTATTGGTAATCCTCACAATCCTTCTGACATAGCCATTGATTGGGAGTGTCTCCTTGGATGATCACTTGCAGATTCATAACACATTAGTTATAAAGCTTTACCCCCCCCCACTCATGCAAATCTGTTCAAGCATGCCAGCCAGAACAAAGGCTATGTGTATCAAGCCTGTATAACATTCTAGCAACTTTGAGTTAACTCCCACGAGTAAGACCTTGCCAAAGCACCAGTATGAAATGTACATAACAGAATAAAACCTCCCAAATAGATTAACAGACACTGTAGCCTTGACTTTGAAACATGTCACAAATGACCCACCCCCAGAAAACCTTCAGTGAAATAAGGGACTTAGTGATTTGACCAACCTTGAAGCATGTGCCTGCCTAGCTGAAATGTTGTCTTGATCCCTCAGCATTTGTGAATCAAAATCTGCATACCCAGCTGAAGAATTTGTGTTGAGAATTTGCCTCTCGTGTTTGTGAATCAGAATCTGTCTCATTTTTACCACTGTCACACAAGACAGTCAACAGACTTGCCAACAACAAGTGTTTCACTCCACCTCTTTCTGCCTGCAGCCTTCAGGTTCATCCTGACAAACAAACAAGCCCATACAATAAAGAAAAAGAGTGACAAATTATGAAAATTCATACTCAGCATCACATGAAGACTACCAAGAGGCCATCTCTATCTGGCCTTCTCTGACCTGATGATGCTCCGTATGGGCAGCTATTAGAACATGTTTGATGAAACTTCATCTCCCCTGAGGAGATACATAGTACATACATATGGTACCTTTGACAGATGATTGAGAGTATAAATAACATAAATGGTTGCACTCCGGAACATACTATCTTTCAAGGGCAATTTTTGTGGCTTGTCAGATGCAAGTTTCCAAATGAAAATTGACTAGCAGTTCTGCATGATTGGAGTAATCCTTCAATAAGCACCTGGGGTCATTGAGAACATACATAATGGCTGATCTTGAGTTTTATCCTTGTTGTCAAAATCTGCTCCTCCTCTACTTCCTCTCTGAATGACAGCAGATTCAGCTCAAATAAACCTGCCATGGTCCATGATCCCTTGCAGCTTGATGAACTAAACAAACCCAGTGAGTGACAATTTGATTTTTAGAAAGGTGTGCAAGATTGATAAATGCTAGATAGAATCCACAGGAGAAGTAGTTCATATGTTCAACTAATATGTCTTAGAGATTGAAAAGTAGGCTTGTATGTGACTCATTTCCACCCATGATCTCCAACATGCAACAAAACCTAATATACATTGTCATAAGTCATAAGCAACATTGCCAGGAACTTCTGCATCCTTATGATTCAAGTCAAGCTCAATAGAAATTGACGGACGACCCATTAACAAGCTTAATTTGAGATTCTAGATATGATAAACACATCAACAAAATAGGAAAAGATAAGATCAATGAAAATCCAAACCTAGAAAAAAACCACAGTGAAAAAAACCAAGGAGCAGCAGGTTGGAAGAAGAGTGACAGTAGCATACATACTTAGTGGATTGCATCGGCTTCTGATGATACAGACAATGCACTTGCTGTAAAACCATCAGAGTCACAGAAACAAGTGGTGGGTGGATTGAGAATGCTCAGTTGCCAGTTCCTGACTCCATTAGATGACCTGCTCTTTGTATACCACAAATGTCTTGATTTCAATCCTTTTGCTGGTGCTGTTGGGTCAGCTCCTTTCACCATGAATGTCTTGCACCATGAAATTTAGTATGTGTTTTTCACAATAGCCGCCCTCGAAGTATACCCAAGATGCACAAAAATTGAGAAACCTTAAAACCCTAAATCATCATCCAAGATTTGGCTGAACATTGCAGAAATGTCTCATCGAAATGGGAAATGTAGCAAATGTTAGTTTAGAATTCTGCTCATGAAACTCTTGTCATGGCAGGCAATACAGTTCTTTCTCTCAAGAAACTAGAAAGTTGGCTTTTCTTGATCAAAATTTTTAATCCCTTTCAAAGCTTCCACAACCCTATAAGAATCTGCTTAAGTGCAATTGAAAAAATGCTGCTGCTGCTGCTGATATTATGTTGTATGTGTCCTCAAGAAGACTCTACAAGCTCTGAGCTGATCAACCAAAATGGGTGCAATTCATGGGAGCTCTAGAATTCCTTAAGCTCCAAACAACAACAACAACAACAACAACAACAAATTTTTCCTTTTCCCCATCACCACCATTGTGCAAATTTCTCCACACTTCAATCCTTGATTTATCTTATAGCACTGATTTTTATTTTTTGTTAGCAAATCTTTGCAATATTTCTTGACATGAAAACCATGATTTCAAACATATACAAAGGGTTTTTTGCAATATTTCCTGACATGAAAAATTATGATTTGAAACATATACAAAGGGTTTTTCTCATGGAAAAAATTGCCCAAAATTGCCAGATTTCAAAGATTTTTTGTATTTTTTTTTCTAAATTGCCATTTTTAAAAAAATCATAAGTTCCAGTATGTAGCCAAATTTGGATAAATGATTTTCCAGATGTTCAACACTTTGCCTGCATCATAAAATTCTTAGAAAAAAAAAACCTAGTTTCAACTAATGTTGGGGAAGTATATTAATTTTAATATATCAATAATTTAATGGTAAATTTTTTTTATAATAAATGTATGTCAGCTAGGTAAGTGTATAAAGCAATTTTTAAAAAACAAAAATTCCTTCATTTTTGTGATGTAGCCAAGGTGGTGATCACCATAAAGTGATTCAGCCAAATTTGGCTATTAAATAAAATGCATGGGCTTTTTTTTAACATCCTTACATATTTTTGGCTACCTACTTGAGCCACATATATAAATATGGTATTTTTTTCTAGATTTAAACAAATATGTTTCAATTTTTGGTGATTTAAAAAATAAATCATTGAATTTGTGACAAATCTTTTTTTCTAAATTTCACACCAAAAAAAGGTTGGTATAAAAGGTTCAATTTTTTTGCAATTTGAGTAAGGGTAAAAGCCATGTAGGCTTTACAATTTCTTCAAATCTAGGTAAGGATAAGTTTAAGCAACTAGAATTTATAGGGTACGGGTATGTATTTTTACCTCTTAACACAAGATTTACCATTTGGATATATACACAAATATGTTGCAATTCTTGTCCCTGAGTTGCAACAAAGGCATGAATAACACGACATCGGGTTGAAAACAAAATTGGAGTTTTAGTTTCAACTATGAGGGTTTAGACATGGAGAGTACAAGTAAAACTTCATAATGTCAATAAGGGCACTAATGTTTTTTTGGCAAAATGGGGGAAGAAATGTTGTAACCTTAGTGTTGGGTTCATGACTAAAGTTGCGGGAACATGCAAAAAAAAACAATTTGGGAAGAAGGTTGAGACATGGGATGCTTTCGAACACAATCCCAAATTTGTGAGTACAAAATCAAATCTCATAAGATCCTTAAATGCATTCTCACTTTGAGAGTTTGATTTCCATTTTTGGTTTTGATTATGTGAATCATTTTCTTGTTTGGTGTGTGTAGTTGATGTGATCAAGAGATGAACATGAAACGCCTAATTTTATCTTAATATTCTCATGTGACTTTGTTGTTTTTGCATGAGGAGGTATGGAGCACCCTAAGGTTTAATATAGTCTTTTGCAATACATTTGATTAGAGAATTAATTTCAATATTATTTGGCAAGTCAAGGTAAATGTTAAAATTGTCAAAACATTAAATACAATGAAAATTGTGCCATGTTTTTTCAATGTTATACATGAATAACACCCCCACAATTTAACCTACTTCTAACAACATAAATTCATAATTAATTATAACACAATCTTAGTTATTACATTATTACATCTTCATCAAATAAAATATGAAAAAAAACATGTAAAACATTTATAGACAAAGTACTTCAAACACTTAATCAAATGCAAAGATAAATGTCAAACCAACCTCATCAAAAGGTATTTCTTCCATGTCTTGTATATATTAATCATCAAATTCACCTTCCAACAAATATTGGGCTTTAAAAAAAAAAAAGAATATCTATCAATAATGTGACATTTTGTATAAATAATGGACCAATATGCATAAAAAGATTTGATATATCGAATTGATGATAACTCAAAACTAAAGGTCCATGAACAATTCTACCTAAAATACATGGTGGACTTCAAATGTTTGAACAAATTCATGCCTTTCCATCAAGTTTTCCAAAGTATTCCCATTGTTAAGAGCTATGTGTTTGATTTAAAAATTATAATCATTAGGCATAAAATGAGCACAACTACCATAAATTAATTTAGAGCAACTTCACCCATACCCTTAGTTTGGGTCTCTAAAGGTTCATCACATTCAACATGGTGTACAATTCTTTCCCAATCCCCACCCATAAACAATGTGAAAAATGAGATAATATATGAAATTAAACTATTTAAATTAAACTATCAAGGCTAATCATTATAACCAACCAATTGAGAGCAATCATTTAATGTGCAATGTCTTTTACAATCATTGGATCTTGTGTACATTTATTGGTCCAAATTGGCATTTAAATATTATATTTCAATTGAATTATGGTATGCAAGCCAATAATGGAACTATTGTTAAAAGCATTTCCATTGTAGACTTACAAGCTTGCCTTGTAAAACCCAAGTTGATTTGGGGGTGGTGGGGGTGGGGGTGAAGGAGTTTGCAAGTTGCAACAAATGCCTCATTGAAACCATCAATAGATTGCCTTACCTCTCGAAAAAACCTTGCAAGCAAGGATTTGCAATCCAAAAGAAACAAAGAAAGAAAGAAAACAAATGGAGAAAGTGAAACAAACAAACTCATGAAATTGCTTTCTTTGCACCTTTTGAGACCCTAGGTATATATCCAACCATATATTGAAAATTGGACAACAACTTGGAAGTCACGAAACAACCACCTAGTAATAAACAACAACATATACAAAACATCCATAAAATGTTGCCTTCATTTTGCTTACCCACAAACATGGGTCCCTTCAAAAGTGCTACTAGAAAGTTATGTACACTTTTTTTTGTCTCTCACAAACATGGGTCCCTTCAAGAGCTACATGCTTTCGAAAAGCTTGTTTTTTTAAAAAAAAACATATGAGCATCCATAAGAGGAAGAATATATAGCATTCTTGCATTGTCATCGTTTCCAGGTTATTTTTTTCTATTTTTTTGGCAAATCACTAGGTTCCATCAAAAAGCTCATTTGAGAGAGAATTTATTAGAGACGTGCTCACAAAACTATTTGTCTTCTAACATCTTGTTAAAAACATTTGGACAAAAATGCTTGTTGGACTTCAATTTTTTCAATATTGAACTACATCTAATGACTTTGAACATTGTGATCCCACATGCATATTCTCGGTTGATTGTTGTTTCGGTGCATTAGTGTGTTGAGAGCAAATTGAAGAGCAAGGAGCCAAGCACTAGAACAACAAGCAAATAAACATCAAGCAAACACAAAAAACATAAACACATTTTGAAACAAAAAAATCATTGATTGGAAATGGATGCACAACTAAAGAGATTGTGTCCAAAGTTGAACAAATGCTAAACTTATTATGAAATTCATTATAATAAAAAAATTCATTGCATCATGATGATAGGAGGAGGAGTAGTAGTAGTAGTAGGGTGGTAGGAGTAGGAAGGTAATGTTGTAGTAGTATCTAGTGTGTAATAATATCATACATATATACCTAGTGAGAAATTTCAAGGTCATTTGCATGTCATATTTTTCACCGAGTTTATTGGAATGATAGCCAAGGCAATTGTTTGTACTATTTTTATGTATTGTTATGTGATCTCTCAAGGCCCATGCTAGATTATGGACTCTAACCAATAAACACCTCAAAACATGACCTAAAAAAATATATATATATTTTTAAAAAACCCATTATTCTCACTTGGAACATTGGGTACCCACAAGTTTTTTGACAATTTTTTGTCCACAAAATAAAATATTCATTTTAGCCCAAGTATTTCACTAGGCATTGATTTGGATGAAAATTTTGATCAAAGAGACTCAACAAATAAGCTTCATTTTCTCATATATATGTGTGTGTGTGTGTGTGTGTTTGTTTTCTTTTAACACCATTCTTTTAACGTAGTGTCAATTATGTTCTACATTAGAGTGACTAGAATATGCTTTGAGTCCTTGCATGGTAGGTCAATTTCTTATTGTCTATCCAAAATGATTCGTTGGCGCCGTTGTTGGCTAGCAATTGGTTGTCACAATGATTCGTCCATGTGTGACATTCATATGTTCACCTCAATATATATACCATTCAATGTTTATTTTTTATAAATAGGAAAAAGGGTAAATATTTAACAATGAATTTAAATGTGATAATTAGTCATACTATACTACCCCAAGTTTACATTCGAGACCAAACCAAGCCCAAATCAAAATAAATAATTTTAATAAAACAGAAGGGAAAAGAAAAAACCAAAAACCTAGTGAAAACTTGAATGGCAAGCCTTAATTAAAGAATAGATAATGTCCAAATAGCTACACATAATTAATCACAATACTAATTAGGCCTTAGAATTAAAATTGGATCAAAAGGAGGTTAGTTATGGAACCACCCCCAGAGGCCTTCATGGATGGCAAGAGACCATTCAAGGTGGTAGCTACGATTTTGGAAACCCTAGACATGGAATCACATGGCAATGAGTTTTTTTCATTTTAAAGTTACTATCTTTTAGAGACATTTGGTGTAGATTAGGGTTTCAAATAGGCTAGTTTGTATTAGTTTAGAATTTTTGAAACATTTTAATAATCTTTTTTCCTTGGGATAAAGTTTAAGTTTTTTTTTTTAATAATTTTTTTATGGTCTATTTTGATATTTTGGATGTTGGAACCAGAATTAGAGATTATTTGAAACCAGGGATTATTTAATTGAGAACTAGAACTAGTCTAACCTTTTTTTTTAAAATTTAAGAAAAAAACTGGAATCAAAATTGGTCCCATATTTGAAATAAAAAGGAATTAGAACCAAATAGGATTAATACATTAAAAAATATTAGGAACTAGAATTGAGGAGACCCCTAGAACTAGTTAATTGACCAACACAACTTCAACCCAATTATAGACTAAGTTGGGGTTTAGTCCAATGTTGGCCAATTATTGGATTTTTTTAATAACCAACTAATAGGTTTTCTTTTGAGACTACATAAATTATCAATATCAAAAAAAAATAAAAAAATTGAATGTTCAATTAGTTTTCCAAAAAATGGGCAATAATCATCCCTTAACACTAGTTATATGGTTTCTTTAAAAAAAAGAATCATTATTTTTTCTATTTAAAATTTTTTTATATTAAGATTTAAAGACTAATAACCTACTTAGATGATAATCCAATCATCTAGGTAGGTTACTACATTTTGAAATTTCAATACAAAGCAATTATCAATTTAATTGGTTATACGGGAAAAAAAAAAATCAATAACCGACCAACAATGGTTTAGTCCTTGGCAACACAAGCTACAAAACCCAACTGAAAAATGATTCTACCAATCAATTTGGGGGTTGTGTTTGGAGGATGATGAATGTTGGTAGAATCAACCCATTAAATTTTAGGTCACAATTCAAGCTTAAAATTCTCTATCCGTATATACTCACTCATAAGCTATCAATCAAAGTTTTTTTCAAACTCAAAAACAACAACAAAAAACACACACACACACACACACACACTCATTCACTCAATGGCAAGTTAATAATTTAGCTTAGTTTTCCTTCAATATTCCAAGTTTGATTTTCTCTTTGGACAATATGTGTGAACTACTTGAGAACACATTATGGCATTTCTCAAAAATAAGGGGGCCTAAGATAAGGCAAATAAATAATGCTCTTTTTTTTCTTTGAGGAAGCAACACTCACTCACAAATATAAGAGGTGTACTCCAAAGTACACTAGGAAATTTCTCAAAGAGCCTTTTATGTGTGGGGTAAGGATTATATATCGAGCCATCCATTATGAGAATAAGGGATGTATTTGATACATTAACGAAATTGTACATGTTAATGAAATTTGTCAAACAAATGCAACAATATAATAAAACATAAATGACATGGAAGAGACATGACCCATTTGGATGATTTAATCAAACTTTTTATGTAGATGAAATTTGCCCATATAATGAAAGAAACAATTGATGACTTTTAATAAAATTAGGTGAAGTTTTTAACCTTTTTAACCCCACGGATGTTATTGGCCGGCTAAATGAAATTCAATCACATTTTCATCCATGAACATATAGCTTCATTCATGTCATGAAGGTTTCATAATATGGTCACAATTTTTTCCCTTGTCATTTAAGATTTTACCAAATTTTGTCCATAAATCAATGTCCATTCAAGTTTTATGTGATTATTGATGTGCTCGTATTTCATCCACTTGTGGCCAATAGCATCTTTATAATCATTTTCAACTATCATCAATGTTTCATCATTTTTTATTTAAAAAACCAGAAAAAACATTTTCCACTTTTGTGAATTAAAAAATAAATAAAAATACTTGTCCCATACTATGAATGACTTGATGAGTTTTCCAAATTAAATATAACATGGAAAAAAAATAATCATTATCTTTTATACACTCTTATTGTTTTGAGGGCAAGAAATGACCTTTTTTTAAGGCTAACTCATGGGGTGTGATCCTCACCGCCGTGCCCTTTTCATTTGTTTTCATTTCTGCCCAAATTATATATATATTTTAAAACTGGCATATAATTCCCTCGAACTATCCTAGCAAGAATTTTAACAAATCTAACAAATTTGCAAGAAAGCCAAAATGAACCACCTCTCTCTCTCTCTCTCTCCCCCAAATTGCATTTCCAATATAGTTATAAAGAGAGACCCCCAAATGTGTGGACTATCAATTTCCAAGGTTATTGTGCATCCAAGAGGTTTTCAATATAGATTTTTCCTTTTTTTTTTGTTTTTTCACAAAATGGAGATTTTAAAAGTAAACTATTTAGGAAGTGTAGTCGCCCTAATTGAGAGATTAATATTTCAAATTTTACAAATAACTTTTATTATCAAAGGAAACGCTTAGTTTATTAATTAGAACCACTTGAATGGGTCTTCATCCAAGATTCATTTTCTCTATGGTTGTGTGATACATATTACCCAAATTAGGCACTCAAGCTATGAACAACTAGGAGTGACCCAAAATATGTCTTCATCCAAGTTAGAGCTTATATTGATATTTTATTCATGCCTTTTACCCCCTCTAAGAGCCTAACCCTTTTCTACATCCATTATTTTTTTAACCTTTATTTGAAGTGCTAGTGAAAATTTGGACCCATCTATTCATCCATCAATAAGAATACAAAACCAACAATTGAATTCAAATTTTACACACTTTGGTTTCAATTTCAGCCAAAATCAAATGGAAGGATGTTGTGAGATAGCAAGGCTACAATTGAGCTCATTAGGGTTTTAGGGTTACCCAAGGTTAAATGGATCTAAAGTTTCATTAGTCGAAAAAAGATTTCTAACATGCCCTTAAAAACCATGCCTTTTTATTTGGAATTCGGAATGAGCAAGTTCTCAAGGTATGGGTATAAAAGAACTCTAGTTAAAAGTTGGTTCAAAATGAAGCAATGTGAATGTGAGGAACTTTTGAAAATGGGCATCATCTTCGAAGAGAAGCAAAGTTGATCCAAATGCTAAAACTCTTAGGTCACCTCACAAATGACTTTCTAAAAAGGAGTCCTAAGAGGTGACCTAATAATTTTCCATTTCATCCTTGACTCTTAGTGTAAAGCCCTTTGGGGGGGGGGGGGGGGGGGGCTGATTTCAACTTTTGCACCAATAGGAATGCTTGATTTGAGTTGAAGATTGGCCTTGACTCCTTGCGTAAAGTGGGCCTTATAATTATATGATTCAAACCTCATTCAAATCCACATGAAAATTCTCAATCAACAAACCCATTTAAAAAGCTATCATAAAATATCTCAAGCAACTAAAAACATAAATTAACCTAGGTAGTAGTAGTAGTAGTAGTAGTGGTCATTGCAAAATGACTCTACCCACCGGGGCCGTTATTAGCAATTTGAAACCAACAACAATTAAAATAGGAAATGTTTAGTGAGGTTCTCCCCCAAAAACATATGAACTCATATGTCAAAGTAAACACCAAGTGAACAACATTCCTCAACATGTGGTACCAAATGAAAACTCCATACCTAATAGGCTTACCAAATTGGCCTTATGTAGGTGGGTGAAATTGAGTGCAATTCAATTGGGTGTAATTGGGTTTGGTTGTGCAACCCACCGATCAACTTTACTCATCATCATAAAGCACAAGGCGCATGTTTATCTTTGTCTATGAAAGAAGGTTGTTTGTTTGTTTTGTTTTGTTTTGTTTGTCATGTTGAGATTTCTTATGGATCGGTTCTTGACATGGTTCTTGGTACCATTGGAAAGGTTCGATGAGTGAAGGGTGCACACAGAGTTGATTTCTGTAGAATTTTTTTGACCTATGATGAAAATTTTATTTTTAATATTGAATAATGTTTTTCATTGAAAATTCATTAAAATAACATATGTAGTAGTATTATGAGGTGAAAGAGTGTTGGTCGGTTCTTGGGTTTTATAAGAAATTATTGTGTTCAATTTTTAGATTATTTGTAAAATGGAAGATCCTTTGATTTCAGAGTTGGGTCCAATTTTTTAATCTAATTAATCCTCAAGTCAATAGTTTTTAGCTTTTATTAAATCGTATGGATTTTGGGTTCAAGGTGGGGTTAACCTTAGACCCTTATCTTGGACAATTCTAGGGTTAAACTTTTTTGAAAAAAATGGATGTTATAATTTCTTTGAGTAATATTCTTAAAATGTTAGAAAATTTGGTCATTGAATGTGGTAATTAATTTTTTGCTAGATCTACACTTGAAACCGGAACTGCGAAAAAACACTCTTTAAAAGAGGGGCAAGTTTTCTTTTTTCAATACGCAAGTTGATTTCTTTTATTTTTTTGAAAAGTTGATAAGTAGGCTCAACTTTGAACTTAAATATTTAATTTTTATTTATTATTGAAATTCATATCTATGTAGACCCCAATTTTAATTTGATATTAAAATTTCTATATATACAATAATCTAGCATAAAAAAGTGTGTAATGTTTACATGGAAGTGGACCCTCTTTTGAACCGAGCCCAAAGGTTCTTGCATTTGAAAAAGAATCGTAACAACCAGAATTGCGAGGTTTCAAAATGGGAAGAAAACCCACACCTGAAGAACCTCAAATTTTTTTTAAAGAATCAAAACTTTCCAAAGATCTTGTTCGAAAAGAAGAATCACACAACACTCGTTGCAACCTGAGAGACTAAATTGAGAAAGTTCCATCATTTAAGACAAGAATGAGACAATTACTTTTTATCTGTAAAGTCACCCTGGCTTCACCCTGTCTGTGGACCTGCTTGCTTTCACCCCCCTATCCCCTCTTTCCGTGGTATCTGCAAAGTAAGGAAATTTTTATTAAATCTCAGTATGAATCACTGAAACTCAGCATTTAATGCACAAGGTCTGAGAATAATTGTAGTCATTGTCAAGATAAGAGCAGCAGTGAAAATTTAGACAGCAGGAGGAGTGGAGGCGCTCATGAAAAAGGAAAGACAGGATGAAACTCAGTTTACTACCAAAAATTGGTGGGAAAACTAGTTTGGGTCCCAGTTATTTCGTTTTGTAAAATTTTCATTCCCAGTTCAACACATGTCCGTCCAATAATTAATTAATTAATTTTGAAACATTAAATTAATTTCAACAAATGTAATATTCCTAAATATTCACTATTTTCCTTCACAATATTTTTTTGATTTGGAAGAAATAATTTTCGAGGATTTCAACATTTTCTAAAAATGATATAATTAGTGTCGAACTGGTCAAGGTACTAAGGTAGTCTCTCCCCCATCTAGACGCATCTCAAGGGCAGTTAGAAATTGTTCTTCAACCTTTAGTTACAATGGGGGTCTTCCTACAAGGGTACCTTGTATACATGTGCTACCCAAAGATAAACTCTAGTTGGGAGTCTAGGGTAAAATGCCCCATCACCAAGCGGTGGGCGGTGATTGAACAACGACTTAGTGAATTAAGAAACCCATGTAAGTCTGCTCTATTCAGATGACCGCTCAAAAAGTTGCCCATGAATGAACATTCAACCAAAAATATAGTGTTTGGAAATTTTAGGGTTTAGAATCCCATTTGGGACATTCAGTGTTTGGGAATAGGGCAGAACACTCTACCTTTAAAATGGGGCATTTTGGAGCCCGCCCAATTGTGATCAATTTTGTGTATTTTTTTGTTTGATAATGGGGGGTCCAAGGTGACATCAAATTATAACATTGAGGCAAACTAAAATTTGAGGCCTTGGGCACATAAAACTATAAACAAGTGACCAAAAATAGCCTCTTTGTGTAAAAAAAAACAACATACAAGTGATTGGAAATTTGATCCCTTGTGCATATTAAAAGAATAAACTATTCAATTTTTGGCTAAATGCCAAAGCAATAGCCAGCTGAATTGGAACAATTAGACACATCTTTAGACACCAATGGCACAAAAACCAAGGATATTCATTGAGGAATTTCCCAACACAATTCATAGCAATGCATTTTTTTCCACCAAAAATCATTTGGCAACAACAAAGCAAGGGCAAATTCTTATAACGCTTGGGAATCCTAGAATAAGAGCAAATTTGGAGCATGTGAAAGATTAGAGCTTTGAGCTTTCCCAAATGCATCATCTCTATCACAAAGTTTATATGAGGAATTACAATCTTTTCAAAAAATTCTAGTCCCTACTACCATAGTCTTGAAAAAGGAATAGAAACAATCCTTATTACAAGTGGGATAAAAAAAGGAAATAGAAGACATATCCTTGTTCCAATTGAGATCAAAAAAGAAGTAGAAGTAGTAGAAGGTACATTTGGGATCAAACAAGAAATAAAAGAGGTTGAAATATGAGTTGTAGAATAGGGCATATTTGAATGGCATACCAACACTAGTGCAAGAATACACAATTGACTACTCAAAAATATTTTCTACTATCATTGGGTTCAATAATCATCATTTTTAAAAATAAGACTAAAATGTTATCTTTTATAAGTAAATTTGCAATTGTACATTTACAATTTTTTTCTAGTGAAAAAAAGGAAAAAAAGTTTTAAAAATAAATAAAAGAAAACTCGTGCCTTTTTGGCTTTTTCTTAGACCTCTTATAGGTGGTGATGGTGTCTATTTTCTTCAATTCAAGCTCCTCTTGCACAACAATGATGAACACATATAAAGAAGGAGATAGAGAAAAAGAGATGGAAAGGGGGAAAAAGAAAAAAAAAAAAAAAAGTTTTCACAAGCTATTGCTACAAGTAGCAATGGCAATGAATTGAAGAACATGAGCTTTAATGATGATGGTGATGATTGATGAAGCAATAGGGGTTGTTAATGTGGTGATAGTGATGAACTGAGGAATAGTTGTTGGAAACAACAATGGTGATGAGTTCAAAAGCTCTTACCAAAAATGATGATGGTGATGATCATTTTCAAAGTTCTTCTTAAACCCCTCTTGAACCCCTTCATGAGAATATTGTTGTTTCTCACCTTTCTTTATGATAACATTGTGTGTTTTAAAAAAATTTGAATTTTGTTTTTTTTATTTATTATGGATAACCAATATTTCAAAATGAAATAGGATTTCAAAACAAAAGAGTGACCAAAAAATGGTTATTTAAATAATAATTTTGGTATACAAGAAATGTGAAACCTAAATGTAACACAAAATGCGTCATAGCTTTATTCATTATTCTAGATTGCAGACATTTTTATTGGTTTAAAATTTAACAAATGATTTTCTTAATTGAATTTACTAAAACATATTATTCATTAAAATGCAAGAATTAATTCCTAATTTGCCTTCCTAGTGAAACTTGTTTGAATTCAATTCGATATTAGTTAATGATCACATATGATTTAGGGTTTTTCTTATGTTGACTACAAATTTACAAAATACTAACATGTATTCAAAAAAATTGAAAATTAAAAATACGTAGCATCTTGCCTTGTGGGAAAGCTCAAATGCAAAATCTTTAAGACCATAAAAATCCCAAGATAGAAAATATCAACGCCTTCTATTACCAATTCTCCAAACTTGTTTAAAAATAAACAAATTTGAAAAATGCAACTTATAGAAAGCATTACAATGAGAAGAAAGACCATGAATTATGGATGCAAATTTGCTTATGTAAAGCATTGAAGGTGTTTTAGACAAATAAATTCATGCAACTCAATCAAAATGCTAGGGGTTTTGATGATAATGCCTTATGAAAACAACAAAGGTGGCATGGATTTCTTCCTCCCATTCCAAGAGGCATACCCAAACCCTTCTTTATTCATGACATGGCTATGAACTACTTGCTACAATAGGAAGAAATGATAGTCAAGAAATTTTCTTCATTATTATTACATTTAGTTTGAATGAAAACAATGATGGCATTGTAGTGAGAGGTATGGTGTAGATGGATTGGGGTTCAACATCAAACACTAGACCTAGATCTTTAAAAATTAGGAATAATAACCTCTAAACCCTATTTAGGGTTTAAACCTAGGATTGTGGCCTCCATTTAAATCTATGATACAAACAAACCTCGCGCTCATGCCCTTGAGTGCCCCTCCCTCAAGAGAATGCACTCATATGGGAACCTCCCCCTACAACTTTACCGTGGTTAAAGACTGTGGGTGGAGTACATTCCCAAACCAAAATCCGGGGCTCAACTCAGCTCTCACTTTGTCCTTGGCCCCTTATTTTGAGAATGACCCTCCCTGGGGCTTTCTCCTTTATGAAATTTGCACTATCGGGCTTGGGATACCCTTGGTCAAAGTAAATTGGGTTCTAAACCCCAACCAAATTCAATTGTGAACATGATAAAAATTAAGAGATGAACCCCTATAGATAAAATCGAAAGCTTTATATATAAATTATTAACACCCAACCAGGCTACTAAACATTAAAAACTAACTCCCCATCAATTAAAAAAGTTTAACTAAATTTTCTCTTTAACTATACCGGATTTTACTAGGCATTAGCAAGTTGCTAGGGAAGTTCTTAACAAGTAGTTTTCAAAATTAGAAATTTCCCAACTCAATCTCATAGAAGAAAAAAAGAAACAAATCTTTTCATTTTAATGAATGCCCAATTTGCAATTTAATGAAAAACTTGAGCTCCAAAAAAAGAAAAACACACACACACACATTGAGCCATCGAATGTTTGGATTGCATAATGGAAAGGATGTGCATAGTGTACTCATGTGTATGTATAGGAGCAAAAATATGGATTAAGAGCATCTCCAGTGGTGCTCAGTAAGTGACCCTGTGAAAATATTTTTCACATTCAAGTTTAGTTATGTACTCTTTTGCAACCCCACCAAAAAAACTGAAACTGGCACAGCAAATAGGTGCGGGGACTACTAATAGCAAACCACCGGGACCAATCATTATGATGGGCCAATCAGAAACACTGAGCAGCAGTTAGATCATATTTATTACACTCTTTTCTGGAGGTGCACAGCAGTGTTGCGCCTTTCACCAGCCACGGCAAGCGAGGTGTGAAATTATGCTGAGCCACAACCAACTATTTTCCTGAGTCAAACCAGCATATGTTGGGATTTGTTCATCCAATTTTCACTATGCAGGAGGATCACATACTAAGCACCGTTGGAGATGCTCTAAGGACAATGTACTGAACATGATGAAAAGCTTTTTTTGGGCCCTCAATTGTGTGAATCTGAGCAGTTGTAATTAATTGCACTGGGATTGATTTCTGTGAGTTCTGTGTGATGCATGTAAAGTAGTAGGTTTTTTGCAGCTGCTGAAAGTGCATTGGATTCCTGCCACCACCACTGCCTTGGCTTTTTGTGAAATTGTTTTTGGGCAGCCAAAGATGATGTACAAGGAGCGAGTCACCTAACTTTGTACATAGCAAATATGAAGGGGGAAAAAAAATAAAAATTTATGAAAAAATAATTTTTTTAATAAAAAAATCATTTAAGGGCTTTGGGGAAGTAGGGTCACTACTACTTAGGTATGTTTGGTGATTAGAAATTTTTTAAAAAATTTTAAAAAATATATATATATCAAGTTGAATTTAAATATTTATCAAGGAAGGTACCTAGTTTGTATGTCACATTAGAATTCTCTCAATCCAAGATGCCCCTCCTACTCGCACACTTGGTACCATTAAAAAACCCTAAATGATTAGGGTGTACCAAGGTGGTTTCCGTAATGTTTAGACCTGAGATCCAAGAGTTTTTGAAAAATATTGAATAATTTTATAATTTAAAAAATAAAAAGAAAATCAAAAAATTTAATATAAAAAAAAGGAAATTTTGGTGTGAGCTCTTGGTATATATTGTTGGGAAAGCTCTCAATTACCAAAGAGGTGATTTATTTTTTTTGTAAAATTTTTAGACTTAATTAGCTAGTGGGAGAATTTGAATTTTTGAATACATATTTTTTATCATTAAAAATTCAACTAAATTACAAAAAAATAAATAATTACTAAAATGAATGAGTTCACACTTAAAATGGGCTAAAGGCACAAGCCAAACTCTTCTTATGTATATAAGACAAGGGGAAGGGGGTAACATCCATTTATGGTTCCGACACGCTTCCTTTCGTTTCCTTTCCGACTTGAACACTATCATGAATTCTTCCCTTCCCTTCCCTTTTAGGCCATCGTCCCGCCATCTTCGAGATTTTGAAAAGAGGCCAAGTATAACCGAACAAGGGGTGCAAAGGTGCAAGCAAAGGTGCAAGCAAGTAAGTAAGCGGGCTTTTTAAAAACGATTTTTTTAGCCCAATGTGCCACGACCAACCGACCGACCGGTATATTCAGTTGTAAGCAAAGTTATTATTAACCCGACCACTTTCCTTGCCCCACCACCGAACTAGCCGAAGCATCATAGTTCTAGTCCGTGTCTCTTTTTGGCAAACTTTTTGTCATTTTTGCCAAAACACTTTAAGAAATTTTTTCTTTCCTAGTGTAAATTCCATTAATTTTGCTAAAATTTGGGAAAGTTTCGCCAATTTTTCAATATCACAAATTTTATTATTATTTTATTTTATTTTATTTTTAAAAACCCTGTGTATAAATCTCATTCAATAACACTTTGTTTTAAATCCACGATTTTTTAAATTTTTTTTTAATACTTTGCAAACTTGCTTCTTTAGTCCAATACAGTGTGTGTTCAGATTGGATGGAATTCTAAGCTCATTGAGGAGTTTAGTGATTAGAAAGGAATCATGGTTTTATCATCCATTGTTACAGCTTCTTCTTGGTCCTAAGATGGATGACAAATTTGTAAGAAGATTTTATAGGTATTAGAATAATAATAGACATGGTATTATTGGCTCTCTACTCACCTAATCCCAGGTTTTGGTTTTTTTTTTTTTTTTTTTTTTTTTTTTTTTTTTTTTTTTTTTTTTTTTTTTTTTTTTTTTTTTTTTTTTTTTTTTT
>Ga0116231_10003779_pt1 | contig 31119 bp, 17 predicted proteins | sample S1TSphgellanicum_2_FD_89695 | JGI IMG/M metagenome (GOLD analysis project Ga0116231, IMG submission 89695) | Host-associated microbial communities from peat moss isolated from Minnesota, USA - S1T2_Fd - Sphagnum magellanicum MG | ecosystem: Host-associated > Plants > Peat moss > Unclassified... | reverse complement strand
CCATGCATCCCATGCACTTCTAATTTCCCTCTCACTCTCCTCAAGAGAAAATCCGCCGCCACTAATCAAGATTCTCGGCCACATTATCCAGATCAGGATTTTCATGTTCACACCAACAGTACACGCATGAAGTCCTTGTCCGGCGACATGTTGTTCGGTCACATTAGGTTAGGCCCAAAAAACAAATGACAAACACAATTAGGAATAAAAATTATGTTTAACCCAAAATGATCTTTTTTTTTCTTTGGGGAAGGGGGAGGGGAGGTGGGTCCTAGATTTTTTAAATTTTTGTTGATTTTAGTGTGAATCATAATATTACCGTATATTGTGAATGGGTGCCAAAGGGCATTGAATGAGTTTATGTCCTTGCCATTGGCCTAGGCCAAAACTAGCAAAGAACAACTAGGCAAAAAATTTCTTATAGTAGATGAAGGAGGCTACATGGTTGTAGTATGCAACTCAAATGGGTTGCGAGTGCAATTATATTTGAATTTTAAATTATTTTTGGTTATCTTTGTAACTATGGTGCAATTCATTGTTTTTTCATGTTTTGAAATAGATGATTTTACACTTTAATTTGTGCAAATATGTTATTATGTATGTAATTTTATATATACATTTGGTTTTGTGCAAATTATGCTATTATGTATATATAATATCATATGTACATTTAGTTTGTACAAATACATTATTAAAAAAACTTGAACTTCAAAATTCAATTTGGTTTTATTTGTCTAAACCAAACAATGACCCCATTCATTTTGAAAAAACTTATCTTGTTCATTTCAAAACCAATTTGAACGATTTTTGTGGCCTTGGATGTGCTAGTTATATAATTACAAAAAAAGAAAATTGAGGCCCAAAGACAACAAAACAATGACCAAAGATCTTGAACTCCAAATCACAAATTGGATTTATTGGCCCAAATTATCAAATATAAACCCCTTTAATTTGAAAGGGCATATCTTATTCATTTCAAAATCAATTTGAGCATTTTTTTGTGGCTTTGAATGTCCTAGGTGTAAAATTATAGAATACTTGTGAAGCCCAAAAACAACATAGCTATGACCAAAGATCTTGAACTCCAAATCACAAACTACATTTGTTAGCCCAAATTACACAATACAAATCCCTTTAATTCAAAAAACTTATCAATCTTTAGACATAGTCTGTCTACATTTGTTGCATCCCAAGTTCCAAATAAAATGCAACTATAATCCCATATTGGTTGTCATAGCTTTTAAGTTTGTAAATTATTTATGTCTAGGTGCATTAGTTCAATGAACAATTGACAATTGGGATGAACCAAAAAAGATGTTTGACACTAAAATCTAAACCAAAATTTCTTTTAAAAAAAAGTTGTAAACCTACCTTTTGAAATAAGACTTACATATCTACTTAAATCTGTTCATCTATTTACCAACCTACCAAGGATTATATATTTACCTAGGTCCTACTTACCTAAGTGCCACATGTAAACATATTATAAACCTTATATTGAACAATCTAAATTTGCTTAACAAACTTAAATAATAAATGTCAAAATGTGTTTCAAATGTCATGTGTCATAAATTATTTGCTTGAAAATGGACATATAACTAGAAGAAAAATAAGTATTTTCGACTAATCTTTGCAACTAAATACATTTTCAACTAGTCATTACAATAATTATTTTAATTACATTATAGTTTTTCCAAAATTTCAATTTAGATCTAAAGTTATAAATTACAAATTGTGAATAGTTATGTTCAATTAGAGAATAATTATACATATAGTATAATTAGTTTTTAACTAAATTAATTATAATGATTTTAAAGTAATGTAACTTTAATTACAGTAATTGATTTCTTTTATTATAAGAATATAAATTATATAATATAAAAATCTATGTTGTAACAATAACTATTTATAGTAATTTATAATGAATAAATATAATCATTTATAATTATTTAAAAAAATGATTTATTGTGGATAAGTAGTTATAAGAACTAAATATTTTAATTTACTATATTACAATCAGTGTAGTTATGGTCATTACATTAATTATTTTAATTAAATATTGATTATTTTAGAAACTTAAATAAGATCAAAACTTATAAATTATAAATTATGAATAATTAAGTTCAATTATAAATCAATTATGCAAGTATTTTAATTCTAACCTACAAATAAATTAAGTAATTACAATGATTTTACAATGATTTTATGTTACTATAGAATAGTAATTTTTAGTATAAAATTTTACATTTTTATATTAAAAATTTACTGTAAATAAATAAACAATGAATAATAGATAAAATTATTTAATGTCTCTAATTTTTAAAAAATACAATAACTACATCAACTTTGCTCATTATTTTAAGACTATTATAAAATTTTGGAATAAAAATCTTTATTATAGGGCATAACTTCTCAATTATGGATATGAAATTTAATTACTATTATTAAAATATAAATATTTTAAATACAATAATTACTTTTTATGATTGGGAAACATCATTTAATTAATGTGAAAATTTATATTGTAATAATACTTTTTATAAGCCATCTTAAATAACAAGTAAAATTATTCTAAAATTGTATGACGTAATAAAAATTAAATATTATAAATAAATAAATAAATATTTTTAATGTACTGGAATATAATCCTTACAACTATAAAATTTTAATTAATTAATTTAATTATAATGGGAATATTTGATTTTTTTGAAAATTTTGAAATCTAAATGATGAATAATTCTATCGAATTACAAGTTATGTGCCAATTATAGTTAATGTATAAATATAATAATTACAAATTAATTAAAATTATGTTATTTTGATTCAAAAAATACAAATAATTAGTGTATAGTCTATGTTGGAATATATTTGATTTATTTGAAATTATAAATAAGATATAAAGTAATTTAATGCAATGCAATTATTATATTTACAATAATTATATCAATGAATTTAATTACAATAAAATTACTATGAATATTTTGAATATTAATTTGAAAGACAAAGTAAAAGTTATGAATATTTTCAATCATAAATAAAATATTTATTGTAATTAATCCATAACTACCATAATTAATGATTTTGTAATAATTTTACATTATTTAGACAAAAAAAAAAGTGGAATTGTTGGAATTTTTTTATGATTGAAAAATTAATAATAGTTTGTGTACAAAATATAACCTACATATAACTTGAATATAATTAATACATATAACCCATATTATACACATGTACATCCTAATATATTCGCTTACATTAATTGGTAGATTACATTAGTACAATGTTTTAAACCCATACACCTTAGAATACACATAATACACTTTAAATACCAATAAGGTTATGGTTCATTTGAACAGATTTGTAACTAATGGTACATAAATGGGTCTTTTTGGATGAAAAAATGTTAAAACCCGCCCAAATGAAAGAATGAAGAAAACATTAATCACAAGCTAGTTGGAACATAGCTGCAAGCATGACCAAATCCAAGATATAGTTGTAGAAATAACCAACATTAGTTCCAAACAACAAATAGTCACAAATAGTCACAAGTTGATTGGTTACAAAAACTTAATTTTCTTCAAGTGCATGTCATTAAAAACAATTCATTTAGTTGCACATATGCAACTTGTTGTATGAATATGAATGGATGAAAAATACAAACATACCATACATGTACATCACATGTATAATATGTCACATGCAACTAAGGCAAAAATCATTTGCATGTGTTGCATGCAATTGAAAATTAATTGCAAACAACAATTGCAAAAGACAAATTTTCTATTATTGTATTTTGCAAATGGAAGTAAATTTAGGCTTAAATGTTGAGGAGTGCCCCATGTTCCAAAACTATTGGTAATGGGCCAATAAAATGGTTCCCTTTTTTTTTTAAAAGGTGGACACACCCCCCTCAAGATTTAATAGAAGAATGAAATAGGTACCCTAATTCTACTATTACCATAGTTACATATCTTCATATATAACTATAATATGTTAAGTAAAATCAAGTCCACTACTAGAATAATTCAAGTCAATTTAATTTGACCTATATCAAGTCCTAAACCCTAAACCTTAATACCATAACTATTGGAAGATGGTGTAAAAATCACAAAATTTGCATTGCATTATTAACAACATGGATTTAATAACTTTCTAAGCAAGATGCATTCTATTTGATTTGTGTGGTTTCAACTTACGATACAAATGTATTCTAAATTCAAGTTTTTGTTTATGACAATTTTCATAAATTAGGCCCAACTCTCATTATGGTATGTCATGTATAATAATCACATGGACACACAATGAGATTCAATCAACTTCATAAGTAATCGAAGCAAAGATATGCCATATCTTCGGTGTGCATATGACCATGGCCACATCGAAGGACAAACATGTTAGGGTAAACTAACTTTTGGTCAATGGAGTTCCATAAGACAAATTGGAAACAAATGGAGAAAATGACATGGCTCATTATTAAGTAGTTTTAATCAATTGTATAAAATGCTTAGAAATCAATGAAGGTGGATTAAAGTGGGATGATCAATAGATGTTGAATAAGGTGTCTTCAAATTAGGAGATGCTTAAAAATGGTCAACAAGCCAGGGATAAGAGATCGCAAGATCATAATTTGATTAGAAAATATTTCAATTTACAAGAACCACAACTTTTAACATGATCATGGGTTCTCATTTGAACAAAATTATGAATGCACAAACCATAATTGAAAATACTGAAAAATGTTGCAAAAATCTTGGAAGCAATAAATATAACACCAATGCTCCATAAATATATGAACAAAGATGTTTGATAACAAGTAGTTTATCACATAATGATTTTATCTTTTATTCCAAGTTCAAATTAAAAACTTCCTTTACTAGATCTAGCACTTTTCATGTTGACACATGCACCTCTATGGAACATGCCCATCCATCATATACACACAGAGTTCTTAAATGTTACTCACACATCAAATCAAGTTCAAGCCAAAATTTTATGCTCAAATCCTAGATGTGTAATTTTTCCCTATGGGCATAGTCCGTAAATCCATGGGAGTTATGTAAAGAACCAAAAGTCTTAAAACATTCAAGACCATAAAAGAAGATAAGTCATTATAAATTTACATGTTTCACTATTTTTTTAAAAAGCAAACATATCAAATGAAATGAAACTTACATTTATTAAATGAAAACAATGTTAGATTTTTCTAAAACTTAATGAATAAGTCCAATTATGAATCAAAGATATTATTTATGCATTTATTCATGGTTGGGGTTCCAAATAATAGATAAAAGAAATGAAATTTTTTAAAAACTTAGTTTCTACAAATAACATTTACACAAAACAAATTTAAATGATAAAATTTGAATAGTCCAAACTAAAATAAATTCATGTGGTGGTGATGATTTTTCATGTGTACATTGATGTGCATATGAACTTTGATTCAAACCCAAAAATGCAGAATTTTTTTGAATAAATTTATATTAACAATATTTTTTTGGCATCACTATTTCTTCCACATGCAACTTGCATTTTGGGCTACAATTTTTAATCCTAGTGAATATCAACCAAATGGATCCAAAATAATAATATTTTTTCTTGTAGCCCTAAAGATTGAATTATATTGACTTCAAAATTCTCATATAGTTTATTATCTAATCAAATGCCAAGTAACATGGCTAAACATAAATGTAAGCATTATTTATCCATAAAAGAAAATTGACATCAATTACATTACTAATTAGTCAATTAGGATGCGTCACATAGGACACTTAATCATGTAATCACAAACATGGATATGACTGAGACTTTTGCAATTAGGTACTCATAAAGGACATGAAATTAATTTATTATATTATATATAATATTATTTTTAAATAAAATAGATATATCATATAATATATATTTCTAAATAATTTATATTATTATTATTATTATTATTTTATAATTTCATTATCTTTGTTGTATGAGTTTTTAACACTTGTCATAACCTAGGCTAAACTAATGTAAGTAACTAGGTATGCATCTAGGCTAGGTGGTTTAGGGAAAAAGAAAATAGTTGGTCAACATTCCATTGTTGACCACCACTTTGTCAATTTGTGAGGTTTGATCCTTGGATCAAAAAAACAAAAATCAATTCCTTTAGCAACAAACTACAAAGCTTGTTGTGCAAAAATAATGGGGTCCGTTTTATATAATCTAGTTTTCATTTGAATTGTTGCACAAATGCTATCTTATAATATTTATTATCTCATTGATATTTTTTCCAAATGAAAAAATCAAAATTCATTTTTAATTTCTTTCAATGATGTACACATTTTTATTTATTTATTTTTCAAAAGGGAAACTTATTTTAACAAAAAAAATTGTTAAATTTTGTAATTCAATAAGATTTCAATGACTATTTAAAAATTTTAAAAAATTCAAGCACATAATTTATGAATGGAAAAGAATTTCTTGTTAACATAATTAAAAAATGATATATCTTCTATATTTTAATCTATATTTGATTTAGAAACTATATTATAAAATTTTGAAGTATAATATACAATTTATTCAAATATAATATTGTACATTTAGTAAATATATATTTACTAGTTTTTATGTAATCTATATATTATCTTTGTTGTATATTATTAGTTTAAATATTATAGTTTAATTTATAACATATCATGTAATGTTATATAATTAATAATTTTATGGATTTTTCTAAAATACTCACAATTCTCACAATACCTAACATTGACACCTACATGTTTTGTAGGATTTATTTATGTAATTGAAAAGTGGAAATTCGCCTTTAGGAATATCTAGCTAAATCTAGTTATAAACTAAATATAAAGTAAAGAAATTTTAATCAACCTTTTATAATCATGGCTAAACACTTAAAACTAACTATAGAAATCTGGTTTTTTAATTATTTTTCTTACAGCCACGCTTAGAAACCTTCCCAAATCACTTCATGATAGAATTTTTAATTTCTAGGGTCAAATTTCATGAATAAAAGTTTTTTGCTAAATATTGGCAACCTTTTGGAAACTAATTATATATATTTTTGAAATGCTTAAATTTTTCTAAAATATTTTTTGATATAATCAAATTATGTGAAACTAAATATTGAATTTCTATGAATATTGTATCATCAAATTGTAAAATTCAGACATGTTATTAAACATTTTTTAAACATGTAGAATATGTGACAAAATTTGCAAGGTAATACATTTGCACTAATTTATGTTTTTCAAGCCTATAAAGTTTCTCAAATAAAAATTGGAGTAATTCCTTTCCTTCAAACTAGGATAAAAAGGGTGTATAATCAATAAGGTGTTAATTAATAAATAGTAGATGACTTGTAGACATGTAGTTGCAATATAGTCACATCATAATTGTAGCATAATCATAAATTAAATGACTAACATGTAATACAACTACATGAATAAAACTAGGAAATAGTTGTAAAATGTTTTAATCATGAAATACACATTTTGGCATTGTGATTTATTTTATAAAAAATTATTTTTTGGACACCTAATATAGTTAATTTAAAGGATTCAAAAGGACATTTATATAATTTCCAAAATATTTTAAATATTTTATAAATTTAACATGACATCATTTTATCTATTGGCATATTATAATCCATTACAATTATAATGATGCAAATAAAAGAAAAATCCAAAGTTGTCTTTTGGAAGCTTTTAAAATTAGAAATCCTTTTTTGGTACCCCAATCATGAATAAACCCTTATATAAATAATCATAAGTTTCATGAAGAAACTAATGGTTTTTTGGGTGGTTATTTGATTTTTTTCAAGATTATAGATCAAAACCAAATATTTGATTGTTTGATAACTATGGTTATTTATTAAATAAAAATAAATTTGATTTGCTTGAAAACCACAATTATCAACCCTTAGAACCATTGCAATTCTTGGTGAACAAAGTTTTTTTTATGTGAAATTTTTTCATAATGCAAAATCTAAAACTTAAAAGGGAGTATTTTATCACAATATTCCCTATTGAAATTTGTTACACATTAAAAGGAAACATGGGAAAGTAAAAAAATTTAAGTTTTTAAATCAACACTTCAACCATAAGAAACCGAATGTCCTTATTTTAATGTCTTTAAACTTAATTTGGTCAAAGAATTACTTAAGACTACAAGTTTAATCATAGCGATGAACTTTTGAGAATTACATTACATTTTTAAAAAGAATTTGTGATTGATTTTGACCTATAACCTATACATGAATCACTTATTGTTTAACATCATTTTGGAAAGTTAAATACAATTTAACTCAAATAACTTATGTAGATTCTAGTGATGAAGATTCATTGAATTTGGTTCAAGCATGACAACTTTAGGTTCCATAAGCCATCTTCACTTGGATAATCCCAAACTAGAATCTATTTAGTGCATTCCCATTTAAAGAAGCATGGAATTGTGTCTTTTGTTTCAAAAAAATACCAACAACACACTCACAAGTAGATTTTCAATACCCTTTCCATTATCCCATATCTCTTCAATGAATGTGAATTCAATTGAATTGAATTCTAATCAAATTGTTGAATTGAATTAAGTTGAATTAGAACAAAATAGAACAAGAATGTTTTAGATAACATGGTTGTTTATTTTTCAGAAAAGAAAAGAAAAAACTTAATCACTTAAAACTACCTATTTGTTAAAATATTTACACAAAATGGAAAGAAAGATAAAACATTTTTGAAGATTTAGTATACAACCCTTGAAATTGTTATTAACATTATAAAAGAGGATAGAAGACGAAGATGTTGCCATAGAACAAAATATAACTTGACGAGATCAAATGGTTTGCATGGACATTTTTTTAAAACTCATTTGGCAATCCTTGTCCCTTATGCAAATATGACCTACTAAAAGAAAATAATTCATCTTGTTTATTACCTATTTGTTAGACATAGATATCATTTTTATATTTACATTTAACTTATTACTATAGTACTTTAAAATCTTTGGCATTAATTATATTATATATAAACATGTTGTAATTTTTAAAATATTTTTTGTGAAGGAAAATACTTAGACTTTTGGAATATTCAAGATTTTTTTTTAAACCTGAAATCTTCAAAGTTAATCAATTATTCTACAAATATGTGTTGAACTAATCTTTGTACTATAGTAATCAAATGTATTCAACCAATCTTGAAAATATTATGAATTTATTAAATCAATGTGTGCTGTCTATATCCCATGAAGCTATTATAAGGGTTGCAATTTTCTTTCAATGCATGTCATTAATTGAATTCAATCCATGGGAAGATCAATGCCTTCTATCATAAAAATTTTACAAGAAGAAAAATGAAAAACAAAAAATTTGTAAAAAAACAAAGGTGGCAAAAAAGGAAGAATAAAAAAAGTGATCCATTTTGTGAGCAATTCACCAATGGGTATAAATTGACAATTGAAATAGGCAACATTAAAAACCATACAAGTTAATCACAATTTTTTTTTAAAAATTAAACACTTTTTCCATTTCTTATGTAGTTGAAACATGTTCAAACTCTAATTCTTGACTTCAAATTGTACATTCCTCAAAGATTTAATATTTTGGTTAAATCAATTGCATGTTAACAACCATAAATCACATTTTTTTCAACCTATTATCACTATGTATCAAGCCAAAGTTTTGAACACCTTAAAAAAAATTGTGCATGTTATTATTTATTCACATTTATGTGCATTTATGTTTCACCCTTTCATGCAACAACAAAACTTTTAGGCTTAACAGATAAAATAGTAATTTTATTTTATTTTTGAAACATGAATTGAAATTTATCATTGAAGTTGTTGACTTGTTTCATGATTGCAAATTGTAAGAATCCTAAATTTCAACAATTGGTTTCATATGAAAAGAACAACATATCTTGGTGTATTTTAATCCATTAAACCACACTTTATATCCATACATTCTTTAATGGGTTTAATATTTTTTAATTTTCATATTGTTCACAATTCCAACAAATGGAAACATTAAATTGTTTAACATGATGGTAACTTTTGGTTTGTAGTAACTTTTAGTTTGTATTGAAAATCAAATTTTTAAATAGTATAATAAATTTACATTAATAATATATTATTAACTAAATAGACTATAAAAATATTTAAAATATTATTCTAACAAATTCCAACTTAATGGCTTTCATATTTTAGGGGTTGACTTTTGGTCCAAATTAAAGAACATACTTGTCCATTACAACAATTAATAATCAAAGTTCACAAATCTAAATTATTTTTATCAATATTATGTTTATGAAATTAATTAGGCTTAATAAAATCATTTTAAACATAATTTTTTTTAATATAATGAGAATTGACATCTAACAACCTTTTATTATCACTTTCACTCATGACTTGGGAATGAACAGTTTATTTTGCCCCTACTAACCACCATTTCTTTGAAATGGGTAGACATTTTTCTCCCTTTGTAATTTTTAATATAAAATATTTTCCCCTTCAACTTTGGTGTTTTTTAAACCAAGTAGATATTCAACCTTTCACCTACCCCCTTCCCACCCCAAAAAAAAATTAAATTGAAAAATTAAATCAAATATGTTAAATCATGTTAACTTAAGATAATTTCATCTAAATTTTCATCATTTAACTTTGAAATGTGTGTGTAACACCTCACACCCATGAAATCACAAGCATCCAAAATCATTACATTAAAATGTGCTTATTAGCTATGGCTAATGATTCAAATAAAAATTATAATGTGTGAAAGTTTACACAACTACCTTAAGTATTTTTAAAATTTTCTTTAAATTTGTGGTAGTTATAAAGTTTTGTTTGAAAATGCATTATAATATGAGTTCCAACACATGTCAACTATCATGTTTATCTAAGTATGTGCCTCCCAAATAAATTTAGTTTAATGATAATCCAATAATGTATATGTAATATGTACCATCAATGTTCAAGAGATTAGGTTTTTAATCATGAAGTTTTATATATTATTGTATAAAATTAAAAGAATAAATTCACTTTTAAAAAATAATTCTAGTAATTTAAAAAACTTCCATAAGTCATAATCATCACTTGGACAATTCCAAATTAGAATTTGTTAGGCATTCCCAAGTAAAAAGGCATGGAATTGTGTAATTTTGAATTTGCATCTTTTTAAAGGTGTTTTTCTTCCAACACCATGTTCACAAACATATTTTCAATACATTTTTCACCAATTTTTCCCAGGGTTTTCTTCAATTGTGATGTCATTCAATATTTTCATTTAAAATGGAAATTAATTGCCATATTGAAATCAATTTTTTTTAAAATTAATTAATCAATTGATTGTCCTTTGTAATATACACCAATGTGGAGCCCAAGTAATAAAAAATATTTATTTCATTTAATTGAAAACGTATTTTCAAACCAAACAAATCCAACATTTCCAAAAAAATTTGAACATTTAAACTCATTATGATTGTTTAAAAGTAGACTTGTTAAGTCAATGTCCCCAGGGGGACACATACTTTAAAAGTTTGGGATTTACATGCATCAAACGACCATTTTTAAGTGGGTATTAGATAATTGTTTCATCTATTTTTTATCATTTTTATTATTTAATTTGCATATATATATATATATATATATATATATATACTAAACTCACCTTATATTAATTATAATTCATTATTTCAGACTATTATACACCTTATATTATTATTAAATTGATTATTTGAATAAAATGTATCCTACTTTTAACTAATTAATTTATAATATTTACTCAACCAACCAATATATTGCATTTTATATTTTTACTCATGTATTTTTTTTTTATTTTTACTAGTGTCGCCCCAACCAATGTCTCAAAGGACATCCCAAGATAAAACATCGACCTATCAAAGTTTTCAATCCAAATGTCTTGAGTGAAAATTCAAATTGATGAAATGTTTTGATTCATCAACAATAGAAACACATTCAGACAACATTAAGAATCACAAAAATGATGATGAGGAAATGAGGAAAAAAAAAGACAAGAATGCTGACAAGAAATAGCAAAATTTACGACAAGCAACAATAGGAACATCAAAGAGTCACATTGAAAACACCAAGGTCACCATGTTACCATGAGACACTAATTTTTCCCAAGAAACATACATAAGATTTGAAAAGCAATTAGCTTGCTCTTTATGTTTAGGGTAAGAATTATTTTTTTTTGAGAGGGGGGGCAAAAGGGGCACCAAGGAACATTTTAAAGTGTTAGATACAATGTGGAAGGATACCGAAGGCATCAATAAGTACAAATGGGACATTAGGAGCACTCTAGTCAAAAATATTTTATATATTTTATAAATTTCAAACCATGAAGGGCATTAGGTCCAATGAATGGGAAACACACCAGGAAAAATGTTGAGGGAACAATAAAGGAACATTTCATAAGGAACAATTAAAAAATTGTATCTATCTTGCTACTATTTCATTTTAAAACTAGAGTTTCTTAAACCCTTTTAAGTCTTGACTCTCCATTGGAAATCCCACCAGCGAGATTCTACAATTCTATCTCCACAATCATCGTAAAAACGGCTGAAATTTTGGGAGTACATGCGTCATGAAGTCGGCTACACACTAGAGAAATTTCGGGTCGAAGCGCGATACCCAATCGAAAAAAAGGTGAAACGATCGTAACCCCAGAAAAGCTTCAAATGGGTTTAACGAGCTTGGTTTTGGTTTCAATCTGGATTGTAGCATATCCTCGGAAAGCCTGTGAGAAAGCGCTTCCAACGACTCCGGACTCCAATTGATCGGAGCTGGCAATCGTCAGATACAAGGTTTTGAAGTTCTGTGTACTCTAACCCTAACCCTAACCCAGGCTCTTTTTTGCTTAGCTCCCGCTCCCTCAATGGCTTGAGAGGCCTTGTTGTTGTGGACTAGAAGAACTTTTTTTGTAAATTTGTATGTCTTTGCGATTTTGTTGCTTCCTCGGAAACCTTTGGGAGAAGGCGCTTGCAACGACACCGGACTCGAATGAATTGGAGATGGCAATCGTAAGATATGAGGTTTTGAAGAGTCTTGTCCTCTAACCCTAACCCTAATGCAGGCTCTGTTTTTTTTTTTCAAGCTTAGCTTCCCTCCATAGCTTGAGAGGCGTTGTTGTGGGCGAGAAGAAGTTTGTTTATTTGTATGCCTTTGCAATTCATCGTGTCAGCGGAGCAGCGATTTTTGGAAACTCAGATCTTGGATTCGTTTCTTGGCAAGTGGTGTTGAAGAAAAAAAATTGAGCTCGAAAGCTTGGTGTGTATGAGCCGAAGGGTGTTTGAATCGCAATCAGCTCTGTGGCACAAATGCTGTGTTGTGTGATGGGGTTTAGCCTCTCTGCAAGACCGATGACTCCTGTGTCGAGTCCGCATGCACTGGCGGAACATTCTTCTTATAGAGGCAGAAGAAGTTTCAGGTTTGTGAGCTCATGTTCTCTTCCGAGTTTTCTGATGAGAAGGAACAACAACAGGAAATGTGACAACAATGTAGCACGGATCAAAGATTGGAGTGGGTATGTTCAGAGAGCTGAATTCAAATGCCTTTGCAAGCATCAACCACTGGAGTCCTCGCCCCACCACAACTCGGAAGGGACTCTTACAAGCAGGAATCTGTGGAAAAGAGGACACATTGTAGTTGCAGGTGGGTGCATGTTTTTTGTTGGGAAGGGGATGCATCATCTTTGGCTTTCTTATCTCTGTCACAACTCCAGAAGTTTTCAAGACTTGGGGTTCAGTGGTGGTGGTGGCAATGGAGGAGGCAGAGGTGGAGGCTCCGGAAGTGGCAAAGGTGGGGGAGGGGACTTCTTGGGTGGTAGTTTTGATGCTGGGAGTGGTGACAGCCTTTATCCCAACTGGGTTCCTGAATCTGAGAAGCAGCAGGAGGATGTTGAAAGCAGCTTCCAGCTTTTAAGAGCAACTTCTCCTCCTCTCACAGACATGAGGAATCAAATGTTTTTAGCATCCCTGAGCTCAGCTGCGGGCGAAGCTATGGATGGAGAAGCACCTTTTGCAGATTTTATGAGAGGAAGAAGGCCCAAGGGAACTGGTATCAGAGAGGAGACAGATTCCCTCACAAGGAATATGAATCCTGATGGAGCTTCCGTAGCTACACAGGTGCCTTTGAGAGCATCCAGGGAGAGCTCATGGACACAGGATTCTTCTAGTTTTCTTGCACCAGCCAATACATCAGGTACCAGTCATTGCTATAATGAAACCTGCAGGCTTCGCTGAGTGATGTCTCTTCAAGAGAACAAGTGTTTCTTTCCTGTCATACATTCCTTGATACAGGCCAGTTCGATGTTATCCTTCAACAGGTTTCTCACGAACTTCAAATCAAGATGGAAAGTCCAGGGGAAAAGATAGAGAGAGGGAGACTTTGGTTGCTGAGGCAGCAGCTCTTGTGTTGCAGATTCTCCAAGAAAATTCTGGTGATGATGCCTTTGCGAAACGCTCAGAGGTATGTCCTACTCAACTTTTGAATATAGCTTAGTGTGAGTGCTTTTCAAGGAATTTGTCTCTGTTTAATTCGTCAAGTCCTCATCTCTGCTGCTGCAGACAGGTGTGTTAAGGCGGTTGCAACGGGAAGCTTTTGCAGATACCCTGAGGTTCCGGGAGCGGCTTGACAAGCTTGAACATTTTATTGGCCTGAGCCACTCAAAGACACGGTTTGTTGGAGGTTCACGAGGAGCTCTCCAGACACATCTGAAGGGAGAGGTGATTGCTGGGGGTGCCTTTGTGTTGATGGAAGACAGCTGCAGCCAATATGCAGAAGCAGCTATTGGAGAAGCAGGCCTTCAAACCGGGCTGGATGTAAAATTCTCATTTGAGACACCGTTCAGAACAAGCGATGTCTTGGTTACACAGTGTTCAGCTGGACATGCTGTCAGGGATGGCAGTTTGGCTGCAAGGCCAATCTCTGTTACAAAGATTGTGTACTCAGCTCACCTGACAGATCAAGTAAGAGTTACAGTGTCACCCATAGGAGCTCAAGCCAATGACATGACCGAGATTGTTAATACTTTGCAGGTCAGTGCAAAACCTCAAGTTTTAAAAAAAAGTTGGGGTTTTAGGGTTTATGATTGATTACTCTCTGTCTGGTGGTTGTTTTGGATGTTGATCATGAACTGTGGTGCTTCCAGGGTGAAGCTCTAACAAAGGTTTCCAGAGGAGTGCCAGAACTCTACAATCATTGCAATGGGCCAGCATTAGGAGCCTCACTCAAAGGAAACTATGCATTGCTATCAATTTCACAATACTTATCACACTGGAGCTCTGGATCAGCTCTCCCCTGCAACAGTTCCTGCTTAAACAGACCTTTCTGTTTAAGCACACTTGCTCAACTCATGTTTGAGCCATGGGAGAATTCAGTCTTCTCTCTTTCAGTGCTCAACCGCTTTTGGCCCAATGGTCGGCTCCCTTCTTTCATGGGTTTGCACTGGAGGGACATGGGACCTTTTGTTTTATCAAAAACATGGCATGCTCATGAGCAGCAGCAACCAACTGCTGACAGTCTTCCTCAGCAACCACCACTTGCAAATAGTGTTTCTCGGCAATCCTTCACTAATAGTCCCATGTTTGACAGCCCTGTCCCCAAACAAAACTCCATTGATCGCTGGCTTGGCCTGTCTGGGAGAGCAATTTGGGAAGATGAAACCTGTGCAGAGGTTGAGAGTTCTCAATTACCTTGTGCCAAAAGCTTTGGAACTACAATGCAGTCAGTTGCATTTGCAGGCAAGATAGATGTGAGTACAAATGTGAGCCTTGGAGGCTGGGCACAGGTCCGTCACTTCTTGCCTCAACACAATGATGATGCCTTCAGTGTTTCTCACACTTCTAGTTTAATCTGTAGCAAAATTGCTTGGTACAAAAATCTGCAAGGCATAAGTCTTTTCACATCTGTTTTGTATGGGAAAGCATTCATGGGTACTCCTGGACTACTGTTGAAATATTTCACAGGTGGAGCGAGCAGATTGGTTTCAAAAGCCAGAGAAGGACATGCAATGGGGCATCAGTCTTTCAAGATCTATTGGGGAGAGTGTTGATTGGGGTCTCTGTGTCGGAAGCTTGAAGATAGAGTCATGGATCATAGACAGAAGTGAAGATAGCATTGTATCCGGCGAGGGCATTACAGGTCAGGTTCTGAATTTCTCTGGTTAGCAAAACATGTTTTATCAAGGGAAATACATGAGCAGGACCTAAAACATATTCTCCTAAAATACACTCATATTCTGCATGACTTCTACTGGTGTGCTTTTTCTTTTTCTTTTGCTTTGACAAAGTAGTTATCTACAGTTGAGAAATTCATTGGTCACATCTTTTTTCCAGGTGAAGGACCCAGAATGCAGCTTCAGCTGGAGGCTTTCATGAAGTTGAGATGTGGCCATGGTTTGACACTGCAACCAGGTGTCGTTTGCTTGTTGAACAAGCACTCACAAACACCTGCATTTATTCTTCGATCCTCCTGGACATTGTAAATGGACACTGTACAATCTTACTGTGTTTTCCAAATCTGTCTTAAGGTGGTTGTAATGACCACTTGAGGAGGAAGCCCCTTTGAGCTCTCATAAACTTATGAGAAATTGTACAGCAGTGGGAAAACTGGGATTCCATTTTTGTAGATTTGTGCGCAGCTGTCTGCTAGTAGTAGTGTTCCTTGTTCACTTTCGCCCAGTCATTGGTTTTTCCTCATCTAAGCTTATGTGGTTGTTCTGTCCTTACTGTTCTTGATGAACTTATAGAGTCTGATGTTCCTGCTAATTTTCCTTGCAGTATTGTCTTAAGGTCATGTCCTTCAAGAAACTACTGTTCATTCTGAGGAGGCAATGACATAAGGAACATAGCAAGCATTTTATGGACTTTTGCAGAATCTGAAATCTACTTTTGAAATCAATTCTCCAAAGTAGGAGTAAGAAGACTGTGAACCCTTTGCTAGCACTCTACATGTGTCTTGCACAAGCAACATTGCTAATCTGTCAATTTGATGGGATCAAAGATTCAAGGTGGAAAATTCAGCCTTGTCCAACTGCAGGATATGGACAGACACATGCCCTACTGAATTATGCATCAAGAAATCAATTTCATCAAGAAGTCTAGTAGCCAGGTAATTGAGAGATAAAACAAAAAACAACCAAAAGCCTCGAACTGTTTCAAAGTTTATTGGTCTGCTTTTGTATGAGGCAAGCGAAAACATACCTTCACTTTATTACAAGAAAGAATGTGCAACTTAGACCTGGATTCAAGTAGGCTCAACTTGACTCTCAACGGATCACAATTCAAGGATTGAAGAAATCTGCTGCAATGCAGGATCAATGGGAACACTCTAAATGTAATTACAACTGACAAGGAGCATGTGATCATAGAGTTCCTGCTTGAGCTACACCTGCTGGATGTCTGCAAGAACATGTTATGGTAGACACCCTGCAAAGCTGCTCTTCCCCACAAGCTTTGAACTTAACAATATGGTATCTGACAGCCTCATCAATAGAAGGCTACTGGCTCCACAACAGTAACTGTTGCAAGTTGACAGTTCACAGCTTGAAGCCTGTCAGAATATGTACAGAAACAGTACACAACAGACTTTGATCTCTTGTAAAGGGTACTGCAACTCAATGGATAATCTTCCCTTATCTCTCCCCACCCAGGCTCTTTATCTTGCATGCAAGGAATCACCAAGAAAACATCACAACTTTGAAGACCTCAGCTCACAGAACCAAACCCTGAGTTGGTGGGGGTTTTGTCACAGGTTCACTAGCAGGTTCCACAGAAGGGACTTGATCGTGGTCAAGGGGACTACTATTCAGGTATCTTCCACTTGTAGACTCTGCAGCTGAACTAAAGGCAATTGCAGCATTCTCAGCTGGATATGGTGGTGGTGGTGTATAAGTGCCATCCATACTCTGCGGCTCATATGATGAACCTGCACTCTGCCCCTGCTTTTGCTCCTCTGTCCCAAAGATGGTTGCTTTTTCCATTGCCCGCTGTCCCACTTCCCCAGCAGATTTTGCTACCTTAGCATACGCCCCTGTTACCCAACTTGCTCCAGACAAAACATATCTGTTCTTCATGATGGCAGAGCCAGCATTGTTGATCTTCTGCTCAGCTGCAATGAGGGCAGACCTTGTCTTTTCAGTGACCTGGTATTTTTCATCAACAGCTTTCACTTGTTGGTTCACAGCAGCTGAGCCTGCTGTGATCTTCTGAGTGATCCCAATCTTCTTATCAAGGGAGGCAACTCGTGCTGATGCATTAGCAGATAGTTGTGACGCATTGGCTGTGATATGATGCTTCTCATCCCAAGCTTTGGCCCTGGCCATTGCATTGTGCCCCAAGACAAAACCTTTTGCTAGCATGTTTGTGAAAACTTCCTGTGCCTGGTTTGCTGTTGTGGGAGGGAGCAGCTGCACGAATTTGGATCACCGATTAAAATTGCAACAGCACAGTAGCAGAGGGTTCTTAGCAATGACAAGCCTTCCAAGAGGGCTTCAATAGGTTGACATACAAAGAGAGGAAGTACAACTTACAGGAAGAACTGTAGCATGTGCATGCTCACTGGGGGTGGCTGCAGGGTGGCTCATTGCAGGGCTGTCAGACTCTTCGGCAGCAGAGATAGTGACCGCCTGATCCACAACTGTTGCACCCTGCAAATCAACCAAGGCAGGAGAGTCAACATTGATCTGTTTTTGACAGCCCAATTCTCTTGCTGCAACAAAGTCATGAGCTTGAATCAAACACACAAATCCATGGACCATGGACTTCAAAAATTTGATTGCAGGGAAGGTGCAACAACACAATAGGTCACCATAGGAAAAAAACAAACCAAAAAAAAGGGAAAGGAACCAGAGTTTCTTTCCATTAATCTCACCAATAAAACTAACCAAAGAAATACTGATGAAATGGAGGAGGAGGAGAGCATCAGCTTACAATAATAACAATTACCAAGAACATGACTGCTCATAGTGGTGCACTTACAGACAAGAGCAGGGCAGTATCGAGTGCCTGAGCATCCTTAAAGGTCACGAAAGCAATCTGCGATAGCTCTCCATCTCTGAAGAAGAAACAAAATCGGGATCAGGCAGGGGCTGAGCATATGAGACCGCAGAAAATGAACTACGGTAGACTGCAGAGCTAAACGACGACGCCTATCCTGTATGGAACCCTCAGGTGATTTTTTCTCCTCGTGTTTTTTTTCTTTCTTTTTTTCCTTTCTAAAAAAACAATAGCACTCACTTGTGCAGCTCGATGTGTTCGATCTCCCCGGAGAATGAGAAGAAATCCTGGATATCGTGTTCTGTCGCTTTCGGCGACACATTGCTCACGCGGACCGTGTTCGTCTGATTCAGAACAAAACAAAAATCAAATCCAAGAATACACTGATATCGACAAACTCGACAATCGAAGAAAGAAAGCATCCAGGAACCTAAAAACCCTTGCACTAGTAATCTGTGTTTTTTTTCTTCCAAACTCCGTGAATCCGCCGTCTCACGAATCCAAGGAATCTCCTCTTTTCCCCATTCCTCCTAGCGAAACGAAATCAGTGCTAGTTAGCTACGTACTCATTCCCAGCAGCCCCCGCATTGTGCATTCCCAAGAACTCTCGAAATCGGAAAACAAGATGAGAGCGGGCAGCGGAGACAGCAAAAGAACGGCAAAAATCCAAGGAACACGACCAGAAGGTGCTTACCGCCATAGGAGCATACGCGAATAAGAATTGGAGAACCAAAACACACAGCCGAAGAAGAAGAAGAAGAATCGGGTATGACGGATTCGCCCTGCACGCACAAGAGGAAGACCTCAGAACGCACTCACAATGATGCTTTGGTAGGGTTTCACAAGACTCGGCGATGAAGCAGGAACGGGCAGGATACTAAATACACTCGGGCAGAAAACAAACATCCGTTTCCATCTGCCCATTACTTCAGGTCGGCAGGTACTAGGTACATAGTAGTATGTACCTACCTACCTACCTACCTGTCATGTTCTATTCCTTTTTTATGCAATATTTTTTATAAATTAAATGAATTTCTTTTTGTGAAACTAAGTACTCAGTGATTTTTTTTGTGGCGAATTCTCGCCATTTCGCTAAAAATCCTTTGGAAAATAATATTTGGTCTCAAGTTCCCTGCTTTTTGGAAAATCATTCACAAAAAAAAATTATTTAAAAATCGCCACAATTGCCAACACTGTGAAAGCTTCATTAAGATTTTCTACTTTCATATTTTGAATATCGCCAAATCTGGAAAAAATATACTTATGGGTGATCAGACTGACTATATACACACATGCAGAAAAAATTGTTTCCATCTGCCCGTTATTTCAGGTCAGTGTAGGTATGTAGAATGTACCTATTACCTACCTGCCATGTTCTATTCCTTTTTTATGCAATATTTTTTAATTAAATGAATTTCTTTTTGTGAAAATAAGTACCCAATGATTCTTTTGTGGTGAATTTTTTCCATTGTTCTTTAAAATTTTTATGTCTCAAATTCCCTGTTTTTTAGGGGGGAAAAAAAAACATTCACCAAAAAATGAAATTTGTATCCAAAATTTGCAAGAAATCACCACAATTTTCCTACACTAAGAAAGCATGCATAAGATTTTCTACTTTCACATTTTGAATATTCCCAAATTTGGCTAAATATACTTATGGATGATTGGAGTGATTATATACACATGGGCATATGTTCATCATTTCAAGTAGATAGGTATGTAGTATGTACCAATGTTTGGCAGGCATTAGTCAGGTTGCATCATGGGTATGTATATATAGTTGCGGTTATGAAATCACCACTTACCTAGGCCTTTTGTTATTTCTTCTACCTAGCCCCACCCCAAACCTGGGTGTCATTAAAAATCTTTAATTTATACCCGTCAACCTTAAAGCCCCAAATTTGGGTAGGGTTTTTGCTAATTACTTTTTTTCATACCCTCATGCAATTGCCCAGGTTTTTAGCAAAAGGCAAAATTCATACCTTAAGCATAACCACCTAGTTTTTCAACATATGCCCAGATTCATATCCTCAATAGATACCCAACGGGGAACTAGTTAGGGTGAAGGTTCAAGGTGCACTTTGCACTTGAAAGCTTGAGATTTGTCATGGCTTTATACTTTTTGCAAAACTATGTGAATTATTCCATTTGTCATCTTGTTGTTTCCATTGATTGCCATTGCTATTGTCCTCGTGAATGCAAAGGCCAATCAACAAAACTCCTAGGTGATCACAACACCTATGAAATCTAATCATTGAACATGAAGAAAGTAAATGTTCTTTGATTTTCACAATCTTTCTCATGTATTTCATGCATGTGTGCAAAAGCATTTCAGCTTTTGGGTAAATTGTTGTTTGCTAACTGGTGCTTGTCTAAATGCTTAAGCACCTTTTTGTTCCACATTTGCCCTATATGTCATCTACATTGGAGTTGTCATTGCCTTTGCATTAATGAAACTCAAATAGAGCTTGGAGTTTCCAAGTTTGTTGTTTTCTAGTTGGTGTTTTTTTAAGCACCTAAATGCATCTTTGTTTTATGCTCATCCAATCTATAATTTAAAGTCAAGTTGCCATCCCTTTTCATTAATCAAGTTCATAAAAAACTTAGAGCTTTTGGTTTGTTGTTTATTGGTTAGTGCCTTTCTAAGTGTCTTTTTGTTCCATGTTTGCCCGATTTATCATATATAGTCAAGTTGCCATCGCCTTTGCATTCATCAAACTCAAAAAGAGTTTAGAGCTTTTGGGTTTGTTATTTGTTGGCTAGTGTTTCTTTGAAGGGCTAAGTGGCTTTCTATTCCCCATTTGCCTTATCTATCGTTGCCATTACATTAATCAAGCTTAAAAAGAACTTGGAACTTTTTGGTTGTAATTGTTTGTAGGATTTCCATACCATAGACTTGTCGAAAAATAGCAATCTTATTATATCAACTTTAACTTGGCATTTTTTATTCATTCAAACTTATGCATCACCTTTACATACAATTGTTAACTTGAATGGCCTCCTCAAATTAGATGAATCTGTAACTTGATTATTACTTATTTAATTACCTTATAATTAACTTTGGTAATTTACTTGGTGGTTGGATTTCATAATTTAATTATGGTTAGGTCATAATTTCAATTAATGTGCATTGATTCACACATGATAATTCATGTGAAAAGTCTTTGTCACATTAATGTGCATTGACTCAAATATGGTAATTCATGTAAAAAGTCTTTTCCACATTAATGTGCATGTTGAATCACATGGGAAGCCATGTGATGTGTAAACTTTATGAAATTTCTTGTTTAGTTTTTTTTTTTAGTATATAAGTGAGAATTTGTGACCTTTGGAAACACCTTCACTTGATGAAAACAAATTGTTATATGAGTGCAAAGTTTTATGAATAGAATTATGAAAGGAATTGAATATTTTGTTTTGAAAAGTTTTGGCATAATTTATGTGTGTGTGAAATCCATGGTAGGATAATGATATGGCATACTAGTTATAGATAGAAAATAAAAAAGATAAAAAAATATTTGTGCAAACATGAACATAGATTTCCATAGATATGTAACAAATAGACATAGTTTCGGTCCTAAACCCACTTATGATTTATAAACCCAAAACATATTTTATTTCACCTAAACAATTCTACTTCATTAGTTTTTGTAAGTTGCTTTTAATAACAACATCATTGACAACATGTAGGTGGTCATTGAAGTTGAAGAAAGATATTTTGTTTATGATCATGTTATTAATGAACCATATTGGTTGAAACACGCATGGAAGAGTTGGAAAAACAAGCACTTACTTAATAGCTTCATAGTCACAACTTGTCAACATGGGCATTTTTCAAGGTGAATTCCAACCAAGATGTAGATTTCCATACCTACCAAATCATGAAATGCAATATATGTCATAGTTAAACGTGTGACCTTGAAATTTTGGCTTTGCATTATAAATGCTACAAATGTTTATTTGCACATCATAAAACAAATGGCATTATTGATATGAAAAAAGATGTGGAGGTTGAAGATAAAACCTTGTGGGCAATGTATTTGGAACATGTAACTAGTAATATCATTAAATCTCCACATGATAAAAAACTTGATACTAAAAGGTGCCATGTTACATTGATTGCCATCTTTAGTTATTTTGTGCTTCTAATTCATTTGCAAAAAATCATGGCACACAAAAGGGATTTGTGGAGGACAACATGTTATATGTCATCAAAGGTTTTTTCTCATTGAAAATTGTGGAATACATTTGGTTACAATGCATGGCATACGTGTGCCCCAAGGTGGTATTTCCATCCAAAAAAATATTCGCTAAAGATGTACTAAATGCATTAGTCCGAAAAAATTTGCAAAAATATGTGCACCTAGCTTTAGCCAATTGTATGGCAGCCACATATACCTTTGACCTTTAAATGTCAAAAAGAGTGCATAATGTGTTTGTAATGGTTGTAAACTTCATTTCAAAAACTTAGGAACCCAAGCATGTAATTATTGGTTTATTTAGGAAATTCAATTCTACTAATGTAACTACAATTGTTCAACTTTATAACTCTTTCACAAGTTTTCTCTTATTCAAAAAGTTGTGGATCCAATTTGAAAACATGTGCGTGTACCTTAAATTTAATTATCTCTTATAATGGTTTGGGGATCTTTGAACCTTTTGATGGAGCTTGTTTGGGACATACATTTTCTAAAGTTTTTTAGTATGTTATTATGAAGGACAAAGTAGCCAAAGGATTCAATTATGCATTTATGATATCAACTAAAACTAACATTCATAAATGTAGCATGTGGCCTAAAAAATTTGGCAAAAGGAGGTAAGCTTGGGACAAAACATGCATAGATTTTAGGTTGTTTGGCTCAAAAATTGAACACATTAATGGAAACCAAGTGAGTAAAATGTACTTCTTGTCTTTTGTGTGTGCATGTTTTTTTGTTTTTTCTATTTATTTATTTTTTTCAAATTTCTTTTATAGATCCATGATAAATCCTTGTAAAATGTTTTAGTTTTTGGTGTTGGGGTGGGTTTTATGCTTTGTGGGTTTATAATTGCAGGTTTGCCAATTATTTTATGATGCTTTCATTTTCTATTCAACCATTGTTTTATATTGTTTACCACAAACAATGGCATTGCAAAGTTGTGTGCCATCATCTCAGGACAAAGGTAATGGCAAAAACTATTGTCAAAGTGTTATCACCCATTATATATAAATTGGGTATGTGTTGAACTAAAATCATGAACATTATTTACGTGGAAGCACCTTGCATTTTGTGATTTCCACGTGTCATGAAATTTGTGATGAACTTGCACATCAAATTATCTTGGACAAGTTTTTTATGCAATACTTTTGATGCAAAGTTCAAAGATCTACAAATTTAGATGAAGTGTCAAATCTTGAAAATTCTTTTGCCTTTCATTTTTTTTGGGAAGATTTTGATAGGAAGAAAAGTCATTAGATTTTGGTGCTTATATTTGATCTTAAGTTTAAGAGCATGCATCTAATCTTGTCATATGTAGGTTGTGAGAATTTACATCAACTTTAATTGCTAACTATTGATTCAAAATTATTGTCACCTCTATTAATGGAGTCATACAAGTCACTAATGCCAAATGCAATTGAAGAGCCTTACATATTAGGTTCATAAGTGAATTTTGAAAATCTATTTCACATCATTGAAATGAACCCCAACACATTGAAACACCTTGTGTCAAGAGAGTTCAACAATTTTTTGCATTATCCCATTGACACAAAATGCAAATGTGCTTTGGGCTAGTGGTGCACAAAATCACACAAATTTACATTGGTGCAAATTTGGTGAAACACATTCTCAACATTCCTGTCTCCTTGATCGAGATTGTTTGGATTTTTTCCATCGTTAAAATTTTCACAACATTTTGCAAATGTTAGCTTCAAATTAAAAACCTTGACAAATTAATTTTTGTCAACAAAAATTGGCCATCTAACCCACACATTTGTTACTTGAAGCTTGTAGATTTGTAAAGTGATGTTTGAACTAGAATTTGATTTGATTAAATAACTTGAGGTTGAATTTAAAGGAATGGAACATGAGTTCTTGAAAGTTTTGTGATATAGTACAACATTCGTAAAGTAATCATGTGTTTCAACTTGCCTTTGATCCTACATGTCCCTCTCATCTTGCATTTTCAACTATCTATAAAGTGCATAAAAGTTAGGACCAACCCTAAAAACACATGATATATCTTCAAAAGTTATTACTATAGTCATTTTTTTTTACCACACAACAATCTACTTTTGTGGCCACGGTCCAAGGGCTACTTAGGGTGAAATAGGGTAGGTGCACCTACCTAGCTATACACAGGCTACCAACTTGCTTAGCCTTGGGTTTGAATACATGTTACCTAGGGAGTTATCAGGAGTTACCTAAGGAACTATTTAAGGGCTAACTAGCAATTTTTTAATCTTAGGAGATACCCAAGGACTATTTATGAGGGGCTACGTAAGGCTTATTTAAAGGACTACCTAAGGGCTTTTTAAGAGTTTAGGAATATTTATGGGGTTCCATAGGGGACTATTTAGGGGATACTTAGAGATTACCTAATTGCTTACCTTGGTTGGGATGCCTAAGGACTTTGTAAATAAAGGGATACCTAGGGGGCTACTTATGGGCTTACATAAGAGGTTATTTAAAGATTGCATATGGAGTTACTTAAGCAAATTTGACTTAGATGAAAGGGTACCTAGGGTCTTACATAGGACTTATCATAAGGGCCATTAAAATTTTAGTTTAACATCATAATCAAAACCCTTAATCCTTATCCCCATTCATAATTAAACCCTTCAACCAAAAGTGCCATCCAAAATTTAAATCTTCAACCTTGTGCAAAAAGGGTTTCCATAACCTTTGCTTCAAACCCATATGTTTTGTCTTATGGGTGGGAACTATATAAGTGGGAGCACCTCTCACTCATTTTTTCTCTTTTTCATTTTTCACTCAACTTGAAGGATTTTCTCATTTGGAGATCATGGCTTCATCTTCAAACCGTGGTTTTAATTCTACAGGAGATAGTTCTAGTACTTCCGAATCAAATAGTCCTAGCTCTTCATCCTCAAGTGACAATGGGATGCAAGAGATGTTTGTAAACATGGATAGACATAAACAATGTGCTTTTGCAACTATAGTTGTTGTTGCCAACTCATTCAACGTGTTCAATGCCAATGAATTAGAAGAGGGTGTAGGTCATTCAATGGATTCAAGTGTGGGAGTTTGGGATGTGCTTGTTACTATGTGAACAACACCAAGGTTGTTCAAGACTTTGGCCAACTTCACTTTAGCTAAGTTTGATGAATTGGCATTATTAATGGCACCCACCATTGTGTGTCATGCACAATCTACAGGTGAACATCACATTCAAGTTTTGGATTTAGGGTTTGCATTAAAGTTTTAATTTTAATGCTTTAAATCAAGGTTTTAATTTTAAGGTTTAAACTTTAGGGTTTTAAAGCTTTGGATTAGGGTTTAAAGTTTTGTGCTTTAGATTAAGGTTTTGGAATTCATATTTAGGGTTTGGATTAAGTTTTTGTTTTAAGGCTTTAGATTAGAGTTTTAATTTTAGGGCTTTGGATTTAGGGTTTGGATTATGGTTTAGGGCTTTGTGTTTTGCATTAGAGTTTTAGGGTTTAGATTTAACATTTGGATTAAGTTTTTTTTTTAATGTTTTAGATTAGGGTTTTAGTTTTAGGGCCTTAGATTTAGGGTTTTGGATTTAGGCCTTAGATTACGGTGTAGGGTTTTATGCTTTGAATTAGATTTTTAAGGTTTAAATTAGGGTTTGAATTTTTTTTTGTTTTAAGGCTTTAGATTGGGGTTTTAGTTTTAGGGCTTTGGATTTAGGGTTTGGATTGGGGTTTAGGGCTTTGTGATTTGCATTAAAGTTTTAAAGTTTAGATTTAAGGTTTGGATTAAGTTTTTGTTTTAATGCTTTAGATTAAGGTTTTAGGGCCTTACATTTAGGGTTTTGGATTTAGGCTTTGGATTAGGGTGTAGGGTTTTATGTTTTGCATTAGAATTTTAGGGTTTAGATTAGGGTTTGAATTTTTTTTTTTGTTTTAAGGCTTTAGATTAAGGTTTTTGTTTTAAGGTCGTAGATTTAAAGTTTTAGATTTAAGCTTTGGATTTGGGTGTAGGGTTTTATTCTTTGCATTAGAGTTTTAGGGTCTATATTAGGGTTTGAATTAAGTTCTAGTTATAAGGCTTTAGATTAAACTTTTAGTTTTAAGACTTTGGATTTAAGGTTTTGGGTAAGGGTTTAAGGTTTTGTACTTTGCATTAAAGTTTTAGGGTTTAATGCTTTGGATTAAGGTTTTAAAGTTTAGAATTTGAATTTGAATTAAGTTTTTATTTTAAGGCTTTAGATTAGGATTTTAGTTTTAAGACTTTGGATTTAGGGTTTTGGGTTTAGGTTTAGGGTTTTGTACTTTGCATTAAAGTTTTGGGTTAGTGTTTCGGATTAGGGTTTTAAAGTTTAGATTTTGGGTTTGGGTTGAGTTTTTGTTATAACATTTTAGAGTAAGGTATTAAATTTAGGGCTTTGGATTTAGGCTTTGGATTAGGGTTTAATTTTACAGTTAAAAGTTGGGACTTACAAGTGATCATCACATTCAAACTGGGAATCCATCAAAATTGACCCCAAAGCAACACCTTTTGTAGTTCATTTTGTATATGAAATATGATAATGTTTCCATGTATAATGCATTTGTATGGAATTGGCCAAAGAATGCAGTTTCTGATGCATCTTGTATTAATGATGCAATTGGAGATGAAATTCAATGGCCCACAACATAGGAGTAGGTTGTGTTGGGTAAAAATTTGGTGGAATTCTAAGGTTGCATTGGGTTCATTGATGGCATGTTTGTCAAGATTTGCAAACCTTGGAATGATGGGGCCCACAAGGTATGGTTCAATGAGCGAAAGAAGATTTACACAGTGAACAACATTGTGGTTGTTGATCATCAAGGTTTATTCATTTACATGGACTCTAGGTATCTAGGTTCTTACCATGATGTCACCATTTTACGCAAGTCTGAAGTACATAAGCATTTTTGTCAATTATTTTTGCATGGTGATGAATATTTTGAATACTTGTTGGGAGATCCTAATTACTTTGGTGAAGAAATTTCATCATGAGGAGGATTGGGAGGCGTGAGATAGGGTTTAATGCTAACTAAGACACTATTAGAGCCTGCAACAAAATGCATGTTGGGTATAGAGTGTGGGTGGAATGGGGGATCAGTGGATTGAAAAGGGAATGGAAACAATTAATGAAAAGGTTTGATTCCACAAAGCCAAATTACATAGTTTTGTTTATAGTTATAGTTATATTGACAAACTTTTTGCATAGTTGCCGAATGGACTTCACATTTGAAGTCGTAGGTGAATAGTTGCCCAACCTTGTTAACCATGGGTGGGACGGAGACATTTAATTTTATAGGTCTAAAATTTGCTTAACTTTGGCTTTGAATTCCTCTTCATTAATGACCCCTAACTTCCTAGCAATTTTTAGGTTACCAATTTTAACCTTATTTGCTTTGCCAATAGTAATTTGCACATGTGCTTGCATCAAAACAAAACATTGTTTTGAATTCACTTCCATGGTGGATGCCATACGTTCAATGCTTTGTGACTGCTGTTATAAATATTCACCCTTCGTCCTCCCCTTATGTGTTAGAACTAGAATGGAAGTGGATGAAAGGCTTGAATTTACAGCAAGCCCAACTAATGGAGGATCTTAGTCCATAAAGATGGATGTTGGAGCAGATGGAAGAACAAATCCAAGAATAAAATTTGAAGTAGATGGGGTTATTGGATTACTAGTACCATCAATGAAACTTTGTCGGTGTTTCAAAACATTGCACATGGCATGCCCATCTATTGATTTCAAACGTACCAACATTTCTTCATTATGCAAAACCACTTTGTCTGATCCTTCCTCATTTGATGTCCATCTTTTCAACTTGCACAATGTTTTTTGCAACCTTTCTTTCAAGGTTTCCTCCTGGAAATCTGATTTTGGGTAACTCATATGAAACATAAATAACTTTCCACGCTGCATTCGGAATGAGTTGTGTGTTTTTGGACTTGTCTTTGCTATAAATAGCAAAATGATGGTTATAGGCAGCACACATGCTACTCAAGTGAGTGGAATCCACAATGGCATGATTTCTTTTTTATCGCCATGGTGTTTTGACATATGCATATTTAGGAAGTTCTCTCCATGTTCAGAACCTTCCACCCCAACATAAATAGGCCCATCCATACCTGAAAGACTCTTAAACCTCCACATCATTTTTATTTCTACTTTTGTTTCTATCTTTTTCTCTTCGTGCCTTCATTCTCTCTCTCTATGCCTCTATGTCTTTGTCTATTTCTTTCAATCTTTCTTTGCTTCTTTGTCACTATCTCTACCTCTCTTTGAAACTCTATTTTTTTCTTTCTCTCTTTCTCTAGGTCACTTTATTTCTCTCCATTTCTCTCTCTACCTATATCCCTCTCTATGCCTCTTTTAGTCTATCTATTTTCTTTCCATCTCTCTCTCCATCTCTCTTTGTTTCTCTTTGTGCCTCTTTGAGTATCTCCATCTCTCTTTGTTTCTCTTAATGCTTCTCTGAGTCTCTCAATCTCTCTCTCTCTCTATGCGCATCTTTGAGTATGTCTATCTGTTTATTTTTATCTCTTTGTCTCTATCTCTCTTTGTTTCTTTCTCTGTGCTTCTCTGAGTTTTTCCATCTCTCTCTTTCTCTTAATGTCTTTCTCTTTGAGTCTTTCCATCTTTCTCTTTCTCTTTATGTCTCTCTCTTTGAGTCTTTCCATCTATCTCTTTCTATTTATGTCTCTCTCTTTGAGTCTCTTTCTCAGCGCCTCTTTGAGTTTTTCCATCCCTCTCTATCTTTCTCTCTACCTTTGTTTCTTTTTATCTTTGTCTCTAGTTTTTTTCCATCTCTATCTCCATCTACATCTCTCTATTTCTCTGTCTCCATCTCTTTCTTTCTTTCTTTCTCTCTCTATGAGTTTCTCTCTTTATGCCTTTCTAAGTCAGTCCATCTCTTTCTTTAATTTTTTTTCTCTCTATATCTCTATGTCTTTCTCTTTGCTTCTATTTCGCTCCATTTTTTTCTCCATCTACATGTCTTTATCTCTCTGTCTCCATCTCTCTCTATCTATCTCTGAGTCTATCTTTATGTGCCTTTCTAAGTTTATCCATCTCTTTTTCATTTTTATATCTTTTCTTTTTATTTCTTTATCTCCCATTGTCTTTCTCTTTGCCTCTAAGTTCGTCCATCTTTGTGTCCATCTACATCTTTCTATCTTTCTATCTCCATCTCTTTGTCTATCTCTCTCTGAATGTTTCTTTCTTCGCTTCTCTAAGTCTATCCATCTCTCTCTCTCTATTTTTTTCTTTTTTCTGTATCTCTGTATCTCTCTCTCTCTTTCTTTATCTCTGAGTCCATCCATCTATGTGTCCATCTACATTTCTTTCTCTTTGTCTCCATTTTTTTATCTATTTCTCTGTAAATGTCTCTCTCTACACCTTTCTAAGTATGTCCATCTTTTTTTCCTTTCTCTCTATCTTTTTGTCTTTCTTTTTGCCTCCATTTTTCTCCTTCTTTTTTTCTTTTTTTCTTTTTTTTTTTTAATCTCTCTACCTTTGTTTCTTTCCATCTTTTTCTCCATTTGCATCTCTCTATATCTCTATCTCCATTTCTTGGGTATTTCTTTGTCTCCCTCTTTGCGCTTCTTTGAAGCCAACCATCTCTCTCTTTCTTTCTTTTTCTCTTTCTATGTTTTTCTATCTTTTTCTCTACCTCTGTTTTTTTCCATCTCTCTATTTCTTTGTCTCCATCTTTTTCTATATCTCCTTTTGTCTCTCTCTCTTTTCTCCATCTACGTTTGCTTGTCTTTGTTTGTTTTTCTTTGTCTCTTTATCTACACCTTTGAATTTCTCCATTTTTCTTTCTTTTTCTTTTTTTCTTTCCATCTTTTTTTTTTTTTTTTTTTTTTTTTTTTTTTTTTTTTTTTTTTTTTTTTTTTTTTTTTTTTTTTTTTTTTTTTTTTTTTTTTTTTTTTTTTTTTTTTTTTTTTTTTTT
>Ga0116231_10003778_pt1 | contig 31122 bp, 21 predicted proteins | sample S1TSphgellanicum_2_FD_89695 | JGI IMG/M metagenome (GOLD analysis project Ga0116231, IMG submission 89695) | Host-associated microbial communities from peat moss isolated from Minnesota, USA - S1T2_Fd - Sphagnum magellanicum MG | ecosystem: Host-associated > Plants > Peat moss > Unclassified... | reverse complement strand
CCTTAATTTCCCACCGAATCACCACACACTTCGTTGTTGAAACGGCCGAGCGCACAGCTTTCTTGTTTGAAAAGAAAAAGGGTTGTGTGGTCGCCCCCGTTTGTCTCCCCCCCCCCCCCCCCCTAAAAAAAAACAAAAAAAGTTAAAAAGAGTTTGTAATCTCCCTTTTGACTCAATCCATTCTCATCATCAGGTGATCATTAGAATATCCATGCACATGTTTTTAATATTCCATGGATATTTGTCGAAAATACAAACATCTTTGACCAATCTTGGGCAACAAACCCAAAAAAGAGGGGAACAAAATTATATCCTACCCACCTTACTCAATTCCGTGATCATGGATGAACTCATCCCTTGCTCAATCAATTGCTTAGGTTAATAATTTGTCAAAGAATTAGACAAAGAGTTGTTCCTCATGGATGGATTCATCCCTTGCTCAATCAATGCTTAGGTTAATAATTTGTCAAAGAATTAGACAAAGAGTTTTTCCTTACAACTCTATCTAAGAAGTTGACCTCGGTGTTCCCTCCCCCCAACCCACCCCACCCCACCTCACCCCACGCCACCCTAATTTCACGTGTTCTAGAACAAAAAGACCTGACTAATCTCTTCGCCATATAGGAAGGATGTCACCTTGCTCTCGGTGGCATATGGCCCAATGATATATGCTATGTAGTGGCTTATGTAATAGTTAATCGGGGCGGTTGTAATTTGTAAAGTGGTTAACTTTAAGTTTACATCTGGAAGAAGTGTTCAGAACTAGGTAATTGCCAAAATTGAATTGGAGGCTCCAACTTTGGCTACAAGTTGTGGCCAAGTTGTGTAGTTTAGAAATCATAATTTCATCAGAAATTATTTACTTTTTTGGTATGATTTTAAAACCCGATTTTAAGCCAAAAGTAACAATCATCCATAACAATTCAAGCATCCCTTTCTCTAATTTTTTCACTACCTAGTGATGCAATTGGAATGTTTTTGGAAAATCTGATAATTTAAAACTCCTTTTTCTACTCCCCAAATGAATCTACTAATCTTGCTAATTTTTGGGGGAATTTTTTTTTTTCCAAATTTTCGATGCAAAAAAAAACCTAGAAGGAAAACAACCCCTGCCCAAAAACTATGATTTCTAGCACTTTCCAAAAAAAAAAAATTGGCACAAAATAAATGGAAAAAAGAAGAAGTAGAAATCACTATCTAGAACTTAGAAGCATGGGATTTTCTTTTTAATTTTTTCAAATTCTTCAAGTAGGTCCACTGGCGAGGTTCCCTAGTAGTAATTAGCATTAAATGGCGACTATACTAGGTGGGTTGTAGCAGTTTTACAAAAGTGCCGCTACAAGTGGTGACCTGGGGGAGTGTCTAGGTCTAGATATGGCTAATTTAACTATTTTTATTTCGAAAATTGGCGAAAAAAAATCCCTAAAAAGAAATCTGAAAAAAATTCCCCATGTTACGAAATTTCGCCACAAAAAAGAAAACCCTTAAAAGCTAGAAACCGTTAAGCTAAGTCCCGTTTTCACACGACAGGCCAACAAAATTAGTCGCCCCTTAAAGTCGAAGACAGTGTTTAGCCATAGCTGGGACGCACGGCCCTTTACTTTTGTTGTTTTCACACCACGGGACGGCGAAGTCCACACCAGTGCTCCTTGGAAGCAAGCTCTCGAGGCGCCCCTGCCGAGGCCGGTGGTGCTGTTGGTTGTTGTTTGTGGATGCTGCTTGCGCTGCTGCTCCTCCTCCCGCTGGTCTGCTCAAAGAAAATCGACGATTCATGGTAAAGGCCTCGACTTGTTGCTCTTTGCGTCTCTCAGTAGAGATCCCCCCCGTCCTTTTTCTTTCATGTCGCGTCTCATTTCTCAAAAAAAACCGGTTTCAAGTTCCCTTGCAATCCTAGTTTCAGAGCTTTTGAAGCAAAACCAAAAAAATATATGTATTCCTTTCCATTCTAGAATGTTCTGCGTGAGCTAGTAGTGTTCCCCAGCTTTGACAGTGTAGGTGGAGTCTCGGCAATTTAATCCAAGTAATTCTGTGTTGCGGAGTCTCTTCGTTGGCATAATCTAGAGTTTGTGCGTCTTCTTTCCTCGCAAGGATATGAATGAATTCTAGCTCATATACTAGTGTTTGCAGTTTCTTGTTCTTTGTGGATGGGGAAATAAGCAAGTGCCGTGAGCGTGTTTAGTGTGTGAGAGATGGTAAAGTTTCTTTTTGTCAGTTTTGCGTGATCTCTTGTTGTAGCAGCGCGCGATTTTGTCAGATTCGTGTTCGGTTTAGTCTCCGAGCTCTGTGGATGTCGCTACTGAACGCTAAGGCTCACAAATCGTTACAGAACATATGCGCAAGGTCTGCATCCAACCAGCGACAATATGAGTTTTTCCCCTTGAAATTTGTGATGCACTCTCTGTTTCCCGGAGAGCAGCAACCTGCTCTGACTTCTCTGCGGTCTATTTAGGTCAAGGTTCCTATCTCAGCCAGCTTTGCATTAGCGTCGTTTGCAGATCTCTAAACAAGCCTGCGCTTGTGGTTTGTAGTTGCATACACAAGAGAGATACGTGTGTCGATTTTGCACCGAAGCAGAGCGAGAAACAGTGCTGAATTAGGAGATTTCTTGTTTCTGGATTGCTGCGTAATCCGTGTCTAATACTACGAGAAGCTAGCACTGCCTTCTTGCCTATTTTGTGAATGTTTTTGTAAATTCAAGGACTTAACTAGCTGAAGAATTTCACACACCAGGGTTTTAGTTCTCAAAACCCTGTTTCATCCTGCTGGATGCTTTCTTTGTCATGCAGCAGAGAGAAAATCTGGTTTCTCTGGCTCATTAAAACATTCCTGTATGGTTGTCTATCATGTCTGATTCTGTAGCAAAATAGTTTGCTGCTTTGCAGCACATTCATTGACTCACCCTGTATGTATATCTTTTGCAAGAAAGTTTTTGAAAGCTGGATATAGAGTTGGTGACAAGGGCAAATCATTGAAGCAGGGTCTGTGGATATAAGCAAACTGAAATGATATGACAAGGACACATCAGGGGAGAATGATGATGATGTCAAGAGGAGGAGGAGGACCAACTTCTTGTTACGGAGTTGTTTTTTTGGTGCTCACCATTTTCTTCAACCATGTGGTTGCCACCACAAATCCAACTGATAGTAAGTAGGCAAAGTTCTATTGAGATATTGCATCATTTTGTTTGCCCTTTTGAGGTAAGTGCTCAGGTGGTATCTATCTTGTGAATCGAAAATGAAGGTGGTTATGATGGCATGTTTTTCCTCAGATCCTTGAAGCGGTCATTTTGGCACAGTCTGAAGACTGTTCTAAGCATGTCTAGGAACCTTTTGCCATGGGGCACACCTTATTGTTCCCATTTTCACTGTTGGTTCTGACCAGCCTGAGTCCAGAGTCAAGTGCTGGTTTTTTCCAGGCTTCTCCCTTTCTTAGATCTTCAGTGACACGAGACAAGTCTTAGGAGGCTTGTGTTTTCTGAGTTTCCTTGTATGCAGTGGAACTGGGGGTTCATCTTCCTAAGCTACAGATTGTACTTGCTGGTCACCCTCTGTTTGAATCCTTGCTGGCTGGAGCAATTGTTGAGGGTTGTAACTTCATGGAAATTTTTCCTTCAAAATTCACTGATAGCTGCTGTATCAGTGTCCTATGCAAGATTTTTTTTTCCCTCCACATTACAGAATCCCTTGCATCCATGAGGCTTTGGATGCTCTCATCTTGTTAAATGTAATGCATAATTTTCATTCTTCACATGAAACTGGATCCAAACAAGAGCTGAATCCACCTCCATGTTACCAGGCCAACAGACCTCTGCCTACTTATCTGATTGACTGACTCTCCTTTTTGCATATGATTCAGACCTCTTTTGTTTGGACTATGCAGCTCAGGCACTTCAAGCATTCCACCAGAGTCTTGTAGACACCGATGGCCATCTCAATGATTGGACAGGCAATGACCCATGTGCAAGCTGGACAGGGGTATACTGTGAGACATTCTCTAGTAATATCTCATTTGTAACAGAACTGTGAGTCCCTGTCCCCTCACCAATTGGTTTAGGATATTTGACTGTACAGCATTCTGGCTGCTGAGGCTGTGGAACAGGAGTGATAAGAGAATGTTGGTTCTGCACATTTGCTGGGAGATAGCAAATGTATTGATTCACATGGTTGTGATCTAGATGTCTTCCTGACTGATGTGCAATGACTTTTTTGTAGACGTCTTTTTCAGCTCAACCTTGGTGGGACACTAGTGCCTGAACTTGGGAATCTCACTGAACTCATTTACTTGTAAGTGACAGAAATTTGGTCCTCATTTACGGTGTTTGCTGTGATGTTCATAAGCTAGTTTTTGTTTGATACTCGATATCTGTAATCTGAATGGATCTGGTCACAATTAAAAAACTGGATGTTAATGTTGACTCCTTCTCTGGATCTGTTCTTTTTTGCACAGCTGTCAATAAACACTTCAACTTTCAGTTTGAGAAAGTTTCTTTAATGTTTTTGACACTTGCTTCCAGGGACGTCATGTGGAATCATCTAACAGGGAGCATTCCCTCCACACTTGGGCAGTTGACAAACCTCTATCTGCTGTGAGTGGATGAGACAAATGCAATTTGTCTTAGTATCTCTGAACCTTATACTGCAGTTCTTGGTGGGAATTGGGAACTGGAAGGGTTGAAACTTGAAACTCCTTTTCCTAATGTTTTCATATGGTTTGGAATCCAGTCATATACTTTTGATTTGTGAGCTGACATTGTGACAGTTGGTGACATTTTGTGGCAGGTTGCTGAATGGGAACCAGTTCACAGGGGTTCTCCCACAAGAGCTTGGCTTTCTATCTAACCTTAACAGGATCCAGATTGATGAAAATAATATTTCAGGACCAGTCCCACCTACTTTTCAGAACTTACACAATCTACAACATATGTAAGTCTGCTCAGACTGTAATGGAGATGATCTCATGTAGGACTGTACAAATCTGACCTGGGTGCATGCTACCTAAGTGTTAGTGATAACAGTTCCCAAGAAAATCCCCCACTCTGCTGGCTCCCTGAAATCATTTCTTCCTGCAGAATGCCAAAGTGCTTATGATTTATGGGTTGATTTGGTGGCCCACATCACAATGTGCAGCTTTAGTGCTTGAGGGTTTGGCACTAGTCACAGATTTCAGGATTAGTTGTCCTACCCTTGTGCACATTTTGTGACATGGTGCAGACCCATCTGGCCCAGGTCTTTGCAAATGTGGGGTGTGTTTCATGTTTCTAGCCTGTGAGAATACAACTGTGCTCATCTGTCCTTCCACTTCTATGCTGTAGGGATGAGCCACTTGGGTTGTGTATGCCTTGAAGTCAATATTGCAGCTCACAACTTGTGATGCCGCAAGGACACCACCTGGACTGATTCTTGATTATTTGGCTTATCTAGGCACATGAACAACAACTCTCTGAATGGCAGCCTTCCACCAGGACTTGGTACACTACCAAAGGTCGTCCACATGTAAGTCCCTCAATCAACATTCAATCCTGTGTGATCATGAAGCATTATGTGCAGATGAGTCATTATCAAGTGCCAGTGTCTGCTTCTTGAAGATGAAATCATGAACAGGAGCCAGGGTAACCAATGCAGAGAAGGCTTGCATCATCTCTTCAGCTCATGTAGGGAGTTGATTACTGATGTAATAAGAAATGTATTCATGCCTTGACAGTTTGAAAAAGTCTTTTGGAAACTTGGCTGTACAGATTGCTGGACAATAACCGGTTAACTGGTGGTCTACCAACTGAATTTGCACTAGCACCCAGTCTTCTGATTATGTAAGTTTGAGCTCCATACATATTCTGAATGTTCCTGGGTTTGTTATTCTTGTCACTTTGTCATGTATCCAGTTTGGTCTGTCCTCAAGTTACCTGTCATCTTGGTTCTAGTTTGGTTGGATCTCCTCTGATAATTGGGCCTCAGAACTGTATAATTGGAGGGGTTTTGTCCTCTCTGGTGTTGCCTTTGTGTTCCCTTCTTCTTTGTTTCTGTGGCTTCTGTTTTGGTTCTTCTATTTTATTTTTTCTGTTTCTTTGTCTTCACACATGATCCCACTCTGCATTCTCTATGCACATATGTTGAAGAGACACTACTGATCACTGACCCAGTCAGGAGAATTGATGAACATCTCTATGGACTTCTACAGTCAGCTTGACAATAATCAATTTGACAGCAATGCAACAATTCCCCCATCTTGGGGTTCGATTCCCACACTCCTTAAGTTGTAAGTATCTCGACCTCCTTTGAGTCAGAAACCTACAGGCTGGGTTCTGCCTGAACTCAATGTGCATCGATTGTCAGAGACTTTGAAAGTTTGTAACTATTTCTAACATGTGGGACAGGGCCAACTGCTTTCCCTTGTCATTAGCTTTTCAACAGCTGCTTAAAAAGTGATTTTGTTTTTCTGGCATTCAGTCTGACTCATCCTGGAGACTTCAAGCATTGGGTCTCCATGTGTGCAAATAGATGTTTGACAAACATTAGATTTCCCAGTGTACCTCTAGTTGTCCAATCTAACAGTAGTGTCCTCGTGAGTTTGTTAGTGCAGGACCATGGGTGCTAATTAGTGGGACTCAATCTTTCCAGAATCAGGGCTAACCATCTTCATTGTTTTCACCTACTTCAGCTGTTGGCATGTGCAGGAGCTTGAGGAACTGTGGGATAAGTGGAACCATTCCATCCTTTGATGCAGCAATAGGTTTGGAAGTCTTGTAAGTTGGTCTTAACCGTCTGTTGATGGAAAAAGATTCAGGGAGTTCTACAAGAGTGGGCATTATTGTGGTTGTGGTTTGGAAGCAACTTTAACTTATCTAGAAGAGGATTTGTAGACAAAATTGCATAGAATTTTCCTAGTGAATACATTATTCCGCAGCAGCCATGTACACATGATTTTTGGGGAAGACATGGAGATAAGTTGTGGTGTATTTAGATAACCAGTTTCTCTTTTGACTTGTGTGTGTGTGCTGGCACCTTGAATGTGTAGGGATTTGAGTAATAACAAACTCAAAGGCCCTATACCAAACATAACTTCAGATCACGTAAATCTGACTACAATGTATGTGCCTTCTGTCTCATTTACAACCACGTTTATCTTTTCTAACCTGCATGGAGTCCTTGCTTTTGCAGTGCTCTTGGCAAGGAGAGAGAGTTTCCTGTATAATGGAATCTTGTTCCGAAATATATGAGCATAACTGGTAGTATTTGATTGAATGGCTTGGGTTGTGACAGTGATCTCTCATATAATGAATTGAGTGGAGAAATTCCACCTGCAATTGGCAACCTACCAGCTTTGGATGTGTTGTAAGTTTCCCAGTGAGCAGCCACTTCTTTAAGTAGCATGTGCCAGCTGATTATATTTTCACTGCTGTTGTGTAGCCTATTAGATACATCTTTTTGTGAATTATGCTAACGTCCAATACACATCTTAGTCAATGGCATGTTACTTCTGCTTCATTTAGTTTCTTTTTCTAAGCTTGTCCATTTGCTAATTGATTGCTCTGCATCCCTGTACCTCAATCTATTTCCTAATTAGAGGATAATGCCCTGGTAAATCTGTGGTCAATGCTACAAATCAGAAGCACATAGTTATATGCAAAAACCTCCATACTTATGATGCTACAGTTTGTCTGAGTATCTGGGGCATTTTCTTCACGCAGCCCAGTGGCTTAAGTGTGAACAAGGTGCTTTATTGGATGTGAAATTCTCACTGCAAGAGAATGTTTTGCATGTCAAACAGGCTGCTCAGAAACAACAACCTAGGTGGTCCAATTCCTGGAAATCTAGGAAGTTCTGCTGGTTTCAGTGGTCCTAATGCAACTGGTGACATGTATGTTTCTGATCATATCCGGCTTCAATTTTCTCAAGAGATTTGATTTTCCTGGGTTATTCACAAGCTTCTGTGACCAAGCAAGTTGATTAGACATTATCTGGACATCTTGGTCTTTAAGACCTGGTTTGAGGATATAGGTTTGTGCCATGTAAGAGGCTGTGTGCTGATGCTGCTGACTTGATGAAACTGTGTTGTTAGGCACTGCCCTGGGTTTTCAATCACTAACAGTTGATGCCTTTTCACATCTCTTGCAGAGATCTACAGTACAATCAGTTTTTGAACTACACCCCTAGTTTCGCAGCTTTGGAAACTAGCTCCCAAACACATATCTGGTGAGAAATTGCACCTAATGAACCATGATAGAGGAATCAACATTGGATTGTACAGTTTGGGATTGGTTGAATTTGCTCCTGACCAAAACAACTTGAGTCAGATGGGTGGCTTCTAGCGTAACCAGCTGTTGTCCATATTGAACCACTCATGTCTTTTGCACTAGTTGTCTTCAAAAGATCCTGAAATTTATTGTTAGTTTTCTTTATTTGAACCTAACAGACTTGTACAAAATTGTTCTGGCAGGGTTTCAGGCAATCCAGACCTTTGTCAGAACACAACACCAGCATTCAATCCCCTTTGCATCCCACACAATGACTCGATCACCGTACCATTTGACTCACCACAAACATTAGAATTCCCACCAAATGCTTGTCACGTTTGCACACCAATTACTGTTGGGTATCGCCTTAAAAGTCCTGGGTTCTTAACCTTTGATAATAACGAGGCTGCATTTGTGAGCTATCTTTCAACTGGTCTAAATCTGACAGAAGATCAAGTAGTCATTCAACAATACACATGGCAGCAAGGACCAAGGCTGTCCATGATCATTCAGCTCTTACCAGCTGTGAACAACACTTTCAATGAAACTGAGTTTCAACGCCTGTACAAAGCCTTTTCCAACTGGCAGATTCCTGATAGCACAGTCTTTGGTCCATATGAGCTGCTTTCATTTGAGCCAAGAAACCTTTCAGGTACTGTTTGCAACTGCTGGAACATTTTTCCAAACAACAGTTTGTGTAACTAGAAACTTAGATATATGTCCTTGCTTGTGGTCTTGGGCATATTTGACACCAAGGTATCACATCTCCTCTCTTTGCCGAATCAGATTGACTCTGAAATATTGGAATTTCCCCCTCTCTCTTGCAACTTATCAGAATCCTTTCAACCAGCAATTTTGTGAAATCAACCTACTTCCAAATTAGAATTATGTGGAAAAACAAGAAGAATATTGTGCAGCTCACTCTGACTGTGTTGGGTGTGTACATGTTGGGCTGCACTGTAGGTCCGTCAAGGAAACACTTGTCACCAGGTGCTATAGTAGGGATTGTGCTGGGGGCTGCAGCACTAGTTGGTCTTGTCGCTGCTCTTCTTCTGACTATTATCCTCAGACATCAACGCACTTCAGCTGTCATCAGTGCCCAAATGGCACGCTGTAAGCCCAAGTCCTGTCGAAAAAGTTATTCTTGTGCTTTTTGGAGAGTTCCCTATTTGGATTAGCTCCTTCACCATGCCATGAAGACATTGACAATTGGTGCCATTGATAGATAGGTTATTGTGGAATGGACCCAAAAGTTGTTATCTTCAATATTGATGAAAACTGTTGCTAATTGTTAGTTCACATCACTGTTGTATTGTGGCAGTGACGAAATCCAGAAATCCAGCTCTGAAAGTAGCGGGAGTGAAAGCATTCACATATGAGGAGCTAGCAACTGCAACCAAACAGTTCAGTGAGACTAATCAGGTTGGATCAGGAGGCTATGGCAAGGTATATTACGGTGAACTTGAAGATGGACAGATGGTTGCCATCAAGCGTGCCCAGGAAGGCTCCCTCCAAGGAGCCCATGAGTTCTATACTGAGATTGAGCTGTTGTCACGAGTACACCATCGGAACCTTGTGATGCTTCTTGGCTATTGTGATGATGAGGGAGAGCAGGTTGGCTTCAATTCCAATAAGTAGTATCTTTGAAAACAAAGATCTCTTGTGATGATGGACATTAAGTAGGCGATATCTATGTACAAGCATCATGAAAAGATAGAGAGATTGGGGTGTGGGCTTAAGAAGGCTGTTGTAAACTTCATCACCTTCTTAATTCTTACTGTCTCTTGTCCTTATCCTTTACCATCATCCTTAGGTGTCCAGCATCTACCATTTGTGACTGGATCATGCCATGCTGGTTTGTCATTGCAGATGCTAGTATACGAATTCATGTCAGGAGGTACTTTGCGGGAACGTCTATCACGTAAGCTTCCTTCCTAACCAGCTGTTTGTAGTCATGATTCTGATGAATTCTGTCATGGATTTACAGTAATAGGCCAAGATGTGTAGTTTGCACTGCATAGGGCTGCATGTATGGAGTTCATAAAGAGACAGAGATTTCTTCACTTGTTGGTGCATCATATATTTCAGGATGTGACATTCTCTGTCCTGTTGTCCCTCTCTCCGCATACATGTATGAAAAATGGGAGATCATAAAGACCCCTGTATTTGAATTTGAGAGGAGAGGCAAACATTTGTGAGCCCACATCAGAGTTCATTGCTACTGCAGTCTTTCAGTCCATGTTTCAGATTCTAAAGCATAATTTCTCATTTATGCAGCAACACACTCTAAAGGTGGTTTGGACTTTGTGAGACGGGTGCGGCTTGCATTGGGATCTGCCAGAGGAATCCTATATCTTCACACAGAGGCCAATCCCCCAATTTTTCACCGTGATATCAAAGCCAGCAATATATTGCTTGATGAGAACAACAATGCCAAAGTGGCAGATTTTGGGTTGTCAAAGCTGGCACCGGTGCCTGATCTGGAGGGGGAGACACCTGCTCATGTTTCCACCGTTGTAAAAGGCACTCCAGTACGTGCATTCTCCTTAAAAGTTTTAGGAACTCTAGAGGTTTCAATCGAGGGTTCTGTTCTGGCAGTAGGTTGTTCCACATGAGGTTCAGTACAGCAGTGTTTTGAGAAGAGGAAGTATGTCTCTAGGGGTGACTTGCAAGTTCAACTGGTAGAGTTGCATGGACCTGAATTCTGATTTGTCTGCTTTCTGGTACAAAAAATCTGGGTACACATATGTGCCCCATGGTTATCATTTCTAGCCCTGACAAGTTTGAACTTGCCAAGAGTTACTGACACATTCTGGTCAATTCTGAAGAAAGGATAAGCAACTGGCTGGAAAAGCAATTTAGTTGGATAAAATGTGGTGCTGGTTTTGGTATTTTTGAAGGGTAGTTGACTCTCATTGTGGTTATGACATAATTGCAGGGTTACTTGGACCCAGAGTACTTCCTAACACACAAGCTGACTGACAAAAGCGATGTCTATAGCTTTGGAGTTGTGCTACTCGAGCTTGTTACTGGTATGCAGCCAATATCAAAAGGGAAGAATCTCGTGAGAGAGGTATTTCACTGTCCCCCTGCCTAAAAGGTCTTGATCTAAAGTTGGTTGTAGACAATAACATGGTAATAAGGAGTGACACTCGATAATTTGTTGCCCTTTCTGTTCCCTGGTGTCTTCATAACCTCCGACATGCTGTGATCAGGTAATGCATGCTCATGAAGCTGGAACGATGCATATGCTGGTAGACCCACACATGGGGTCCTGTCCAACAGAGGCCCTTCAGCCCTTCATCAAGCTGGCTATCTCCTGCTGTATGAGTTCACCAGATGAACGCCCCAGTATGGCAGAGGTAGTGCGAGACTTGGAGGACATCATGCGTGATTTAGCAGCCAATTTCTCTGGGACATATTCCTTTGATGATTCCTTAAGACATGTGGACATGGTACCTCTGCCAGATAGTTATACGTTTACATCCAACACATCTGACACAAGCCTGCTTACAAGTGGTACCATCTTGGATGTAGCACCTAGGTAACACCATCAGCAAGGTCAAAACAAGCACAAAGTTGGGGCTTTGGTAAAGGACTTGCAACATGGTGAATACTTTTCCCTGCAAATATATTTAGGTGATTTTTCCTTGCATGCCACTGGCATGGCTTCAACAGATCCTTCTATTTCAGGCAGGGATAGGCCATTCAAGTGGTAGATTCCCTGGTAAAAAAGGAACGACTTCTTGTGATTGGAATTTCGTGCATGTGACCATGGGATTATTGTGCCATGTGTCAGTTGTACAGCAGTAGAGTGGTTAAATATTGGCAGTAAGGCCCTAGTCCGTGACATTTAGTAGCCTTTGAGAGATGTTTGAGTTCCATAGTACTGCAGTTAGGTCTTCCTCTTGTTTCTATAGGGTTTCACCATTTGTCTTTTGAGGGTATCTTGGAACATGATATAGATCAAAGTCAGGGACAAGTTCCACTTGGTGCAAGATCAAGTAATTAGCCGGCTGTACCAAGTTGTATTATGTCTCTTGGTCTAGCTAGCTGATCAGTATCTCAGCTGCGGTGCAAGCATTGCCAACTATTATTTGCCCCCATCTCAACTCTATATTTATCTTGCGAGTGCACTGATTCAGCACCACTGAATGTTTTGCAATCATTGGTTAGAACAGTCCTGCAAACAGCCGATCAAATGTCCCAAGGCCAAAGGAACCAGGTAGATTGAAGGAAATCCTCATCCCTGGCTTATCATTCTGTATTGATGTCATCCAATAGTCCCATAAGAGTTGCATTGTCAATACTTGATCAGAGAATTGGGGAAATTCTGTTGTGGTAGCAAAGTACTTCTGTTGTGTTAGTCATGTACTTTGGGCATTTTGTGGATTCTGTTGCAGTGCCAAACCAACTTGATTAGATTTGTTCACCAATTCTCTATTCAGGATGTAGTAAATAGAGCTAGATTGATGATTAGATTTGTTTACCAGTTGTCACTTTCAGAGATGTGTAGTTATGCAAATAACTATGGTAGAAAGTCACAAGTCTTGTAGGATGAATTTACAATCCTAACATAAAGACATGCGGCTATCTACTATAGTTATTTGTGTATTTAGAGTTAAATCAACCTTGGGGGTTTATTAGGAGGTTATGATGGTTATAGACAATCCATTTGTTGGCACATGACAGAGTATATAGAGCTAGATTGATCAAGATTTCGAACTAATTAATCCTAGAACAAATAGCTGCAAAATGTCTCTTCTCTGAGGCTAAAAACCCCTTCCCTTGATTGCTACAGAGAAACCATGATGAAGTATAACGAAGATCATCATTGTCTGCTTGCTAGGAGATGCTCAACATTGGAAATACCCGTCAATACAGAAACAGTTATTGAGACCTACATATATGCCATGCAAACTCTTGTGTACGAATTATGATTGCCTATAATGTGGGAAGGAATGACCAAGTGGCTACTGATTATTTTGGCTCTTCAATTGTTCTTTCTTTCACAACAATATGTTCATTTGGTAAGCCATAGTTATCTTTGAAGTCACCCCACCCGAAAATTTCAAATTGTTTGTGCTGTCAATCAACATTCTTACACATCATGTGCGTGCGTTTTAATGAATGACTTATTTACCTAATTGTAGTTGCAAAATAAACTACAAATGTGAGATCTAACCTAAGAAGGTAAGCAAGCATTGCTTACAAGAAAGGAGATGGTAAAAACTTAATCAACTCTTGAAAACCTCTTTTTTCCACATATTCAGTTATGGATCTATCTTGAGAAATTCCTTTCAAGTATATGTAGACATTGCAAACTCCAACTTTAAACAATCATCAAATTGTTGTGTGCACTTTTATCAACACTCATTATAGAATTGCCCACATATCTTGGTCAATATGTTTTTCCCTCAGTGATGCTTTCGTTGATATCCATGTTTTGAAACTAGTGAAATTAAACCCTTTTGCTTGGCAATTGTTCTTACTATAGTATGACATCCTAAAACATGATCTTTGACCTACTTGTACTCCACATTTTAGATAAAAATATCTTAATCCCTTTTAAATTGATGGTCACTTTGACTTAGCTTATGTATCCTATGTGTTTCTTCCAATCTTCCTATTGTGTACCCACAAAAAATTAAAAATATTAAAATGCTACATTTGGTGTTTGTCATCTAAAATGCCACGAATGATCTTCATTTCCTTCCATTTTCACCCCAAGCCTCTTTCACTATTGTCTTTGCCAAATAAAAGTTCAAATGTCCCCAATGTAAAAGAACTTTCAACAAAAAAGCATTGGGAACTAGACTGAACACTAGCTTTAAAAGTTAAAAGCTCTTAAAGCTCGTCCTTCATCCAATGTGTTGCAATAAGAAACTTTGGCCAAAAATTGAATTAAAAACCTTTTTGGTTGGATTGCCTAGCCTTGAATGTTTTGTTTGTTTTGTGATTCTTTTGATGAGGGGTTAGATTAATCAATGCAACAATCATTAAGGAGATTTAGCATTTAGGTCTCATCCTTTGCACTTCATAGCAATTATGTTAGTCGTTCATGTATGAATGTTAGGAATTGCACAAGTGTTTAATTGGACATTGTTAGTTATCAAATGACCAAACTTTCAAAACAAAGACAATTCCATGACCAATTTTAAGGTTCTATGAAAAAAGTTGTATATAGAGGGGTGCTTAAATTGTAATGCAAGGCCTATTTTATTATTCTCAAGTTTTTATTTTTCATTAATTTATTCATAGTTCAAAAGTTAATTCTATTTTATTTTTGACATCATATTTATTATCTACCAAACATAATGAAGGACTTTACAAATGATCATGATCTCCAAGGGACCTCTTTAATCTTTAATCTAGCCACCCATTCTTAATTAGAGATAACAAACTCATTTTGTTATTCCATTTCTTTGGAATGAAGGCCAAAACTGATGAAAGGTGAGATTTTGCAAGGTCATTGTAAAAGTACAAGCAAAACTTTCAAGGTATTTGTTTACTTCATTTCATTCCAGGTTGTGATTAAACCTTTAATCAATGCAAATCCATTCAAATAAAACTTGCAAAGCAAGATACTCAATTGCAAACCCCCTTCTAAAGAACATTCATGTTAAAGGTCAAAAGATTTAAGACAAGAAAATTAACATGGAAAAATTAATATAGGAAAATTAATACAAGAAAACAAATATAGAAAATCTAGTATAGGAAAACCAAGTGCTATTAAATTTATATTATTGATTTTTCTACTATTGATTTTCTTTTGTTACCGATTTTTACCATTGAAATTACTTTCTTATTTTTAATATTAAAACTTTAGTGATAAGACTTTTAGTTGGATTTAGTAGATCCATAGATAAAATGTAATTCTATCAATTAAGCACTCATTGCCCTTAAAGGATTTTTTGATGTTATCCTAGATACTTAGTTGCAAGCTTGATTGTGCTTGCTAGAGCTTTTTTTTTACATTGTGGAGAGCAATACAAGTTATTACATCTTATTGAAGTTGTTTATTTTCCACTACAAAATTATAGTTTTGTTTCATTTTGAGCTTGTATTTGCTTAGTAATCTTACAGTGTGAATGTTCAAGTATTTTATTTTTTTACCAAGTCTAATCTATGTCAAGTCTACATAAGAAATCAATAGTTTATTTGGACTATAGCTTGCAAAGCTTTCAACTAATGAGTATTTGTCATTATAAAGTTCCAAAAATATATTTCACTTTTTGCTTCTATTTTTCTGTTTCTAAATTTTAAATATTACTAGCCAACTTTAATGTTTGGTGACCGCACCATGGATATAAAACCATTTAGTTTTGGTTTAATAGTAACTATTATTTTGAAAGTTTTGGATGGAGTTATTTATTTTTATCAAAAAAAATCTTTGAATTTGATTCTATCTTTGTTTTGTTTCTTGTTGGAATTTACATTAAAATTCCAAATTTATTTTTTAAAAGGGTGATTTACTTATTTTAATAAGTTTTAAATTGTATTGTATGCCAATAATGTTAACTAGGAGCATGAAAAAGAAACTTGAACAATTTTTGTAAGAAAGAGCAAAAGGTGGACCTTTGGGAGTCAAAAAGCAATGTAATTATTGAAATTGGAATTGGAGGATGTTGTTACATTTTCTAGGGTGAATAAGAGGCGTTGTCCAAACTATATTATTGATAAAACAAAACCAAAAACTGCAATCAATATGATATTGAAAAAATTGGAAGAACCTTATTGGAAAGGACTTCTATTGCATTGAAACAGAAAACTTTTTGAAAATTTGTTCAAACCCTATGGAAAACCAAGTTTTTTGGTACCATGAAACTATCTTCCCCAATCCATCATGTGCTCTGGAAAATGAAAATGTTCAACTCCATCAAACCACCTAGGGGTGGCACACCCCCTAGAAGCAGTGGCAGAGCATTTAGGGGAAGAGGACCTCCTACTAGTGGCAATGGACTTCATGGCAACAACAATGGACCTCTTGGAGGTGGTAGTGGATTTTTCGATGGGGACAATGGACCCCTTGGAGGAGGAAGATCCGTGGTGGAGGAAGTGTGCTTATAAGAGAACCTTGGGTGGGATCTTTTTGGAACCCATGGTGTCCATTGTGGTATCCAATACCTATTACTACTGCCCCAACTACCCCTCCTAATAATAGAAAATCCTTATGTTATCCCCATATATATTCCTAGAATTGACCTTGGTGTTCATGTTAGAGTTTTCAAAAAAAATATTCAAGCCAATGTGGAAAAGAACAATTTTGACATAATGAATTTTTTTGCATCCTTTTGAGGGATGTAAATTTAGAATGGGGGGGGAATTTATGCAATCCCACCTAATTGCAATTTTGAAGAATTAAAAACAACTTTTATAAGAAATATTAGGATAGTTGAATATGTTTATATGAATATTATGGTAATTAAATAGGTAGCATAAGAAAAAGTCAAAGTATACTATGAATGTATATTGAAACTTGCCAACTTGTTTCAACATGTAGTAGATAATAACTTATCTACCACCTTTTTCAAAACATGTTTACTACTTTATTCAAGGGTGCTTATAGCAAGGATGAAAAGGGATCCCTATTTCAACATAAGGAAGCTTATGTTACTTGTGAAGAAAATGTGGGCACAATCCTCGTGTCTATTCGAAATTGCTAGAATCCTTTACAAAACTAGAAAAGTTCATTGAGTCTAAAAGAACTAACACCATATGTAGTCACTATCACAAGCCATGGTATGTTAAGGAAAGATGCCATTACAACCCTAAGAATCTTAACAAGTTGAAGGAGGAAAGGTTATGGTGAATGAAGTTTGTGCACAACAAACCAAAGGAATCAAAAGTTAGTCCATTAAACAAAGGAACTAGAACCAAGGAAGTAAAAGTGGCATTGTGGTCCATAGTTTTTCATTGTTTCATTTATGGATCAATTGACCACAAGATTTATGATTATCCACACATGCATATAACATAAGAGATGTTCGGGGACAAAGCACCAGGGTAAAAACATAGTCAAAGGAACTAGGGGCACCAAGGTAAAAGTCCCTTTTTGAGGACTACACATGACACGTGTTGTTTTTGTGTTGGTTTATAACTTTAAAATTTGTATTTTGGGTACCCCCCTTAACACTGCATTTTAGATATAAATGCATTTTGATTATAAAGTGAATTTATATCATGTATATTATGCATTCATGCCTTTTATCAAATAAACATGAACAACTTTTGGTACAAGCACATTTCAAAATCCATAATTTTTAAGGTCATAAGCACTTTTGAACCAAATGTGTTCAAATTGGATATAAAAACAATTTCATCAATTCAAGTCCTTTTGCCTTTTCTAATCATTGGTGTTCAAATCTTCTCCAATTTTCAAAAGGAATGGTGCACATTTGATAGAAAAAAAAGATGTTTGAAAAAAAAAGAATTATCCATTATCAAGGTTTGAGTGCTTTGAACATGCAAAAACATTTTTGATTTGTGTCAAACTTTGAGAAAGTAAACATTGCAATTAATGGAAAATATTTCAAAAAAATTATGAAAATCCAAAATATTATGCTTCATTTGTGATCATTTAAACATACAAAAATTCAGTTACCCATGATTGGGGCAACAATTTGATCACCATTGAAGGTGATGGGACTATGCACATGATCACCATAACCAAACACTTGGATAACAATACCAAGCAACCAACAATATCCCTTTGTTTTGTCAATGAAGTTGTTGATGAAGAAGAAATTGTACTTTGGAAATAAAATTGAATTTGTTCATAATTAAGACCATCACACTATTGAAAATGAAAATTTTGGCTATCGCAATAATCAACTTAGAATCCAATAATGATGATATCACTTATAATTTTCCCCATACACCAAGTGAAATCCCAATAAATGAAACTCCCACTATAATTAAAGTACTTAATTACAACTAGGTTTGCAACTAGGTTTACGAGTTGCAATAGACATGTATATGATCCATATATGCAGCAATTAAGATGCAACTTGGTGCATTTCAATTGTAATTGGTTTTCCATGTCAATTTTTCATGCAAATTCTTGCGGACAAATGAAATGCCTATGTGAGGCATTTCATTCATCCATTATTGGATGAAATATGTTCATATTTTTTGAACTTACTTACAAATATTTTACAATTAGCTTTCAACAAAGTTTTTGAATAGTTTTCATTCATCCATTGACGAATGGATGGATGAATGAAATATATGTCCATTGCAATTGTTTTACAACTTAAGGTAATGTGAGAATGAAAATGATTAAAAGACTAATTAACAACTATGTTACAACTTATACCTATGTATGTTGGTACTTACATGCAACATTTAATGTTCCACTATTGGTACTAATATTCAACTTATAAATAATGCATTACAAAAAACTATTGTTTTGTGATTAATAGATTATTCCAGTATATGGTACTCTGTTGGAACTGGAACTTAATTAATGTAATTTTCTCTAATTTGCAATTGATGAATTTGTTGATAGAAGTTTCTAATTAATATCCATTTATGAATGGAATTTTTGTGCACCTACTAGAATTGACAATAATAATTTTACACTATGAAATACTTTACATAAGTCCATCGCATAAATAATGAAAAACATCTTGTTTGCAATAATGCAATTGTATATATTAATATTCAAAGTTGAATACTTGTACATGAACATTTTTGGTGATCCATGGTCCTTTCCAACAACATGTAGTTTATCTACATTTTTAATGTTTAATGCACCATCAAAGTCCATATCAATAAGTCATAAGAACTAACAATTTAACAACATAATACTTTTATGCACATGAATGATATTTCAAATGTTCAAAACAACATGGGTATTAAAGTTGATTATTATTACTTATTATAACCAAAAAATAATGAACTTCAATACTTTCATGGTTTCAATCATCAAAACATTAAACTAAGAAATCTTTTTAAACCAAAAAAATGAATAACAAGAAATCAAATGTTTTCACAAAACATGGTATAAAATGAAAACCCTATTTTTTTTCTTCTAATTGTTGAATTGTTCAAATTATATAATAACAAGAAGCAAAAAAATAAAATGATGTTATACATAGTGTGTTTCATAGTTGTTTCACAAAAAATAAATGAGTTTCAAATTTAAAAGAACAAACATTTCTTTATTCATCTATTATATTGTTTTAGAAAATAGAGGAAATGCATAAGAATTGTAAATGCAAGTTTTAAGATATGTTAATAGTTACAACCATGTGTCAAATGGCTTCACATGTCCTATGCAAATTTCAAATTTCAAGTGTGAGTGGGAAGTTGTCACCTAATTATACACCAATTGCAAAAGAATCTAGTTGATAATTAGTTGCAACAAAATAGAAAGTGCCAAATCTAATTAATAGTGGCAATGCACACACATGGTATGATCATGGACAAAAGTCATACACTAGTTACAAAGTAGTTGCCAATTAAGTGCTAGTTATATCACAGTTGTCATTTATGATTCTTATGCAACTTGCCCACAAAATCAAATTTATAGTGAACTACCTTTGTATATATGGTGCATACATATATTTGTATAGGTCTCCATCTTGCACAACTATGCAACTATATTAAAACTCTATGAATTTTTGACGTGGCATTTTATTTTTATTTTTTTGAATTTCCATGAAATAGTTGTTGTGTAGTTTGCACATTAATTGTTTTGAACCAATTAGTTGCATGGCAATGCGATCTCCATAGACATAGTTTTCTCATAATGAAAGTAGCTACAAAAAGGATCCATATTCTTTACCTTTCACCAAGGAGGTTTTGAACATGGTGGTGATGAGGTCTATTATTTTTTGAATGGTATTTCTAGTTACCACCAAATCATGATTGCCTTAAAGGACAAGTATAAAACATCTTTCATCATCAATTAAGGATTTTTCATCTAGATTGGCATGCCATTTGGATTTTAAAATGTTTCACTTACATACCAACATATAGTTAGTTTCACTTTTTGCAAGTACCTTGGATTATTCATGAAGTTGTTTTTGGACAATTTCAATGTGTTTAATAATTAGAACATTGAGCTAGACAAATTTTATTTATGTTTTGACAAATGTTGGGAATATGATATTAGCTTTAACCTTGAAAAATGCATGTTTTTGGTGCATTCAAAGGTGATCTTAGGTTACATTAATGTATCCAAGAGGGAAAACTATTGGATCCCAAAAATATTTTTAGAATTGTCATTATGCCTTCTCCTAAGATTCCCCAAAACATCCAAGTTTTCAATGGGATGGTTAATTTTTAAATTGTTTTATTAAGGATTTTGCTTTCATCATGGCCCCAATTACTAAGATATTGAGGAAAATAAAGGCCTCACTACTACAATTCATGGTTTTTTTTATTAGGTTTTCTAGTAAAAAAATACTCAAAATGATAGGCATAAAAAAAACCACCTTGTCAATTTGGACAATTCGATTTGAACTTGCCAATATGATTGGGTAATCAATTTGAACCTTGTCATTTTAACCAATAGAGTTATTGACTACTATAGTACCTTTACCATTTTAGCATAAATTAAAATATTTTTTGATTTTGTCGAGCTTTTAAAAAATTATTTATTATTTGTGCCAAAATTTTAATAAAATCAAAATTTTGATTGTCGAGTTTGAACCACAGACCTTCTAGGACCAAGACTTATAACTAAATCAGTCTAAACACACCAGACTATTCCATGACTCTAACAATAACTTGTTTAAAAATTTTAAAAAAAAACCATTATTGTCAAAAATTGCAAAATAAAAAAAATAGGTGTCGAAGTTAATATTTGAATTTTAATTAATTATTTGGCAACAAATTGCCAAAATGGTAAAGGTAGTACGGTATTTGATTAGTAAACATTGAACCATTTGACAAAATCAAATTTATATGTAAATTAAAATCATTTTTTGGATTATTATTTAAAAAATTAATAGGTAGGTAGTAAATAGGTTTAGATAGGTTTTTAAAAAAACATTTAAGTAAATAAGTGTTAGCTTAACTTAACCTAGCCTATTTAATTTAACTTCACTAAACTACTTTGGTATAGTTTACTTACCCCAATCCTTTAAGCATGCACATAGGTTGCAAATATAAGGAACTAAACCCCAAACGTCCATAATGATAAACCAAGTCTTTACTAATGGACTACACCATCAAAGGTGATCAATTTTGTTAAGTTTTAAAAAATAAATTCCCATGATTATTTCACATCACTAAACATAATTGCAAACCTTAAGCAACATTTAGTGGTTAAAATTAGGCTAAACTTAATGGTTAAATCAAGTGGCTAAACCTAATGGTTTAACATAATGGCTAAACGTAGGCTAAACTTAGTGATTAAATTTAATGGTTAAACATAATGGCTATACCTAGTTGAGAAACCAAATGGTTAAACTTCATGACTAAACTTAATTGATAAACCTAATGGTTTAACCATGGCTAAACTTTGACTAAACCTAATGATTAAGTTTAATGGCTAAACTTAGTCAATAAACTTAATGGCTAAACTTTGACTAAACCTAGTGCTTAAACATAATGATTAAACCTTGCTTAAACATAATGATTAAACCTTGATTAAACATAGTGGCTAAACATAGGTTAAACCTAATGGCTAAACATAATGACTAAACCTTGCTAAACATAATGATTAAACTTTAATTAAACATAATGACTAAACTTAAGTTAAATTTAGCAAATAAACATAGTGGCTAAATCCAATGGTTAAACATAATGGCTAAACTTATGTTATACCTAGTGATTAAACTTAAAATAAACTTAATGGTCAAATTTAATGGTTCAATTTAGTGGCTAAACTTAATGACTAAAATTTGATTAAACTTTGGATAAACTTAGTGTCTAATATAATGGTTAAATTTAAGTAGGTAAATAGTATGTAGGTAGTTGGGTAAGTAAATAGGTACCTAGGTTGTACAAAGGTGAAAAAATATTGGTATGTAGGTAGGTAAATAAATAAGTAAATAAGTAAATAGTAGATGGGTGGGTGGGTAGGTGGGTGGATAATAGGTAGGTCAGTTGTTGGCTAGGTAATTAGGTGGGTGAGTAGGTAGGAAGTAAATACATAGGGTAACAAACTATATCACATTTGATTAAAAAACATTGACCATCTAATTGACTAAATGTTTGACTTGACTAAAGACCATTGGCCATTTTGATTAAAGTTGTACAACTTAATTATATATATTTAGTAAAATAAACCAAAATAGTCACGTTGATTTGCCAAAAAATACATGTGTAATTCAAGCCCTTGGCCTTTAGTTAAAATGTACATGTCCATTAATAAAAAATGATAGTTAGTGAACTTGAACCTTTTTAAAAACCATGATTTATAGTAATTCCTTTAAGTCGACACCAAAATGTTAACAAACGTGGGAGATTATCAAGGGGTGATACATGGATGTTTTAATCTTGATTATTCTAAGGTGCAATATAAAATTTCACATACACAAAAATGATTTTATTTGGTAATGGGAATTATGCTGGTTTATAATCCTACCAAAAAATGGGATCAACCCATTGTTTGCACATTCCATCTTTTCAATAATGTAAAAAATAATTACATCACTACTAAAAGGGGGGCATTAATTATGGTTTATGCCTTGCATAAATTTATTAGTTGCTAAGCAACAAGTCTTTTACATGGACCGCATGACATTATTATATCTAATAAAAAAACCATAGGTTTTTAGGAGGATAGTTAGATGGTTATTATTATTTTTTAGTAGTATACAAACCTAAACAATCTCATTCAATTGTAGATGTTTTATCAAGGTTGTCATATGTTACCAGAAACATAAGAATTTTAGATTAAATTGTAGATGTTTCTTTGTTCTTCATGCAACCTATTTGGTTATAAAAACTAAGGACTATTTCAATCAAAACAACACATTATGGGTTTTTTGACCGATCAAAGTTCTAAACGACTATTGTCCTTTTCAATTATAATTATAATTACTTGATCACAAAAATCATTATGCAGTTAGAAAGGCCATTGAGATGTCATACTTTTGCAACTGTAATTAATATGATGACTAGTGGGTTTTTTTGGATAAATATATTATTATTTTTGAAGTTGTAATAATATGCTTTGAATAAATTTAAATTAGTTAATTTAAATTACTTTGATTTTTGTGATTAAAATAATGATTTATAGTCTTATAACATGATGATGTGGCATTCCATGTGGTAATAAAATATTTGACTATTAGTCAACATGATGAATCATACAACTACTTGGATAAAATGAAACATTTATTGGTTAGTCATTATGTTAAAGATGACGTCCAATCCTTCAATGTAGCACTTTGCATCAAGATACAAATCCAAAAACTTTACCCTCATTACAACAAGTGTTGTCCTTTGAACCGAACACAAAAATAACTAAATTTTTTCCAACTACATTTATAACTACTTAGTCATAGTAATCATTAAGTAGTGGCAAAAGACATCAACATGGCACGTGGCATCATGGTTTTGTAATTGTATTCAATATGACAACTTGGTTTTTTGGGTAAATTATCATATTGTTTTTCAAATTTTGTTCATTAGTTAATTACAAAACCATCAACCTTTGTGACCAATAATGATTCAATCTCTCATGATGATGACATGGCATAATGATGTGACTATTCATCAACATCATAATTTATGTCATTGATTTGATGAATTAATTTCATTTATTAGTTAGTTGAAAATATTGTTGTCCATTGTGATTAATAACGATTTGGTCTTCCATGTGATGATGACATGACATACCATTTGGTAACAAGGTATCACAAATTTTTTATGGCAATCTATGAATTTTTGTGACACTAAAAGTTTTTGTGTGTTTTGAATTTATGACATTAATATTTGTCATGGCATGCCATAATTTTTTGTGTGCCATGAAGTTTTTGAAGCCATGAATTCGCATGCATGTGTATGTGTACTAAACAATTTATTTAAAACTTGTAATTATGATTATAATATTAATACTTGTTTTGAAAAATGTGACACATAACTCCTTGATTTTTTAACTACTTAGCACACTAACTTAAGTTAACATACATATTAAGCTAACCTATGTATGTAGGTTACTTAGTAAAAACCTAGTTTGTAATATAGGCTACATTGTAAGTTATTTAATGAAACATAAAATTATTTTCTAAATCTAATATGATTAACTATAACTATAATAGGTTAACCTAAGTAGGCCTGCTTAGATTCCTAACTTTAGGTTTTTTGCCTAGTCAACCTATGTAGCTTCATTACAAGATATTTTATCAAGTTTGTAATCATTTCAAGTTTGTGCGACTAGATGTGATTATGATATTAATTATTATGTACTAAGGCTACTTAGTAAGTAACCTCTAAATACTCGAATAGTTGTATTTTCCTACTAGATTACTTAAGTATATATCCAATGAATATCGAGGTAGGTGCCTAAAATATGTAATAAGAACCTAGGCTCATAGGAGATAGGAGATAGGTTTTAAATACAATTATATATAGTAGGTAATAATTATTTAACCATGTTTAGCCTCATTTTATGTTAGTTTAACCATATTTCACTTAAAATATTTTAGTTTAGTTTAATTTTTTTATTAATTTACTGGTGTTAGTTCATAGGAAATTTTTAAAACTAAAATTACTTTAAATAATTATTTAAAACTTATGTTTAACATATATTAATCTACATCTAACCTAAATTAACCTAGCCTTAATTATTTAGTTTAGATGTAATGTACAAATTAACCTAATATAGGCTAGAGATCTAACCTAGTGTAAATAAAGCCTCGGTCTAGCCTAAATTAACCTAGTTCAATTTAGGTCCAATCTAGTTTAATTTAAGTTTAGCCTAAAACCTAATTAAGTAGTCTTAGGAGTTAGATTAGATTAATTTATTTTTTAGCCTAGGAATGTTTAGGTTAACCTAAACTAGGTTAGTAAGTAGTATAGGTTGACAAATTAATTCATCCTAAGTCAACTTAAGGAGGTTTAGGTCTAGACTAAGTTGGTAGGTAGTAACTAGGTTGACTTAAGTCAACCTAGGGTGGCCAAGGTTAATTCAAGGCTAAACTTTTTGAATTGTATAAGTTTGTATTAAATATAATTGATATTAAAAAATGTGGTATTGCAATGGACGGGGACTTGAACCCCAAAGTGAAGGTGAAGGGTTCAGTCCTCATTCTTGTAATCTATGACACCTAAGCCCCACTTAGCTTAGGTTAGATAATTTAGTCTAGGCTTTTTGGCTTAGGAATTTCTGACATTTGTTTTTAATTTTGGCCACCTAGCCTTGGTTAAACTAGATTGACTTTTGGTCACATGCAATGACTAAAATGTGTTTATGAATTTTTAACACATGTCATCCATCCATCAAGGTGTCTTTATGACACCTAGTTGAATGAAATGACTAAGATTAGATGGCATGCACTTTACACATTATACCAAAGTTAATGATGACATGGAATTTCATTATTATAAAAAAACAAAAAACCCTAATCATCAAAAGTTAAAACAACTAGGCTTTACATCTAAATATCCTTTGTGATTAAATGGGTAAAACAATGTGGGTTTAACAACTCACTAGTCACTAGCCACATACGTCCTTCTTGATTAGTATGTAATTGTAGAGGCTAGTTGCAAAACCTAAAATGTGTTGTTGTGAATATTAGAAATTTTTTGACACAATTTTTTCAAGGATAGAAAAATGATTGACATTCAAAGCCTTGCTTTTCACTTTGATTTAAGGACAACTATATAAACAAAGGCATGATTAGGTGTTCAAAAGATGTTTACATCTAAACCAAATCCCCACTATTTTATAAGAAATGCACTAGGGTGTGGGAGTAGGACATTTTTTTGTAGATATCACTATTAGGAAAATCTTGGTTGCCAATTAAATAATGGTGGGCATAAGCATGGTAAAGTAAACAACTAAATCTCCTTGGAAGTAAAAAGAAAATAAAAACAAAATTCATCATAAACCATTTGTATGTGGAATATTTTTACTTGAGTGATCAAGGATAAGATAGTTTTTCACTATTGTGCATTAACTTTCAAACCCCACATTGTAAAAGTAGGTTGAAAGTAGATATTTAAAAATACAAGTAGATTTTGCAATCTACTTTCCATCTACTTTATACATTGTGGACTTTTGTAAAGTATGTGGTAAATAGGTTTTAATAAATAAAAAGTGATTTCTTTTAAATAGGGACCTTAAGAATACAATGATCTTTATATCCTTACCTAGTATCAATATGTTTCATTGAATTGGATGTGTTGAGGAATCTCAAATCACAAATTTATCGTGAAGTAAATGGGGCTACTTTTTGCCTACTTTTAAAATTTATTTGTTTTTAATCTTTTGGAAGTAGATTTTTACAAATGTAATAGAGGGCATCAAGGATATTCTATCATATTTCCATCCATTTCAATGTTACTTTATTGCATTTATATGCATGACATAGGGGAAAAATGGAAACATTCACTTTTTTTGTATACTAAAACCATGCGTATGTTCTAGTTGCCAACCCTCTACAAGGATGTTCTTCAATATTGTTAATCATGTGATGACTACCAACATATTATAAATTTGGTAACCATTAACATTGCCAACTTGGCTACCACCTTGCTGGCAAAACTATTCATGAAATGGGGGTTGGATTTGATGGGCCCCATCAAGCTTGTTGGTTGGTATATCAACAATAAATACATTTTGGTAGCTACTAATGATGTTACCAAATGGGTGGAAGCTAAAGCACTCTAGACAAATATTCTAACAAAATTCATTTATGATTTTTTAACACTAGATTTGGATGTCCATTCACGTTGTGAATGATTAGGGTGTGCATTTCATCAATGTGGCAATTGAAATTCTCACTATTCATTTCTTGATGAAACACACCAATTCCACTACAATTACTATCCATAGGGCAATGGCCAAGCAAGGTCATTTTGTTGACAAAGTTGGTCAATGAAAAAATGACAAATTGGGATGAACATCTCTTCACAATCCTTTATGCCTAAAAGACAACCTTCAAGGTGACAACATGCTATACTCCATTTGAATTCATTTATGGACTCCACCTAATGATGCTTATAAAATATTTGTTGCCGAACACTAATTCACAAACATCCAAGGATTTTGCCCTACTTAAAGTCTTGACAAGTAGACTTTAAAATTAGAGAAATTTTGGATGAAACAATGCAAGAAGCAATTGAAATTACAAGAAACAAATCCTTTTCCATGGGGATTATGTTATGTGGTTTCCAAAGGCAAGAAAAACACAACTAGAAAAGTTTTAAAAATAGTGGTTCGCCCATTTAAGATTCAATTTGTTTTGTTTCATAATAATGTCTTACTAGTTATACTAGACAAATTTGATCCCAACCCCATATTGGTCATCATTAATAAACTCAAACCCTACATATTTTTGGGTTTAGGTCCTAGAGGACTGGAAGTTCAAATACAAGGGTGAAAGGATGGGATAATTAGGACACTACAAAAAAATAATCCAAGTTAACACCACATGAAGCCCATGTTGATTTTTTTCTCCAAGAAGTGGGTAGACCAGTAGAACCAAAATGTAATACCAATTTTGAAAAATTGAAATATGCAACTATCAATTTTATTGAGACTCCAATCTCACATGTACATTTTATGGAGTTTTGCAAAATTTCATTCAACAAGAGGTTGTTTTTGGATTTGAAACCATAGGGGAATCCAATGGGGTTTATTGTGGTCAAGAAAACTTCAATGGGAATTAGGACCCAAAGTTTAGTAGCATGTGCCTTTTTGTTGAAATGGTACCGATTCAATATTCATTGGATTTGGAATTGTTATCAATTATTTCAATTTGATGTTGGTTTGCCAACACACACAACATTATTTCTTAACAACTTCTCTCCCCCAACCAAACCCTATAAGAAGGGAAACACCCTTCTCATTTTTTCCTATTGAACATTTTCATTCTCTTTTGCATTTTTCTTTTGTAACTTGTGCTTCTAGTTTGGTTGAGACTAGGATGAGAAGCAATGTGAGTAAGGAGCAAGTAGAGAAGATGAGTAAAAAACATGCTAAGAAGTTGAGACTAGGATAGAAGAAGAGGAAGAATAATTGGAATTGGAAAGAATAGTAGTAAAACCAAAATTTGAAAAATAAAATAAAAATGAAAATGATTGTGTTTCTTTTTGGTAAAAGCAAGATGGGTTTTATCAAATTGGACACATGTTTGAAAGATGGGTTGCAAGTAGGGATGTTTTGTGGGTTAAACAAATTGAGATTTTTGGGCTCATGCACATTAAGTTGGGCCTATTCATCCTCTTATCAAGGAATTTATGTAGTCTTTAGTTTGGTTTAACCCAAAAGTTGTAGAATCAATAGTGCAAGGAATTCTAGTATTTATTACTGAAAACATTGTGGGGACAATAATGTGCTTGTTGCAAATCAAAATGAACAAATTAATAACCATAAAATAGGTGGATGCATCATAGATGTGCGTAGCAACATCATTTTTTAGATATGGTGGTGCAAAAAGAAGGTTAGGTCTCCTAGTCATTAGTAGAAAAACATGGTTTTTCAAGCTATCCAAGTTGACCAATTGGTTTTTTTTCATTACTAAATGTCCATTTTGACTAAAGGTCCATCATATGAATGGACATTGTAGTTATTGACTAATCAATTTGATTAGTGAGGATCCATGCGATTGCCCCTCAATTGTGGCATCTAATCAAGTCAAACAAAAAGTGATATCCTCAAGGTCAAGATGATCAATGGATTTTAGCCAAATGGAACATTAGGTCAAGTTGAACAAACATAAAAAATATCCCTATCAAAATGGCCAATGGGTTTCTAATCAAAGAAGACATTTCATCAAGTTGGACAAAACAAAATGACATCCTACCTACTTCTTAAGTACCATAGTAGGTACTAGGTATGGTACTTACCTACTTACCTATTTATTTACTATGGTATCTAGGTACTTACCTAACCACCCATTATCATTAAAAGAAATATTGTCTTTTGTTACCAACAAATTTGTGACTACATGTATGTGATTAAATTATCATTCGTAACTATTTGGTTCATTGTTACAATTATTTGTTCTCTTTGGTTATGTTTATGACTATGTTGTAGCTATTGAATCTTTCATGCTTTAAAAAAATGATTCTTCATTTGGTTTTCATTCAAGAAAGGCCATGTATGTCCCATTAATTGCAAATGTGACCAGAATTAGTCACAACCTTATGAAATAATAAAGTTACTTCAAAGTCTTTAGAGGGGTATTGGAAGCATATTAGGACATTATACAAGTGTAGGTATGAAGATATGTACAAGGAGTGTATTAAAATCATATGTAATTCATATTTTGAACATATTAAAATATAATCAAGCTAATTAATGTATATGTATATTTTGAGATTTTTATACATGCATTTGAAATATACATAAACTATGTTAAAGCCGTATTCCAAGTGGACTCATAGTTTATTATATTTACAATTTTTAAATTTTTTTCATTATTACTTTTTCATTAAATATTGATGACTATATTTAATAGTACCCACAACAAGTGACATAATAAAAATGAATATTATTATTATAAATAATTTTACTATGTTATTTCTTACCTAAAGTATTGATTCAATAAAAATGATAACGATAGTTATTTCTTCAAGTTATTATTATAAATAAAATTTTATTTTATATTTAATTAAAAATTATAATTCATTAGTATGTTAGTGTTAGATTTCCCACAAATCATTATTATGTTATTAATAAAATAAATTACAGTAATTATAGTAAAGCTAGTGTAATTAATGTAAAGTTATTATAAAATCATTATACTTGCAATAATTATATAATTTATCATTGAAATGAATAATTGATAATTTATAAATTATCATTTTTAATTTAAAAATAGTAGTTTTATTGTAATTAAATTAAAAATTAAAATTATTGTAATTGCATGGGCTATATTATAGTAAATTAAATCATTTATCTCATATAATATAATATAATATATTTTATTGTTGTTACATCATAGTTTTTTAAAATATTTTTTATTGTAATTTAAAAAATAATGTAATTACTATAGATCCTTACATTTATTATTTATAATCACTAAGTAAAAATTAAAAATGGATATTACAACATAAAATTTTACACAAATTATTGATATTTTTTACACTATATTGATTTTTATTACCTTAAAAATATTAATAAGTTGTGTAAACTTTATGTTGTAATATCAATTATTAACTCTTTATTTATTTATTTTTTAAAATATTTAATTTCTTACAATAGTTTTGTAATTACAATAAGTTCTATAATTACAGGAATTAGAGTATTTTTACATTAATTACAAAATCTATGACTAAAGCGACTTTTAATAATTTAGAGTTGAAATTTTATTAAGGATAACATTGTAGTTAATATTTACCACTTATGGTGAAAATTATATATCTGTTTCTTCAGTTTCTTGTGGAGAACAAATTCCAGTGGAGTATCAAATGCACCTTCGTAGTTTTTTGTAATTAGTACTTAAAAATTTTGATTATGGCACTTCGCTAGGTCATACCAAAACCTATACAGGTTTGGGATTTGTGACCCATAAAAGTGCAAAGTTGAGTGATAGAGTGGCCATGGAGGTGGATGCAAGAACCAAACATTGAATAGGACCTGTTGCCGACTCTCTTATGGTAGAATAATGTTTGCCCAAAATAGTGATCATGAAGACATTACTTATAGTAAAGGAAGGATGGTCGCATATTCGCGCATAAATGAAGCTTCCCTTAAATCCGTGCATTTGGTCCGCTTCCCCTCAATCCGTCCCGTCATCCATCCAGCCGGACTCATTGGT